>Ga0335081_10005834_pt1 | contig 19512 bp, 13 predicted proteins | sample Lox_Sample_35_FD_206713 | JGI IMG/M metagenome (GOLD analysis project Ga0335081, IMG submission 206713) | Soil microbial communities from Loxahatchee National Wildlife Refuge, Florida, United States - Lox_Sample_3.5 | ecosystem: Environmental > Terrestrial > Soil > Wetlands | place: USA... | reverse complement strand
CTACGCCCGCCGAAATCCGCGCCGAGTTCTCGCGCCGCGCCTGGCGCCGCATCGTGGCGTTCCAGACCCGGAACCCCATGCATCGGGCGCACCAGGAGCTGACGCTCCGCGCCGCGAAGGACGCCAACGCCAATCTCCTGATTCATCCGGTCGTCGGGATGACTAAGCCAGGCGACGTGGACCACTACACCCGGGTGCGCGTGTATCAGGCGCTCCTGCCCACGTATCCGCCGAACTCGGCGATGTTGTCCCTGTTGCCGCTGGCCATGCGCATGGGCGGACCACGCGAGGCCGTGTGGCACGCGATCATTCGCAAGAACTACGGCTGCACGCATTTCATCGTCGGACGCGACCACGCGGGGCCGGGGAAGGACTCGAGCGGCAAGCCGTTCTACGGGCCCTACGACGCGCAGGAGCTGCTCTCCAAGCACGAGCAGGAGCTGGGCATCGCGATGGTGCCCTTCAAGCAGATGCTCTACGCGCCCGAGCTGGACAGCTACTTCCCCGAAGACGCGGTGCCGGAAGGCGCGAAAACGATCGATATCTCGGGGACGGAGCAACGGCGGCGGCTGCAGCGCGGCATCGAGCTGCCGGCGTGGTTCACGTTCCCCGCGGTCGAGCGCGAACTGCGGCGCAGCTCGCCGCCGCGCGCGCGGCAGGGATTCGTGGTCTTTTTCACAGGACTCTCGGGCTCGGGCAAATCGACCATCGCGAACGTGCTGCTCGTCAAGCTGCTCGAGATGGGCGGCCGGCCGGTGACGTTGCTCGACGGCGATCTTGTGCGCAAGAATCTGTCATCCGAGCTGGGGTTCTCGAAGGAGCACCGCGATATCAACATCCGCCGGATCGGCTTCGTCGCTTCGGAGATCGCGAAGCATCGCGGCATCGCCATCTGCGCTCCGATCGCGCCCTACGACAAGACTCGGAAGGACGTCCGGGCGCTGGTTTCCGAGACGGGCGCGTTCATCCTCGTGCACGTCTCGACCCCGCTCGAAGTCTGCGAGGCGCGCGACCGCAAGGGGCTGTATGCCAAGGCGCGCGCGGGAATCGTGAAGGAGTTTACAGGAATTTCGGATCCGTACGAAGCGCCGGACGACGCCGAGCTCGTCATCGACACGACGGATATCACGCCCGCTGAAGCGGCGCAGCAGGTCCTGATGTATCTGGAGGGAGAGGGATTCATTGGGGCGAATGTCGACGGGGATGACTAGTCTGGATCGTCCCGCATGAAGATCGCCTTGCTCGGCACACGTGGCGTGCCGGCAAACTACGGAGGGTTTGAAACGTGCGCTGAGGAGGTGAGCCGAGGGCTTGCCAACCGCGGCCACGCGGTCACGGTGTACTGCCGCCGGGGCAATGCTCCCGGGGACCCCACCACGTACGGCAATGTGCAGCTCCGGTACGTTCGCCACATCGATCACAAGATTTTGGGTACGCTCTCGCACACCCTGTCAGCCACGTGCGATGCGCTGTGCCGGGATTTTGACGTGTTGCTGTACTTCAACGCTGCGAACGCTCTTCCGGCGTTGCTGGGACGTCTCGCTGGGCGGCCGATCGTTCTCAACGTGGACGGCCTGGAGTGGAAGCGGCGCAAATGGGGGGTCATGGGTCGGAGCTACTACCAACTCGCCGAGTGGTTGAGCACGCGAGTGGCCACCCGAATCTTGTCCGATGCCATGGCCATTCAAGCGTACTACGAGCGGCGCTGGCGGACGCCGTCGACGTTCATTCCGTACGGCGCGCACATCGCCGAATCCGAGCACCCGACGGTGCTGTCGCACTACGGCCTGGAAGCCGGAGGATACTTCCTAACTGCGTCCCGGCTCGAGCCCGAAAACAATGCGGATCTCACCGTGCGGGCGTTTGCCGACGTCCCGACGGAGAAGAAACTCGTGCTCGTCGGCGGTGCCAACTACGACAGCCAGTTCGTACGCCGGCTACATGAGACCCGTGATTCGCGCGTGATGTTTCTCGGTCCGATTTATGACGCTGAACACATCCGCGAATTGCACTGCGGAGCATTCGCGTACGTCCACGGGAACGAAGTGGGCGGCACGAATCCCGCGCTCCTCAAGGCCATGGGATTCGGGAATGCCATACTGGCGCTCGACGTGCCGTTCAACGCGGAAGTCGTGGCGGATGGCGCCCTGCTATACCGGAAAACCCCCGCGCATCTCGCCGCGCAGATGTGCCAACTGCTCGACGATCCCGCGCTCGTCCGAGAGCTGCGGGATCGGGCCAGGGAACGGGCGCGCCTCGCGTACTCCTGGGAGCGGGTGATCGATGGCTACGAGCGCGTCCTGACGGCGGCGGCGACGGGCGCGTACCGGAGCCGGCCTCCGTCCGACGGCGACGCCCTTCCCCTGCCGGCGCCGCTCGCGGGATCGTCGCGTGCCTGAGCGCGACCAGTCGCCGCCCCGCAGTCTCGTGACCGGGGGCGCGGGGTTCATCGGATCGCACGTCGCCGAGGAGCTCGTGGCGATGGGACACCGCGTGCTGGTGATGGACGACCTGAGCGGCGGCCGGCGCCAGAACGTTCCCGAAGGGGCGGAGTTCGTGGCGGCGTCCGTCGTGGATCACGAGACCGTGAACCGCCTGTTCGAGCGGTGGCGCTTCGACTATGTGTTTCATCTCGCCGCCTACGCTGCCGAAGGGTTGAGCCATTTCATCAAGCGCTTCAACTACACGAACAACGTCATCGGCAGCGTCAACCTGATCAATGCCGCGGTCAACGTCGGGACGGTGCGCTGCTTCGTGTTCACCTCGTCCATCGCGGTATACGGTCCCGGCCAGGTGCCGATGCTCGAGAGCCTCGTGCCCGACCCGATCGATCCCTACGGCATCGCGAAGTATGCGGTCGAGCTGGATCTGCGTGAAGCGAAGCAGATGTTCGGGCTCGATTCGGTCATCTTCCGGCCCCACAACGTCTACGGCGAGCGGCAGAACATCGGCGATCGCTACCGCAACGTGATCGGGATCTTCATGAACCAGATCCTGCGCGGCGAGCCGCTGAGCGTGTTCGGAGACGGCGAGCAAACGCGGGCGTTCACGCACATCGGCGACATCGCGCCGGTGATCGCGCACAGCGTCGAGCGCCCGGCTGCCTGGAATCAGGTCTACAACATCGGGGCCGATAGACCCTACAGCGTGAATCATCTTGCCGCCGCGGTATCGCGTGCCCTCGGTGTGGAGCCGCGCGTGGTCCATCTCGATCCACGCCACGAGGTCGTGCACGCGTCTTCCGATCACTCGCGCGCCCGCGCGGTGTTCGGCGATCTGATGCGCGGCATTTCTCTCGAGGAAGGGTTGGAATGCATGGCGGCATGGGCTTGCACGGCCGGCAGCCACCCAACGCCGTCATTTCGAGGCATCGAAGTGGCGAAGAAGCTCCCGCCGTCATGGCTCGAGGACTGAACGTCCCGCTCCATCGATCGGTGTTGGACGGGTGAGAATCGGTATTGATTGTCACACCGTCGGCACCGGCATGGGTGGGAACGAGACGTACACCGGGCAGCTCGTCTGCGCGCTCGCGGAGATCGATCGGGAGAACGAATACCGGCTGTACGTCACCAACGACTCGCCCCAAGTCCGGGCGCTCGTGCGCGCTCCGAATTTCACGCTCGCCCCGATCGCTCCGCTCCCCCCCTGGATTCGCATACCGCTGCTGCTACCGCTCGAGCTTGCGCGTCATCCCGTGGATGTGTTGCACATCCAGTATATTGCCCCGCCCTGCGGCCGGACCCCCATCGTGAACACCGTGCACGACCTTTCACACCTGCATCGTCCCGATTTTTATCCGCGGGCAGAGGCGTGGCGGCAGCGGGTATTGCTGCGGCGGTCCCTGGCGCGCTCATCTCGGGTGCTCGCGGTTTCGCAGTACACACGGGCCGATATCATGCGCACATTTGCTCTGGCACCGGACCACGTGATCGTCACATATCTGGGTGTGAGCGATGACTTCACCCCGGTCGGAGCGCAGTCGTACCTGCCGGTCCTCAAAAGGCATGGGATTCGTGCACCCTACCTGCTCGTCGTCGGCAACGTCCAGCCTCGCAAGAATCTCCCAGCAGTCCTTGATGCCTTTGCGCAGCTCAAGCGAGAGGACGGGCTTGCGATGCAGCTCGTCATCGTCGGCCGGCTGGCGTGGCGTCACGATGAAGTGCTTCAGAAAGCGGCTGCGCTTGGACTGGGCAGCGAAGTTCTGTTTACCGCGTCCGTTCCAGCAGCGGATCTCCCCGCACTGTACAGCGGCGCAGCCGCGCTCATTCACGTGTCTCTGTTCGAGGGATTTGGCCTTCCGCCGCTCGAGGCCATGCGATGCGGCACGCCTGTGGTGGTATCGAACGGGCCGCCCTTCGATGAGACGTTAGGTGATGCCGCGGTCCGCGTCGATCCCACCACTCCATCGGACATTGCTCGTGGGATTCGGGAGATATTGGTGAACGGGCAACACAAGCGGGCGCTCGTGCAGCGCGGCCTGAGCTGCGCGGCGCGCTTTACTTGGGCCGAAACGGCGGGCCGGACCCTCGCGGCCTACGAAGCTGCCGTGCGGTCGAGGCGCACGCCCCTCGCGCCGCGCGCTCGACGCACGTCGGTGCGCGTGTAACGCGCGCGTGTGCGCTAGCGGCTGCGAGTGGTGCGGCGGCGGGCCGGCTTCCGCCCGTTCATCTTTTCCTCCCGATGGTGTGAGCTGCCCATCGAAACCCGCTCCGCCGCATCTGCCTAAGGCCTGGAACAAGTGAGAATCGCGGTCGTTGTTGGCGAATATCCGCTCGTGAGCGAGACCTTTGTGCACGCGCAGATCAGGGGCCTGCGCCAGCGAGGTCACGAGGTTCATGTCTTTGCGGTACCGCCTGCCTCACCGTCCGGGCGCACTTCGGAACCGAACGTGCACTACCAGCCGGTGCTCGGACGCGGCGTGCTACGTTACTTGCGAGCCGCTCGGCTGCTGCGTAATGCGAGCCGCCTGGATCGCTGGGCCCTCGTCCAGAGTCTCAATCCCCTGCGGTTTGGGCGGGAAGCCATCAGCCTCGGCCTGTTGCGAGCAGCTGCTGCATGGCTACCCGGACGTAGTTATGACGTGGTGCACTGTCAGTTCGGCGGGAACGGCGTTCGGGCGATGATGCTCCACGAATTGGGCGTGTTGGGTGGGCCGGTCGTTACGACGTTTCACGGAACCGACATGAGCGCCTATCTGCGCCGGTGGGGCACCGGACCCTACCGCCGCTTGTTAGCTGCGGGCGACCTTTTCCTCCCCGTGTGCCATCGCTGGAGCCAGCGTTTGATCGAGCTCGGGGGCGATCCCGAGCGGATCCGCGTGCACCACATGGGCGTCGATTGCACGCGCATTCCGGTGGCGCGAGGCCCAGGACCGCGCCGAGTGCTCAGCGTCGCGCGTTTGATCGAAAAAAAGGGGATCGAGTTTGGCATTCGCGCCTTTGCCCACGTCGCGCGTGAACGGGACGACATCATATATCGCATCATTGGTGGAGGTGAGTTGCACCCTCAGCTGGCCCGCCTCGCGGCCCAGCTCGGCGTTGGCGACCGGGTCATCTTCGCCGGCCCCCAGTCGCACGCCCAGGTGCTCCGGGCACTGCACGAGTCGGACGTGTTCCTTGCCCCGAGCGTGACCGCCGCCAATGGGGATGAAGAAGGCATACCCGTGTCACTCATGGAAGCCATGGCTGCGGGGTTGCCCGTGGTTGCCAGCCGCCATAGCGGCATTCCCGAGCTCGTTGCCGACGGTCACAGCGGCCTGCTTGCGGCGGAGCGCGATGTGTCGGGACTCGCGGCTGGGCTGGGGACACTGCTGGACAGCCCCGAACAACGGCGAGTCATGGGACTTGAGGGTCGCGCTCGCGTCCTCGCGGATTACGAAATCGAAACACAGAACGATCGCCTCGTGGAGTTATTCAGCGGAGTCATTGATGAGCACAGCCGAGCAGCGTAGCTGGGCCCGCAAGTGGGCCGGCAAGGCGTGGTGGCTGTTACGGGAGCCCGGTTTCCTGGTCCGGAACCGGCCGCTGCGCCAGCGGCGCAAATTCCTGTACGTCCAGACTCCCCCGCCCGAGATGGCGAACGTGGGCGATCACGCCCAGGCCGTCGCGATTCGCCGCTGGTTTCTGCGGCACTTCCCCGACGTCCCGATCGTCGAAGCAACCCGATCCGAGACTGCGCGGTTTCTCGACGCATTTGAGGCGATCATGACGCCCGATGACGTGATCTTTCTGCAATCGGGCGGGAACGTGAATGACTTTGCCGTGTTTTCCGAGTCCGTTCGCCGCAGCGTCATCACGAGGTTTCCGGATCACCGGATCATCGTACTGCCTCAGACGATCGCCTTTCGCGATACCGACCAGGGACGATATCAGGAGGCTGTGACCAAGGCGATTTACGCCACGCATCCCAATCTGACCCTGTGTGCTCGCGACACCGTGAGCGAGCAAAAGGCCAGGATGTTGTTCCCGCGTGCGCTCATCCATCTGCTGCCGGATTTCGTGATGTCCCTGCCTGCGGCGAACACTCCGGCTCCCGGGGGAAGCGGCACGCTCGTGTGCGTTCGCCATGACGGCGAGCGGCTGCTCAATGAGCCACAGACCGAAGCGTTGATGCGCTCGCTGCCGCGGCCCACCCGGTCTGATACGTGGATCCCCCGCATCCGTCTCGCGCAGCGGTCCCGGTACCTGCGCGAAATGTTGGAACAGTTTCGTCGCTACGATGCCGTCGTTACGGACCGGTTTCACGGCATGATTTTCAGCGCGCTCGCGCGAGTCCCGTGCGTCGCGATTCCCGCCAACACTCATAAGATCGCGTCAGCCATGGCGTGGTTTCGCGACACACCGTTCATCAGATTTACCGCCGATCTCGGCGCCGTTACAGCGGAGCTCGAGCGCGCCAAAGCAGATACCGTGCGGCGCGTCCCCGATTGGGGAGCGAAATATTTCGACCCCCTCCCCCACATTCTCGGGCTCGAGGCCTATACCAGCCACGCTGAGAGATCGCGCTCGATCAGCTCGGAAGTTCGGACGATCTCCTCGCGGTAGAAATCGACCACCATGCGGCGGTCGGCCCCGTCCATCGGCACATCAGGAGCAGGGCGTCGGCGATTGTAGAACGACCGCAGCGCGCGACGGGCCGGGCCCGGAATCCAGTACGGGAGCCTCCCGGTCCCGACCAGCCAGCGCCGCAGCTCATGCAGCAGACGTGAGCGCGGGACAGTCGCTTCGTTGTGGCGCCGGGAACTATCGATCGGGTACTCGGGATCGACTTGGAGGAACTCAAGGATGTCTCGCACCACGGCGGCGGCATTTGCCCGATAGTCGTCATGGAGATAAATGCGCAGCTGCTCGCGCGGAAACAGCGCGAAAAAGCGCGTGAGATGCGTGGCGTACTTCCCCTCGTCCACCGGTTCTTCCGCTTCGTCGTCCGGCACCCGCGCGTTCGCAAACCAGTCCGCGAAGCTCAGGGCACTGCGCCGCCAACGACTGCCGATGTAGCGCGAGTACAGCCGCTCGGCCGGATCCCGGAGAATGAAAATCAGTCGGGCGCCTGGCAGGCGCTCTCGGATCGCGCCCGGGGCCCCCGGCAGCCGCAAGTACCGTACGCTCGCTTCGCCGATGGCGCGCTCGTTCCGGGCGGCGTCAAAGAGCTGCACGTACTCGGCCCAGTCGAGCGGACCGTTCGGCCGGGCGGAGAGTCCCTGTTGATTCAGGTACCAACGCACGGTGGCGTGCTCATGCTCCACATGGCGGCGCACGGTTTCGCCATCCCGGCCCCCCACCGCCTCAGCGCCGCCGAAGAACGTGGGTTCCTTGACGGGGCTCATGAAGATTTGGGGATGCTGCCTCAGATAGATCTGCAGGGCGGTCGTCCCGGCGTTGGCCACGCCGGCGATCAGGAAATTGGGTACGCGTTCAATCACCCGTTGCTCGTGGTCCGGGTCAGCGTGCAAAGTAATCGCAGGGAGTACCAGCCCGACAGCGTGTTGCGGTACATTTGACCGCGGTGCGAGCAGCCGCTTGAGTTCTCCCCCGATCCGCGTGCTTCACGTGAATGCCGGCCGCGAGTGGCGCGGCGGCCAGAACCAGACCCGGTTACTGGTGCGCGAGCTGGCGGCGTTTTCCTCCGTCTCCACCACCCTGATCACGCGCAGACACAGCGAGCTCGCGGCGCGCGTCCGGCGCGACGCGCCCGGCATCGAGCTGCGCGAGGTACCCTGGGGACCGGCCGTCGATCTTCGCGCGCTGTGGGAGATGCGGCGCGCACTCATCGAGGTCCGCCCCGCGATTGTGCACGCTCACGAGGCTCACGCGCTCCGGCTGGCGCTCTGGGCTCGGCGACTCGCGGGGCTAGCGTCGTTGCGCGTGATCGCCACGCGTCGGGTGGATTTCCATGCGCGCTTCGGGAGTGCCTGGTTCCGAGCTGATCTCATCATCGCAATTTCCCAGGCGGTCCGTGGCATACTCATCGGCGACGGCGTGCCGGCCGAGCGAATTCGCGTGGTCGCCTCAGGCATCGACCCGGGCGAGGTTCGCCGCGCCGCCGCCAGGCCGCTCGACATTCGCGGTCGCCTGGGCCTCGCGCCAACCGCCCCGCTTGCCGTTCATGTGGCGGCGCTCGTTGCTCACAAGGATCAGCAGACGCTCGTGCGCGCGGCGGCCGCGGCCCGCACCCTCGCTCCCGATCTGCACTGGGTCGTGGCGGGCGAAGGGGAATTTCGTGCGCGGCTCGAAGCCCAAATCGCGCGGCTCGGGCTGCGCGATCGCGTGCACCTGCTGGGCTACGTGCGCGAGTCCGATGCGTTGATCGCGGAAGGCAACGTGTTCGTCATGTCATCGAAGGAAGAGGGTTTGGGGACCGTCGTGCTGCACGCGCTCGCGCTGGGCAAGCCGGTCGTGGCGACTCGCGGCGGCGGGATTCCGGAAATGCTGCCGTCAGAAAGTCTGGTCCCGATCGGTGACGCGGATGCGCTGGCCCGCAAGGTCGCGAGCGTCCTCGCGTTCCCGCAGGCCGACGCAAGCCTCCTGCCGTCGCAGTTCACGGCGCGCTCCATGGCGCACGGCGTCTTGGCTGTGTATCAATCGGTCGTCTAGATCTCGGGCGCGCGGCGTCCCGTACAACTCGTCAGGTTCGCAACGCGTAGATGAAGTCGCGTCGCCGTTACTCACGCGGCACGATCCGTATGTACATTCCACCCACTGGTCCGAAAAGGGTCTGAAATGCGCATTGGCATATTGGGATACGTCGGACCCCACCGCACGGGAGTTGGCAGGTACCTGGACGAGGTGGTGAGCAGATGGGCCGAACGCTGCAGGGAAGAACGTCACGCGGTTCAAATCTACGTGAATCGCGACTCCCCTCTGCAGATCGCGTCGGAATCTTGGATTCGGCGGGCCCACATTCCAGCGCCAGCGGATGCGGCGATTGCGAACCTTCTCTGGGTGCTCACCGCTGCTCCGCGCGCGTATCAAGCGGCCAATTTCGACGTTATCTGGCTCCCGAACGTCACTTGGGCTCCTCCCGCTACCACTCCATTGGTAGCCACGATTCACGACATCACCGAATTCCGTATCCCCGACAAGGTCGACCCGCTGCGTGTGCTATACCGACGGTTCGCCATGCCGCGGTTAGCAGCGCGAAGCAAAGGGATTCTCTGCGTGTCGGAGAATACGAAGCAGGATATCATCGAGGAGTTCGGCATTCCTGCCGCGAAGATCAGCGTCGTGCCGAACGGCGTGTCGGAGCGGTTCAGACCCGAGCAGCGGGAACATCCCGCCGATTTGGCCGCGCGCTGGGGTCTGCGCCAACCGTACGTGCTCTACGTCGGCACGCTCGATCACCCGAGCAAGAATGCGGCGACCCTGGTGCGGGCTTTCGCGGCGGCGCGTCCCGCCTTGCCGGAAGGGACGCAACTCGTGCTGGCCGGGAAGGCCGGACGGGGCTACGACGCGCTACGGGCTATCGCCACGAACCTGGGCTTGGGGCCCACATCGGCCCACGCCCGTTGGCTCGGATACGTTCCCGAACGCGAGCTGCCCGGACTCTACGCCAGTGCCGGGGCGTTCGTCTTTCCCAGTCTCTATGAGGGATTCGGTCTCCCGGTTCTCGAGGCCATGGCGAGCGGGGTTCCGACGATCACGTCCGACGTAGGGGCGCTTCGCGAAGTAGCCCTGAACGCGGCGCTCCTCGTTCCTCCGCTCGACGTGCGCTCGATCGCGCAGGCTCTCGTGGCGCTGTTCGCGAATCCCTCGCTGGCCCGGGATCATGCTCGGCGCGGTCTCGAGCGCGCGAAGGCATTCTCCTGGGAGCGCAGCGCGTCCGCCACGCTCGATGCCTTGATCTCGAGTGCGCGACGCCGAGCTATTTCTTCAGAAGCGCCACTATCGCTACAAGACTCGCCGTGATCTGCGTGATCGCCGCCCACATCGCGGGCGCCGTGCTCGGCGGTGGCGGGGTCGTCCGAGTCGGAACGACGATCTCGGAGCCCGGCCCCGGTTGGGGCCAGCTGGTCCAGAACAGCGTCTTGCTGCGCGTCTTCACCTCGCCGTTGGCAAACCGCACGCTGGTACTGCCCTCGAGGCCCTTGTCGGTCACGCCGCCCGCGGCAGACACGTAATACATCGCATCCGCGCCTTCCTTCCACAGCACGCTGCCCGGCGCGTTCACCGCTCCCGTTACCCTCACGCTCGGCTGATACTCGGGGATGGTGATGCTGTCCCCTCCCTGCAGCACTACGTTCGAGCCGGACTTCCGGTCCTTCAGCGCCCTGGGAAGATCGACGTCCACGCGTCCCACCAAGTCGGACATCCGGACGAAGCGAATTCCCTGCGGGTAGGCCTGCGATGTCAGGCCACCGGCGCGATCGATCAGGTCCGCGAGCCGCTCGTCCTTCGAGCGCAGCGAGTACACTCCCGGAGACCGCACCTCGCCCGCGATGACAACCGTACGCTGCATGGCGAAGTCGGGCTGCTTCAGGATCAACACGTTGTCGTACGGCTGGAGCGGGACTTCATGATCCTTTGGCCCCACGAGCGAGTCATGGTCCAGCAGATAGCTCGAGTCGATGGCGACGCGAACCGTCGCGGCGAGCTCCCCGGCTTTGCGCTGGGCGGGCAGCCGCGCGATTTCCGCTTCCTGTAAGTCCGCGCCCAGCTTCGGCCCCCGGGCCGCACGGACGAGATCGCGCAGGCTCATGCCGGTGCGCCACGGGTACAGGCCGGGCTTGGCGACCATACCCGCGATCGAGACGTAATACGACTCTTCCAGCCGCCCAACGGAGTCGACGGCAATCGAATCGCCGTCGTCCAGGGCAATGGCCGGAATAGTCACGCCTTCGGGTACTACCGCGACACGTGGCGCGCTCGTTCCCGCGGCCGACGGAGAACTGCTGTGATATACAGCCGCGTGCGGATCGGTGATCGCCGGCTCCGGCGTAGCGAGGCTCGAGGCACCCGTCTTGAGCGATACCTCGATCGTGGCCCGATTGGCGGCGCCCGGCCCGCGGGACGACGCGGGCAGAATCCGATAGATGGACAACTGATCGAGCGCGGCATCGGGCCGAAAGCCCGCCGCCACCTGCACCACGTCCGCTAATGTCTCGCCGGCCTTGAGCTCATAAATCCCGGGCCGCCGCACCGCACCCGTCATCTGCACCCGCGTCCCATGGATCGGCACGAACACGATGTCGCCGTCTTCGAGACGGATGTCGTTCTTCGTGTCGGCGTCGAGGAGGTAGTCGTACAGATCGAAGGATGCCACGGTCTTCCCGGCTCGGCGCACGTCGATCGAACGAGTATTGCCCCGGTCGGTCACGCCACCCGCCGTGTACAACGCGCTCAGTACGGTGCCGAGCGAGCTGATGCGGTATGCGCCGGGCTGCGCGACTTCCCCGATCACGTAGATCTGATTGGCCCGGATATTCGACACGAACACGTCGAAATGCGTGGTCGCATTCGACCCCCGCTTGATGCCGGAGTACACCGCGCCGAGTCTGGTGTAGAGCACTTCGCGCAGCTCGTCCATCGTGAGATGTGAGACGTACACCTGCCCGACCTGCGGTATGAGAATGAATCCGTAGCGAGTGACGGGAAGCGTCTGCGCGAGCTGCACGTTTCCCGTGAGAATCAGAACGAGGACATCGCCAGGGCCGAGCTTGTAGTCCGGAGGCGGGGCCTCGGAGAGCGAAGGCATGAATTGCTGTGTCGAGCGACGGAACACGTCGACGCCGAAAATCTGACTCGCCTGCTGCGGAGCCCGCGACACCGCACCACTGTCGATGGGGACGGGCTGCTGCAGCGGGATCCCGAGCGCTTGCAGGGCCGCCACCTGGTTTGCCTCCGGGGCCTGCGCGGCCCCTCCCGAATCGGATCCGAGATACGAATCCAGCACATGCGGATCGTAGCCCGACGCCTCGAGCCGAGCCCGCACCTGATCGGGGCTGAGTCCTGACGCCTGAATCTTGGCCCGGAGTAGATCGCCCATTGCCGGGTTCTGCATCAGCTGCAGTTGGAGGTCCTGGCTCGACCCTGCGGCAGGAATTTGGGCACGGCCGGGGCGTGCCCACACGATCAGCAGGACTAGAAGGCAGAATGCTTTACGCAACGGAGCTCCTCGTTAGGCGCTAATTCTACCCTGAGATGGGCCGGATGGGGAACTGGTGAATCGCTAGCTGACCTTCTCCTTCGCCTTCCCGGCGATCCACCTCCCGAACGGCAAGCTGCATGTCAGTCCCGGGGACACCGCGTTCAGCACGTGAAGCGTCCGGTCCGTCTCGCGCACCACGATATCGTCCACCAGCGCGCCCGAGCGCGATACGAGCTGTGCCCGATTGCCCGCGAACGAGCGCACCAAGTCACCCGGTTCGAGCTCGGGGATGAGCTGCCGCGCCTCGGCCCAGATCTGCCGCAGTGAAAGACTCTTCGCCACCTCCGTGCGCAGCAGGGTCCAGAATCTCGCGCTCTTGAACATCCGGTAAAATCCTGGCCAGGAAAATGTCGAGAGCAGGTCGCGCGAGTTGAATTCGGAAAACCGATAGGCTTCGCGGCCAAAGGCGAGCATGGCGCCCGGTCCCGCCGTCACCCTTCCATCGACGCGGCGCGAGAGATGGACGCCGAGAAACGGGAAGTTCAAGTCCGGCGCGGCGTAGACGTGGCTGTTCACGAGGAAGCGGCGGCTCGGGACGAGCTCGGCGTAGTAGCCGCGGAATGGAATCACCCGCATATCCGCCGCAAGCGGGCCCGCCAATCGATCGGCTTGCAGACCGGCGCAGTTCACGACCACGGGAGCCGTGAACGGCTTGTTGGTGGTCCGCACGGTCACCGGCCCGCCGTTCGCCTGCGCGATCTCGAGCACTCGAGTGTCGTAGCAAACATCAGCGCCGCCGAGCAGCGCCTCGGCCAGCAGGCTGCGCACGTAGGCGGGGGCGTCGAAGCTCGCCCCTTCGGGGGCGTGCAGCGCCTGGACGCCCCTGGCATGCGGCTCGATCCGGGCCAATTCGCCGTCCGAAACCAGGCGTGCCTGTACGCCGTTCGCCTGGGAGCGCCGTTCGAGCTCGGCCAGCGTGCCGCACTCCGCCTCGGTCTGGGCCACGACCAAAATGCCACCCTGCTCGACCCGGATGCCGCGTTCGGCGCAGTACGTCCTGAGCTCCCGGCTCCCCTCGACCGAATATTTCGCCTTGAGGCTTCCCGGTTTCAGGTTGTAGCCGGCGTGGATAACTCCGGAATTGCGGCCGCTCTGGTGCTGGGCGGGCTGCTTCTCCTTTTCGAGTACCAATACCCGCACCCCGCCCTCAGCCAGATGGCGCGCGGTACTGGCGCCGATGGCCCCGGCGCCGATCACGATGACGTCTGGTCTCACGTTGCTCCGGATTGCGGAATGCAAGTGCAAGTGGCCGTAGAGACTTACAAGGTTCGCCAAGCGCTCGTCGACGCCAATTCTCTTATTGCGTCATGGCTCAATCTAAGCCGAGACGTCAGATCTGCGCCCTAGCGTGACCTTGGAATTTCACGGTTCCAGTTGGGGTTCATCTAAGGACCTAGATCTGGTCCCTCTTAGGCGTTAATCCTATATTGTGCTCCCTTTGGAGCCCGTCTGCCCTGAGACGTGCTGCGATGGGCTGTTCGGCAGTCGGGTTTGGCGCCATAGGGGTGGGCTGTGGCACTCTGAACCGGGATACGCGCTCGCCCGCTGTCTTCGCCCGATCAGCAACGATGTTCGACTTTATACCGACTTGACACCGGGGCGGTAACTCTCATCCGGTTGTTCATTGTGTGACATAGATAAGGCGGTGTCGGGCTGCCTTCCGGAGGCCCAGCCGGCGCGAAACGACACGGGGGACCCACCATGGAGTCGTTGCCCCTCGAGCGGTCGAGCACAGTAGCAGCGGAGTCGACCCTCCGGCTGTCGGCCGTTCCAGCGGCTCCGAATTTCCGTACCCGACTTCTCCCGGCAGACCTGGCAATACGTGCTCGGTTGCAGTTGCAGGAGCGTGCTCCCGCGAACCTGCGGCGGCACTTGGCGCGTGCGCTGGGGCGGGTGATCGTACTCGCGGTAGCGGATCTGAGCGCCCTTTGGGTGGTCCGGGCGATGCTGAAGCTGATTCGCGACTACGATGTCCTCGGAGTCCAGATTGCGAACCTGACGGGCGGCCTCTTTCCCCGTGGCATCATGAGCGGCGTGCAATTCGCCATCGCACTGGTGGCGGCGCTTGTCGTGACCGGCAACTACGGCCCCGGCGATCAGCGCCGCGACGCGCGGCGTCTGTTTGTCGCCGCGGCGCTCGCGGCGGCGTTGCCCTTGTGGATGACGTTGTGGACCCGCGGGCTCGGGTCGGTGCTGTTCCAGTACATCGTCATGATGCTGTTCGTGTGGGTTGCGCTCGTTGCGGAGCGGTTTCCGATCGACAAGCTCGCCGCGCGCGTGCTCCCGCACGCTCCACGCATCCGGACTTTATTCGTGGGAACGAGGGAAGCGTGTGCTGCGGTAATGACCGCACCCACGTTCGGGCGTTTGGGCGAGTTCCGCATTCTGGGTTTCGTGGACGCGGCGCAGATAGGGCATCCGAGCGCGCTCGGGTCGATCGCCGACTTCGCGAGCGTGCTCGAATCGACCGGTGCCGAGACGGTGGTGATTTGTGGTTACCTGAACGACGCGATGTTTCATGACGTGGTAGACGCGTCGGTCGCTGCCGGGACTCAGATCCTGTCTGTGCCCCGCTCGATCAGGGTGGCCGGTGTGGCGCCCCTGATGGTGTGGCGTGATGGACAGCCCTTGATCGAGCTATCGCGTCCGGCTTTGAAGAGCCGGCAGATGTTTTTCAAGCGCATGCTCGACCTGACGGCCTCGGCCGTGGGCCTCGTGGTCCTGTCGCCGTTACTCGGCCTCGTTGCGCTCGCAGTGAAGCTCGATTCCAAGGGTCCGGCACTGTTCGGCCATGAGCGGCTGGGATTGAACGGACGACCGTTCACGTGCTACAAGTTTCGCTCGATGCATGTGGACGCAGGCCAGCGGCTGCGTTTCGATCCGGCGCTGTACGCTGAGTACGTCGCAAACCACTATAAGCTGCCTGAGGAGCGGGACCCCCGACTCACGAGGGTGGGACGGCTACTTCGGAAAACGAGCATCGACGAGCTCCCGCAGCTCTTCAATGTGCTGCGAGGAGATATGTCGCTCGTGGGCCCGCGGCCGATCGTGAAAGAGGAGATTGACGAGTATGGGCACGGAGCGCCGGCGTTTCTGTCGCTCAAGCCGGGGATCACAGGCGCCTGGCAGATCCAGGGTCGGAGCAACGTAGGGTATCCCGTGCGGGCGAATATGGAGCTCGAGTACGTGCGAAATTGGTCTCTCGGGAGAGACCTTTGGATCTTGCTGAACACTGTGCCTGCCGTTCTGCTTCAGCGTGGAGCCCACTGACCGTTCGATATTCCGGATGCAATTCACGAGACATTTGCGTCATGGGCTTATGGCCACGCATTGTATTTGGCAATGGTGTTTCGTGATAATTCGTAATCCTGCGCATGTTGCTCACCTTACCGAATCCATGGCCAGCGAAGTGGCCGATGGCGTCGCAATCGCGACGCACGCTGGCGTGCGCGGTTCACCTGAAGTCTCCGCGCGCGAAAGACCCGCGTGACAAGCTCCACCAAGACGCCCCGACCCATGTCCGGCGTGTGGGAGCCCGTTAAGAGCGTGAGCCGTCCGGACTGGGGTGAGGCTGTGACCTTGCGCGAGGTTCTCGATGCACTTCGTATGATTTGGCGCCCCGCACTCCTGGGTGGTTTGATAGCCGTGCTCCCAGGTGTGCTGGTGGGTGTACTGAGGCCAAAGAGCTACGTAGCACGCGCGTCCTTCGTCGCGGAGCAAACGAAACTACCGAATCTTTCTTCGGGTTTGGGAGCTTTGGCTGCTCAGTTTGGACTCGACATTCCTGGCGAAGCCGGTCGCTCACCACAGTTCTATAGCGAGTTGCTCGGCACGTCTGATATGCTTCGCTCCCTTCTCGATAGTGAGGTACTTGTCGCGCCAACTCATTCGAGCAACGTTCGTCGACTCCTGATTGGAACCGACGATACCTCTCGAACAGGAACCGATAGAGCCCTGCGGAAACTTCGGAAAAGGATTTCAGCGGGCGCGGACGCGCGAACATCTGTGGTAACACTGAGCGTGCGAGCGAGCACACCGCAGATCGCCGAGCGAATTGCGAGCATTCTGATTAATCAGACAAAGCACTTCAATATCACCACGCGCCAGCTCCAGGCCAGGGAGCGCAGGCAGTTCCTAGAAGGAAGGGTCGCGGACGCGTCCCAGACGCTGAGAAACTCGGAACAGGGTCTGCTATTGTTCTACGAACGCAATCGTCGGTTGTCGGAGTCTCCATCCCTGGCGTTTCAGGAATCTCGCATGAAGCGAGCGATAGATTTGCAGCAAGAGCTATACACCACGCTGTCGAAGGAACTGGAGATGGCGCGGATTCAGGAAATCAACGACACGCCGACCATAACGATCGTAGACCCACCTTTCGCCCCGAGCAGACCGAGCGGGCCGACAATTCCTGTGCTTGGGGCGCTGTTCTTCGTTCTGGGATTGAGCGTGACTGCGGGGTGGCTCTTGGCGACGAAGAAGGGCGGGTCACCGAATGTTGCCCCGAGTATGGCCGGATCGAGCTAACGGGTCCTCTGCGACGTGTGCGGCATTGCGGGAGTGGTGAGCCAATCTCCTGATCGGCTCGAAAGCACGCGACATCTCATCGCCCGCCTTAATCACCGCGGTCCCGACGAAGGAGGCGAATTCGACCGCACGCCGTGTTCCCTCGCTATGCGGCGGCTCAGCATCATTGATGTCGCGGGAGGTCATCAGCCCATCTTCAACGAGACGCGCCGTCTTGTCTGCGTGTGCAATGGCGAGTTATACAACTTCCAAATCCTCGCACGACAGTTGAAAGACCTGGGCCACAGTTTCGCCACCGGTTCCGATGTCGAGGTCGCCGTCCATGGCTACGAGAGCTGGGGTGATGATTTCGTCACGAAAATAAATGGCATGTTTGCGCTCGCGATCTGGGATGCGGATCGACAGCGCTTACTCCTGGCCCGTGATCGCCTTGGCAAGAAGCCGCTGTACTACGCCCAGTTGGGGGGTTCGCTCGCGTTCGCATCCGAGCTGCGCAGCCTGCTCGCGTTCCCTGGCGCGGCGTGGACCGTGGATCGCGATGCGTGTCGTGCATTTTGTTCATTGGGCTACTTCCCCGCCAACCGAACCCCGATCTTGCAGATCCGCAGGCTGGCGCCCGGACACATGGCATCATGGGAGAATGGCAGCCTCGACATCCGTCCATACTCGGAGCCCCAGCCCACGCCACCCCCCGAGAGCGAAGCGGCGGCCGCGAATACGCTCATGGAGCTGTTGCTGGATGCGGTCCAGCTGCGCCTGATCAGCGATGTGCCGCTGGGCGCCTTCTTGAGCGGTGGTCTCGATTCGAGCGTCATCGTCGCGATCGCTGCCGGCCGACTCGGCGCCCGGATTCCGACGTTCAGCGTCGCTGTTCCCGGCCACGACTACGACGAGGCACAGTTCGCCCGACGTGTCGCGCGGAAGTTCGGGTGCGAGCACCACGAGATTTCGCTCGAGCCATCGTATTTCGACGACTTGGGAAGTCTCGTCTGGGCCTTGGACGAACCCCTCGCAGACCCCGCCGCGCTGCCGACGCTGCTCCTGAGCCGGGCTGCCCGGGCAGCGGTCACCGTCGTACTAACGGGAGAAGGGGCGGACGAGGCGCTAGGCGGATACGAGCGATACTCCTTGGCGTTGCGCGGGTCCGCCCTCGCGGGCAGGGTTAGGCCTCTCGGCTCTTTAGCGGCTGTCGCCCTCCGGCTCCGGGGGCGAAGGGGAACGGACGACTCGAGAGTATCGCGGATGCTGCGAGGAGCCGCCACTGGTGGTTCGTCCCCCATCGCCTGGAGCCGCGCCGTGGCCATCTCCGTGGCGCTGGCGGACGATCCGGACTGGACGAGCGTCGAAGCGTTGCTCGCGCCCCCAACCAGCGTTCCTGCGACGAACGGAACGAACCGACTCTTGAGGCTTCAACTGGATGACTTTGCTGCGATGCTGAGCAATGGACTCCTAACCAAGGTGGACCGAATGACGATGGCGGCCTCGCTTGAAGCTCGGTGCCCATTTCTCGACTACCGGATCGTGAACTTCGGCCTCGGGCTTCCGGACTCTTGGAAGATCAGCGGGAGCACGAACAAGGTGGTGCTCCGCAACGTGGCGCGGCGCGTCCTCCCAAAGGAAATCTCCGAGCGGCCCAAGCATACGTTTCGCGTTCCGCTCGCTGAATGGCTGCGCGGGCCGTTGAAGGGTCTGGCGCGTGATGCCGCGTCGTCGGCTCTCCTTTCTGCCCTGGGAATTTGCAGCAGCGAACGCGCTCGCCGTCTCGCTGACGATCACGCGTCGGGACGGGCGGATTTTAGCCGAGCACTCTGGGCGCTTATCACATTGCATCTTTGGTTGACGGAGGCGAGCTCCCGTGTGTCCTTGGGTCGAGCGGAGTGACCGACCCAGCGGCCGAGTCGCTTCAGAGTGTTCAGCGGCAGCTGCTCGCTACTGCCCCGTGGCTGCGCTGGCTCAAGCCGCCGAGCCCGACGATCAATACCGGCCGCCTCCTCCAACGAGTATTGGCTACGTATTCGCCGGCTACGCATCGTGTTCTCGATCTCGGGTGCGGCGAACGTCGCCTCCCGGGTGCGGTGCGCTGCGATCTCTTTCTCGGTTCTCCAGGGATTCGTGCAGACGCTGCGCGGCTTCCGTTTCGGTCGGGCGCGTTCGATTGCGTCGTGTCGACCGCCGTCCTCGAACACGTTCCGTATCCCCGCCGAGTGATCCGCGAGGCGTACCGCGTACTGCGGCCACGAGGCGTACTCTACGTCGAGGTCCCGTTCCTCGAGGGGTTCCACGCCGACCCGGACGACTACCAGCGATTCACCTTCCGCGGACTTGATGTCCTGCTCCATCGATTCG
>Ga0335081_10005833_pt1 | contig 19513 bp, 21 predicted proteins | sample Lox_Sample_35_FD_206713 | JGI IMG/M metagenome (GOLD analysis project Ga0335081, IMG submission 206713) | Soil microbial communities from Loxahatchee National Wildlife Refuge, Florida, United States - Lox_Sample_3.5 | ecosystem: Environmental > Terrestrial > Soil > Wetlands | place: USA... | reverse complement strand
GCCGCCCACCCCCGCCACCGCCGGCGCGCCGTCGGCGTCGGCGTCGACATCGAGGCGCAGCTCACCCCGCAGGATCGCCCCTTCAGCGCCAAGCGTGATCACGACCATCCGCGCCCCGGCCTTCAACAGCGCCAGCGCGGCCCGCTCGGGATCGTCCTCGCCGGTCATCAGCGCGGCATCGCCCCCGCTGGCGCGGACGAGCAGCGCATCCGGAACGCAGGCGTTCGCGGCCGCCGCCGCCTCGGCCCGCGAGCGCCACCGCTTGACGCAAATGTGCGGGTCGAACACGATCGGCCGCTCCAGCGAGAGCGCGTGCTCGCGCGCCCGCGCCGTCATCTCGTTCTCCTCCGGGCCGCCGGATGTGATGTACAGCGCCGCCGAGCCGCGGACCGCCTCCTCGAGCCGGTCGCCGCCGAGACCAGAACTGACCCGCTCGCCATAGACCTCACGGCTCGCCCGGCCCTCGACGTTCACGGTCACGATCGCGACCGGCGTCCGGGCGTCCGGCACGAGGTCAAACCATCCCGTCTGGATGCCCTCCCGCTCGAGCCGCTCGCGTAACCAAGAACCCCAGGCTTCGTCGCCGGCAGCGCCGGCGAGCGCGACGTGCGCGCCACGCCGAGCGGCGACTACGGCGACGTTCGCGACCGCTCCACCCAAGCGGGGAACGAATGCATCGGCGTCCGGCGCGGACGCCACCGGACGCTCGCACACGAACTCGACGATGGCGTCGCCGAGGCACAGCGTCGGCGCCCCGGGAGGCGGCTTCTCAGAGCTCTTACCGGTCACGCGCGCGGACGTTATCCTCGCCGGGGGGTGCGCGTCGACGAGCACACGATCAACCTCGACGATTCCCCCGTCTTCTACCGAAGCGGATCTGACGCGCCAGCGGTCCCGGGCGCGCCCACGCTGTACCTCCACGGCATTCCGACGAGCTCGGATGACTGGGTCGAGTTCCTGGCGCGGACTGGAGGGTTCGCCCCCGACCTTCAGGGGTTCGGTCGATCGGGCAAGGGCGGCCACCTGGACTATTCGCTCGCCGGGCTCACCCAGTTCCTCGAGCGCTTCCTGGCTGAGATACAGGTTCAGACGGTCAAGCTGGTCGCACATGACTGGGGCGCCGCCGTCGCGCTGATGCTCGCCGAGCGCCACCCCAACCGGGTGGAGAGGATGGTGCTGTTCAATCCGCCACCGCTGTTCGATGGGTTCGCGTGGCCACGACCGATTCGCCTGTGGCGTACGCCATTGGTCGGGGAGGGTCTGATGGGTTCGACCAGCCGGTGGCTGCTCGCACGCACTCTGCGGCAGGGGAGCGTCCGCGAGGACGCGTGGCCCGAGCCACGGATCGCGGCGGTCTGGGACCAGTTCGACCAGGGCACCCAGCGGGCGATCCTCCGTCTCGTCAGGGATGCCGCGGCCCGTCGACCACCATCGGAACGAACGACGCTTGAGGTGCCGGCGCTGATCATCTGGGGCGAGCGCGACCCGTGGTATCCGCCGGCGCTCGCCGACGCCTACGCCGCCGGTCTCCCCGGCGCGCGCACAGAACGGCTCCCCGACGCCGGACACTGGCCATGGCTCGACCGCGGCGACCTGGTCGACCGGGTCGCCGCGTTCCTTGAGGCGTAGTGGCAGTCCGCGGCCGCTCGCGCGCGTACGACTTGTCGCGGAGCCGACAGGCCAAGCGGATCCTGCCCACGCTCATCGCGGCGGTGATCTCCGTCGCTTACCTGGTGATCTCGCCCAAGAGCGAGGATCTCGCGGCGCACCTGCTCCGCGCCAAGTTGTTCGCGACCCAGGGGTTCGGGATCTGGAACAACTGGTGGTACGCGGGCCACAACATCCCGGGCTACAGCGTTCTGTTCCCGCCGATCGCCGCCCTGCTCACGCCTCAGCTCGCTGCGGCGATCGCCGCGACCGTCACGGCGGCCCTGTTCGAGGCGCTTGCCCACCGGCGGTTCGGGGAGGACGCCTGGCTCGGCGCGTCGTGGTTCGCCGTGGCGACGACGACAAGCCTGTTCACCGGACGGTTGACATTCGCGTTTGGCCTGATGCCGGCGGTCGGCGCCGCGCTCGCGCTCCAGCGCCGGCGCTACGGACTCGCCGTCGCGCTCGCGTTCGTTACACCACTGGCGAGTCCCGTGGGCGCGCTGTTCTCGGCGCTTGCCGGTGGGGCCCAAGCGGTGGCGGCGTACATCCCCGACCGCCGAATCCGGCCGGCGCTCCCAGGCATAGCAGTGGTGGTCGCCTCGGCGGTGCCGGTCCTGGCGCTCGCCGTGGCGTTCCCGGAGGGCGGCGTCGAGCCGTTCGCGTTCTCGGCGTTTTGGCCGATCGTCGTGATCTCGATCGCAGCGCTGTTCGTGATCCCCAAGGGCGACGACGCGCTCAAGGCCGGAATCGTGCTCTACGCGCTCGAGTGCATCGCTGCGTTTGCGGTCGCGAGTCCGGTCGGCAGCAACGTGACCCGGCTCGCACCGCTGGTGGCCGGCCCGCTCGCTGCGTTCTTGTGGTGGCCCCGGCCCGGGCGGCGCACAGCGGCGCTGCTCGCGGTGGCCCTTCCGTTGCTGTATCTCCAATGGCAGGCGCCGGTCAGGGATATCCGAACGGCAGACGACAACGCCGAGGTCACCGCCAGCTACTTCGAGCCGCTGGTCGCGTACCTGAGCAAACAGAACGACCAGCCGTTCAGGATCGAGATCCCGTTCACGCTGTTCCACTGGGAGGCGTATCTGATGGCCCCCGAGTTCCCGCTCGCGCGGGGCTGGGAACGCCAGCTCGACATCAAGTACAACGGGCTCTTCTACGACGGCGCGCTGACCGCCGCCAAGTACGACGCTTGGCTCCACCAGGTGGCGGTGCGGTACGTGGCGGTCTCGGACAAGGACCTCGATTACTCAGCCAAGCAGGAGGTCGCGCTCATCGATCGCGGCGTGCCGTACCTCCATCTCGTGTTCAGAAACCGCCACTGGCGCGTGTACGCGGTGCGAGACCCGACGCCGATCGTCGACGGGGCGGCCACCCTGACCCAGCTGGGTTCGGACTGGCTCGGAGTGGACGGCCTGCGTCCCGGGATCGCGATCGTGCGCGTCCACTACAGCCCCTATTGGGCAGTCACCGAGGGCGACGGATGCGTGGGACCTTACGGAGAGTTCACCCGGCTCACCGTCCGCCGCGCCGGGCCCATGAAGGTCGCGATGCGGTTCTCGCTCGGCCGCATCGGCGCGACCTCCCCGCGCTGCGACTGACCAAGGCCCAGCATCCCGCCTCGCTAGGATGCCTGTTGACATGGGGCGTGGCCTCCGATTGATAGAGGCGCGGCTCTTGCCGCGTGGTTGGACAGACCTTTTCCGCCAGATCGGACTGTTCGTCGGCGCCATGCTCCTCTACGACATGGTCCGGGGGCTCGTCTCGAGCGGCAACCCATACAAGCCGTTCAGCGATGCGATGCGGATCATCGACTTCGAGCGAACGCTGCACGTGTTCATCGAGCCAAGCGTCCAGACGTGGGCGCTGAACAAGCACTGGCTGATGGATGGGCTCGACTGGACCTACCTGAACGGCCACTTCCTCGTCACGTTGCTGGTGCTCGCGTTCATCTACGCACGGCGCAACGACTCTTTCTACTTCGTGCGCAACATGTTCATGATCGCGATGGGACTCGCCCTGATCGGGTACTGGCTCTACCCGACGGCGCCGCCGCGGCTGATGCCCGAATGGGGCTTCACCGATGCGATCTCCCAGTTCGTGACCGGCGGGACCGGTTCGATCGACTTCGGACCCACCAAGCAATTCATGAACTTCTACGCCGCCGTCCCGTCGATGCACGTCTGCTTCGCGGTGATGGTCGGCGGATCCATGTGCCGGCTGACGCGCTGGCGTCCGGGTAAGGTCCTCTGGGCGTTGTATCCATTGCTCATCACGTTCGTCGTCGTCGCCACCGCCAACCACTTCCTCACCGACGTGTTCCTTGGGGCGCTCACCGCCGGCGCATCCGCGCTGCTGGCGCAGAGGCTGCTGGCGCGGGCACGACCGGACGCGTGGGCATTCAGCCCGACACCGTCGACCGCCTGACGATGCCCGAGCAAACTCAGCGCCCACGGGCGCGACGGAACGGTGCTCCGCGCCGCAACCGGTCCCCGCGGACGGGACCGACTGCGCAGGAGATGATGCGCAACCGCCTGATCGAGTCGCGGCTGACGCCGAACGCGATCTCGCTCACCGGCTTCGCGCTGAACCTGGCCGCCGCCGGGCTGATCGTCGGGCGGATGTTCTTCCTCGCCGGGATCGCGTTCATCGTCGGGTCGATCATGGACACGCTCGACGGCCGCTACTCGCGAATGTCGGGCAAGGGCACCCCATTCGGAGCGTTCCTCGACTCGACGCTCGACCGACTCGAGGAGGGAATCGTCCTCATCGCGGTCGGCGCCTACTTCGCGTCGAGGAACAACCAGGTGGCCACCGCTGCGACCGTGGCGGCGGTGCTCGGATCGCTGATGGTGTCCTACACCCGCGCGCGCGCCGAGGCTCTCGGCGTCGAGTGCAAGGTCGGCCTCGCCACCCGCCCCGTGAGGGTCGTGATCCTCTCGATCGGGCTTGTATTTGCCAAAGGGGCCGGACTCGGGCACTTCGAGCTCCTCGCCCCGGCTGTCTATGTTCTGGCTGCCCTCACCGTGCTGACTACCCTTCAACGCATCTTCCACGTGCGCAGTCAGCTCAAGGCAATCGCGCAGCAGCCCGAGCCGGTGTAACGAACCCGCTCTCGCGGAATACCTGTAATGGCCGCGGGAACCGCCCGCGAGAAAGGCAATCTCTGAAAGTGAGCACGACCAACGGTAAGGCTAACGGCGCTGCGCGCTACCAGGAGGATAAGGTGCGCGTCGCGATCATCGGCGTCGGCAACTGCGCGAGCTCGTTCGTGCAGGGCGTCCAGTACTACCGCGACGCCGACCCGCGCGAGTCGGTCCCCGGGCTGATGCACGTCGACCTCGGCGGCTACCACGTTCGCGACATCGAGTTCAGCGCTGCATTCGACATCGACGCCGACAAGGTCGGGAAGGATCTGTCCGAGGCGATCTTCGCCGGCCAGAACAACACTCTGAATTTCGCCGGCAAGGTCCCCAACCTCGGGGTGCAAGTAAACCGCGGGATGACTCACGACGGCCTCGGCAAGTACCTCAAGGAGAAGATCACCAAGGCCCCGGGACCGACCGCGGACATCGTCGACATCCTCAAGGAGACCCATACCGACGTCGTCGTCTCCTACCTGCCGGTCGGTTCTGAGCAGGCCACCAAGTGGTACGTGGAGCAGATCCTCGAAGCGGGCTGCGGGTTCGTGAACTGCATCCCGGTGTTCATCGCACGGGAGGAGTACTGGAACAAGCGGTTCAAGAAGGCCGGCTTGCCGATCGTCGGCGATGACATCAAGTCCCAGGTCGGCGCGACGATCGTCCACCGCGCGCTGGCCAGGCTGATGCACGACCGCGGGGTCAAGTTGCAGCGCACCTCGCAGCTGAACGTCGGCGGCAACATGGACTTCTACAACATGCTCGAGCGCGAGCGCCTGGAGTCGAAGAAGATCTCCAAGACCAACGCCGTCACCTCGATCATGGGCCACACGCTGCCCGCCGACGACGTCCACGTCGGTCCGTCGGACTACGTGCCGTGGCTCACCGATCGCAAGTGGGCCCACATCCGGCTCGAGGGCGAGGCATTCGGCGACGTGCCGCTCAACATGGAGCTCAAGCTCGAGGTCTGGGACTCGCCAAACTCCGCAGGGATCGTGATCGACGCGGTGCGCTGCTGCAAGCTGGCGCTGGGCAACGGCCTCTCCGGCCAACTCGACGGCCCCAGCTCCTACCTGATGAAGTCGCCGATGCATCAGCGCCCCGATGACGAGGCGCGGGAGCTCACCGACAAGTTCATCGCCAAGTACGCCCGCAAGGCTCCGGCGGCGAAGCCGGCCAAGACCAAGTCCCGCGCCGGCTGATCGAACGGAGACGGCGGCGGACTACACTGCCGCCGTGCCCTCCGAGCGGCTCGCGATCGCCCAGGTGACGCCGTTCGCCTGGGAGGTGTCGCACGAGGTCAACGACTACGTCGCGCGCGTCTCACGCGAGCTGTCCCGCCGCGGACACCGCGTTCTGATCATCGCGCCCTCGGAGTCGGGGGCGCTCGTGCGCGACACCCGCCGGGCGATCCGCAACCAGGCTGACACGCTGCTCGACTCAGCTGATGGCGAGCCGCTCGTGCTCGGCGTGGGCGAGGTGTTGCCGTTCGCACCCACACGCCGGCGGGCCGCCTCGCTCCCGGTTGATGTGGCGCGCACGATCGAGGACGCGCTCGTCGACCTCTCGCTCGACATCGTCCATGTCCACGAGCCGTTCGCGCCGAGCGCCTCGAGCGTGGCCCTGCGCCACTCTCGCGGGCTGAACGTGGGGAGCTTTCACGCGCCGACCGAGCGGATCCTCTCGACGCAGTTCGCGGCGCCGCTGTCGCGACTGCTGTTCGGCCGGCTCGACGCTCGCACCGCCAGCTACGGGGCCACCCGGGACCTCCTGCAGCGCTACTTCCCCGGCGACTACCAGGTCATCCATCCCGGAGCCGACGCGGACTCCGAGCACGTGGCGCACGACCCCGTGCAACTGCTCTTCAACGCCGGCGAAGAACGCGGCGCGCTACGCATCTTCCTGCGGGCGCTCCGCGCGCTCCCGCCCGACGCGCCGTGGCACGCGACCGTTTGGTCGCCGAGGCCGTACACGGCGCCGGCGACGCTCGGGCGGGTCCTCCGCGACCGGGTCGAGTTCGTCGACTCCACGCGGCTGTCGGAGGCCGAGGCGCTGGCCGGCGCCGACGTGCTCGTGCTCGCCTCCGAGGGGATCAGGACCGTCCCGGGGATGCTCGTCCGCGCCCTTGCCTCCGGCCTCGTGCCCGTCGCCTCGCGCCTGCCGGCGTACGAGGAACTGCTCGAGCAGGCCGAGCTCGGGTTCGTGTTCGAGCCCGGGGACGTTCAGATACTCACAGGCCACCTGAACCGGCTGATCGCAGAGCCCGCGCTACGCGAGCGAACCCCGGCGCAGACCGCGGAGCTTCGAACCATGTTCGGCTGGTCGCGCGTCGCCGATGAGTTCGAGCACATCTACGAAGGCCTGGTCGCCAAGCGTCATGACACGCGCAGCAACGGCAACGTGAGGGCCCGGCTGACGTCCCGCCGGCTGATCGACGTCGACCTGCACATGCACACCGACCACTCCTACGACTGCGCAACCCCGGTCGAGGTGCTGCTGGCGGAGGCCCGGGCGCGCGGTCTCGGGGCGATCGCGGTCACCGACCACAACGAAGTCTCCGGCGCCCACGCAGCGAGGGCCCAGGCGGACGGGATCGCCGTGATCGTCGGCGAGGAGGTCAAGACCGCCGATCAGGGCGAGGTCATCGGGCTGTTCATCGAGGACAAGATCCCTCGCGGGATGACGCTTCAGGAGACGATCGCCGAGATCAAGCGTCAGGGCGGCATCGTGTATGTCCCGCATCCGTTCGACCGTCTCCACTCCGTTCCCGACTACGAGCATCTGCTCGACGTCCTCGACGACGTGGACGCGATCGAGGTGTTCAACCCGCGCGTGGCGATCAGCGAGTTCAACGACGAAGCAGCCAGGTTCGCCGCCAAGTACCGGATCCCGGCCGGCGCTGGATCGGACGCGCACGTGCCGCAGGGTCTGGGCTCGGTCCGGATCCGGATGCGCGAGTTCGACGGCCCGGAGGAGTTCCTGGAGTCGCTCCGGGACGCTGACATCGTCCGCAATCCCGCCAGCCTGCTGTACGTGCAGGCGCTCAAATTCCTACAGACGAAGGCACTTCCGCCCGGAGCTCGACGGGCCTCGCGCGAGCGCCGAGTCCGCCGGGCGACCGGCCGCGACCGTCGGCACACGGACGGTCGCGGTAGCCGCAACTCCTGATGCACTCGCAAGGACAAGCCCGCGAGCCGTCCAATCGGACAGCGATGCCAGCCACCGACGACGAGATCCGCGAGAAGTACCTCGAGCGCGCGATCCGCGAGCTCAACGCTTTTTCTCGGGAGGTCCAGTCGTGCACCCACTGCCCCCGCGGCGCGCTCATGCCCGTGCTCGGATCGGGCCACCCCCAGGCCGACATATTCCTGGTCAAGTACTCGGCGAGGCCCTCGGAGGTCGAGGAGGGCGTCGCGTTCTACGGTCGCGCCGGGAACGCGCTGATGAAGTCCTTGAAGCGCCTCTCAATCGATCCGCTGGCGGTCTACGGGACCTTGTGCGTCAAGTGCCCGGTGCCCGATCCGGACCTGGCCGACCCGGCCTGCGTCGCCCGCCTGGTCGAGGAGATCCAGATCGTCTCACCGAAGCTGGTCGTCGTGATGGGGCCGGAAGCGCTCAGCGTGGTAAACGAGTTCGACCTGCCGCTCGCCCGCGAGCTCCATCCCGTGTACGGCGAGATCCAGCGCCTGACGCCCTCGATCGAAGCCGTGTACGTGCCCAACATCGACGACTCGCTCGACGAGGAAAGCGCCAAGCGCGAATTCTGGGGAGCTTTTCGGGTCGTCGGGCAGTGGTGGGCAGACTTACCCCCGTACTAGGACGTACGGGGTTAGACTCGCCCGCATGGACCTCGAAGAGAAGTCCCTCGACCACATCGGCGACCGGTGCGAAGAGTGCGGCGCCAAGCTCACGCCGGCTGAGATCGAGGCTGCAATGGAGTCAGGCGGACCGGCGCTGTGCACGGTCCATGCGGATGAGGTCGTACCGGTGAGCGACGAGGACGAAGAGTTCGGCGAGACGTAGCCGCGCTGCGAGATCCGGCGACTCAGGCCCCCATCGTCAACACGATCTTGCCCAGCTTGCCACCCTCGGCGAACCGGTCGTAGGCGGTGACCGCATCCTCGAGCGGATAGGTCTCCGCGACGAGCACGCGGACCGCTCCCGATGCCAGCAGCGGCAGCACCGAGCGCTCCATGGCGCGCGCGGTCAGCGCCTTCTCCTCGAGCGGCCGGGGGCGGAGCGTCGAGTTCAAGATCCGCGCCCGCCGTTGCATGGCGAGTCCCAGGTTGATCTCGGCCTTGGCGCCGGCGCTGATCCCGATCACCATGATCCGGCCCCAGACGCCCAGCGCCTCGAGATTGCCGGGCATGTTGGGCCCGCCCACGAGCTCGAGGATGACGTCGAACGGACCGTGCTCCTCGAAACCCTCGGGGGCGATCACCTCGGCCCCGAGCTCGGCGACGCGGCCACGGTTGTCCGGGCTGCGCACGGTCGTGGTCACGCGGGCGCCGGACGCGCGGGCGAGCTGGATCGCCGCCGTGCCGACGCCGCCGGCGCCGCCGTGCACGAGCAGCCGCTCGCCCGGCTTCAGACCAGCCTGGGTGAACACGCCGTCGTGCGCGGTCGTGAACGTCTCGGGGGTGCCGCCGGCCTCCGTCCACCCCAAATTCTCGGGCACCGGCATCAGGATCCGCTCGTGGACGACCGCGAGCTCGGCCTGGCCGCCACCGGCGACGATCCCCATGACGCGGTCGCCCTCGGAAAATCGATCCGCGCCCGGACCGCGAGCCACCACCTCGCCGGCGAGCTCGAGCCCGGGGATGTCCTGCGGAGCGCCCGGCGGCGCGGGATAGAAGCCGCGTCGCTGCATCATGTCGGCGCCGTTCAGACCCGCGGCCCTCACGCGGACCAGGCACTCGCCCGCGCCCGCAACCGGATCGGGATGATCCTCGACGCTCAGGTTGCCGTCTCTGATCGTGACCGCTCGCATCGAAACGCCCGGGACGATAACTGGATAACTAGAGGACCGTGACCAGGGTCCCGTAGGTCAGATAGCCCCAGGCCTGCTCGGCGGCGGCGTAGGGCAGCTCGATGCAACCCAGGCTCTGCGGCGATCCGTACGACGCCCTCGGGATGTAGTGGACGGCGTCGCCCCCGTTGAAGTAGGCGACCCACTGCACGAAGTCCGCGTAGTGCGATCCGTCGGGGTTAGTCCCCTGCATGGTCTGGCTCCGGAGACGCTCGTATACCGGGTAGGTCCCGGCGGCGGTGCCCCGGCCGCCGATGCCGGTGTTGGCGGCGCTTCGCAGGACCACGTGCCCGTTGTGGTACAGCGTGAACGTCTCTGGGCTGGCCTCGGTGGCGACGGCGTAGTTGTAGCCGGCGGTGTTGAACTGGCGGTGGAAGCGGGCGGCCAGCAGCGCGCGCCAGAGGGCCGTGCTCGCGGCGCCGTCCATGGCGAGCCCGTGCTGGGACTCGAACGCCATGACCGCGCCCCTGAGCACGGTCGAGGGGTCGTGGATCCACAGCCCGCGCAGCTCAGCCGGCCACTCGGAACCGAGCTCTAGCCGGCCCGCGGGCGGGTGGAAGAGCGCGCGAAGCTGTCCGGCGGTGTCACCCGGACGCGGCTGGTTTGCCGAGGAGGCGAGGTGCACAGGCAGGAACCGCAGCTCGGCGAGCAACTCGGTGGCGGTGCCCGTCGAGGACGCTGTCGAGCAGGCCGTCCCGGTCCTCGAGGCCTTCATCGACGGACGCTGGGACGACACGCGGTCGACGTTCGACGAACGGATGCTCGAGGCGTGCTCGGTCGAGCTGCTCGCGGACGTGCGCGAGAGGGTGCGCCGAGAGGCCGGAGAGGTCCAGGAGCTCGGCACCCCCACGGTGTCGGTGCGCGACGGCTACACCGTCGTCGACATTCCCGTCGCGCTCGAGCGGGCCGACGGGACCGGTCGCGTCGTTCTGAACGCCGACCGCCAGGTTGCGGGCTTCTTCATCCGCCCGAAGGAGGCGATGTCGTGAACCGGCTCCCGCCGCAGCTGTCACCGCCGCGACTGACGGCCGGCCTCGTGCTCGGAACGGGACTGGTCATCACCGCCGGCTTCATCCGGCACCTCAAGACACAGCGCAGCTAACTAACGCGCTCGAGCAGCGCGACGCACTCAATATGCGGGGTCTGCGGGAACATGTCGACCGCCCGCACGCGCCGTAGGCGGTAGCCGCCGTCCTCCACCAACTGAGCGGCATTTGGCGCGAGCGTCGTCGGGTTGCAGGACACGTACACGATCCGTCGTGGCCCAGCCTCGATGACCCGGCGCACGACCTTCTGCGACAGCCCGGAGCGCGGCGGGTCGACGACGAGCACCTCGGGCCGGCCGGCACGCTCCACAAGGTCGCGCAGCGCCAGCCGCACATCCCCGGCGAAGAACCGGGCATTGTCTACCTCGTTCAAGCGAGCGTTCGCGATGGCATCGGCGATCGCCTCCTCGACGATCTCGAGCCCCCAGACTTCGCGGGCTCGTGGTGCCATCTGCAGGCCGATCGTCCCGATCCCGCAGTAGAGGTCGTACACCCGATCGGAGGGAGCCGGCGCCGCGTACTCGAGCCCTAGCCGGTAGAGGCGCTCTGCCATCTCGGTGTTGGTCTGGAAGAACGCCTGGGGCGAGATCTCGATGCGCATCCCGCCGATCTCCTCCTCGAGCCGGTCGCTGCCGGCGATCAGCTCGGTGTCGCCGCCCTGAGTGGTCTCGGCGACGCTGTCGAGCTGTGTCCACAGGAGGCCGGCGACTCCATCCATCGCGCCGGCGAGCGCCTCGGTATCCAAACGGCCCGGGCTGGTCACAAGCCGTACCTGGAGCTCGCCGGTACGCCTGCCCTCGCGGACGACCAGGTTTCGCAGGAAGCCCTCACCGGTCCGGCGGTCGTACGCGCCCAGCCCCTGCGACCGGCACCACTCGACTACCCGCTCGCGCACCACGTTGCCGGCCACGGAGGCGAGCAGGCAATCGGTGACCTCCACGATCTCCTCCCACCGCCCCGGAGCGTGGAAGCCGCACACGAGCCGGCCGTCGAGATCGCGCCCGAACGAGTACTCGAGCTTGTTGCGGTATCGCCAGACGTCATCGGCCGGGATGATCGGCTCGAGCTCGAACCCGTCGAGGCGGCCGATCCGGCGGAGGGCATCGTCGACCTGCGACTGCTTGGCCTCGAGCTGGCGCTCGTAGGGCAGCACTTGCCACGGCGCGCCTGGATGGGCCGCACGCGCCGCCACCCGCTCGGGGCTCGGCTCGATCACCTCGACCGTCCGCGCCTGGGCGTACGCGCGCTTGGACTTCTCGACCACGGCCCGGACGCGATCGCCCGGGATCCCCTCCGCGACGAACACGACGTAGCCGTCGAGCCGGGCCACCCCGGCGCCGCCGAACGCGAGTGAGTCGACGTTCAGAGTCAGCTCGTCGCCCCGGCTGGGGCGGGTTCGGGTTGCACTGGAAGAAGGTTCCACGCCTCTAGCATGGCAGCCGCATGGAACTCGACGCCTACCGGCAGTGTGCGGAGACCTTCACCGAAGAGCTGATGCGTGAGTACTACCGCCACCACGCAGGCCTCCAGGACAGCTTCGAGATCGAGCCGATCTATGCGCGCCACGCCGATCTGTTCACCCGCGACGCGGTGGACGCGCTGCGTGAGCTCGACGCCCGCGCGACCGCGAACGACGGCGGCGACGAGCGCCGGCGAGCCCGGATGCTGCTCGACTTCGCGGTCGAGGGCTACGTCGGCGAGGCGACCAAGGCCGTCGAGGAGGAGCTCGCGCGCACCGAGGCCGGCCTGACGATCGACGTCGACGGCGAGCGCATCGGCTTTCGCGAGGCGCCGGTCGTGCAGGCTAACGAGGCCGACGCCGGCCGGCGAGCCGAGATCGAGGCCGCGTTGCTGGCGGCGACGCGCGACCCGCTCGGGCCCCACCACCGCGAGCTGATCGAGCGCCAGCACGCGTGCGCCACCGAGCTCGGGTGGGCGAGCTACGCCGACATGTGCGCACACCTCAAGGGGATCGACCTCCAGGCGCTCTCGACCCAGACCGCGGCGTTCGCGGACGCGAGCGCGGCAATTTACCCCCAGGTCCTCGAGCCCGAGCTCCGCCGCACGCTCGGGATCGACATGAGCGAGTTCCGCCGCGCCGACCTGCCGCGTTTCTTCAGAGCCGCCGAGCAGGACGGCCGCTTCCCGGCTGCGCGACTTACCGAGAGCTTCGTCGGGACCATGCGCGGACTTGGGATCGAGGTCGCCGCGCAGCGGGGCGTGACGTTCGATATCGGCTCGCGTCCGAACAAGTCGCCGCGGGCCTTCTGCGCGCCCCTGCGCGTGCCCGGTGAGGTCTATCTCGTGGTGGCGCCGGTCGGGGGCTGGGACGATTTCGCCACGCTGTTTCACGAGGGCGGTCACGCCGAGCACGCCGCCAACACCGATCCGGAGTTGCCGTTCGAGTTCCGCTGCCTCGGCGACAACTCCATCAGCGAGACATACGCATTTCTGATGCAGCACCTGGTCGAGAACCCGGAGTGGCTGGCGCGACGTCTCGACCTCGACGACCCCTCGGAGCTGGTTGCACACGCCAGGGCCCAGCGGCTCGTGTACCTGCGCCGTTACGCCGGCAAGCTCGCCTACGAGCTGGAGCTCCACCAGTCCGTCGACACCGGCGGCCTCGCCGGCCGCTACGCGGAGCTGCTCGGCGACGCGCTGGCAATCGAGTGGCCGACCGAGACTTTCCTGGCCGACGTCGATCCCGGCTTCTACTGCGCCTGCTATCTGCGAGCGTGGGCGCTCGAGACCCATCTTCGCTCGCACCTGCGTGAGCGTTTCGGGCCGGCGTGGTTCGAGTCGAGCGAAGCCGGCCAGGTGCTCCAGGCGCTCTGGCGGGACGGCCAGCGCCTCGACGCGGAGGAGCTGCTCGAGCAGCTGACCGGCGAGCGTCTGGACTTCGCCGTCGTGCTCGCCGATCTCGGGCTCAGCTGAGCGCCGAGCGGATCGCGGCTGGATCCACGTCGAGCTGCCTGACGATGCGCGTCGCCGCTCCGTCCTGATCCCTCAGCAGTCCGAGCAGGATGTGTTCGGTGCCCACGCGCTCGGCGCCCTGCACCGACGCCTCGCGCCCGGCACGCTCGATCGCGGTCTGGGCCGCGGCCGTCAGCAGCACCTCACTCTCCGGCGCCTCGACACCCACACCCATCATCCCGACGACCACGCTCCGGACGCGTCCGTGGGTCACGCCGAGCGAGACCAGCGCGTCCGCCGCCGCACTGTCCTCCTCGCGCAGTAGTCCGAGCAGGACGTGCTCGGTGCCCACGTAGCTGTGCTGCAGCGTTCGCGCCTCCACCTCGGCGTTGCGGAGGGCTTGGCGCGCGCGTTCGCTGACGGGAAGCAAGCGACTTGTCTAACGGGGGGCGACCGACTTGTCGATCGCCGCGAGCACGGACTTCCGGTTGGCGTGCCGCCGCTCGTACTCGCGCACCTTACGGAGCTCCGCGGGCGACAGCCCGTCGAGGCGGGCCTGGACCTGGGCCGCGGTCAAATCGTCGTACCCGAGAATCGGGAAAGTCTGCCCGACCCCGACGGTCCGCCGGGCTCGGTCGGCGCTCCGCACGATCAGGTCGATCGACTCGCTCCAGCGCGAGCCCACGCTCGCCGGCCACGACTGCTGGCGGCCCCGGCCGATCAGGCGCTCGATATCCGCCAGCAGCTGGTCGGTCTGCTGGCTTCCTCGGGCGATCAGCTGTGCGGCCAGATCGTTGGCGTCCGAGCGGGTCACGCGGCCGCGTTCGGCGGCGTCGTCGAGAACCTCCTGGATCCGCTCGGTCGTAAGCACGACGAGGCCGAGCGGCTTCAGGACGCCGTTGGTCACCTGCTCGGCGAGGCTAGCGAGCCCGTCGCCGACGCCCGCGGGGGTCCCGCCGCCATCGCTCTCTGCCGACCTGCGACGACCCTTTGTGGAGGACCGTGATCCGCCGGCCGCCCGCGAGCGACCCGGTGAGGATTTCGGTGCAGGCATCGTTGCTCGTCTCCTTCCCAGAAGCCCGTTAGGAGGGTAGCCGAACGATCTGGCGCTACGCGCCGATCAGGAGCTCGAGCAACGCCTTTTGCGCGTGGCGGCGGTTCTCGGCCTGGTCCCAGATGCGCTGGCGGTCCCCGTACAGGACCTGCTCGGTGATCTCCTCGCCCAGGTGGGCGGGCAGACAGTGGAGCGCGACCGCCCCCGGGGCCGCGTGGTCGAGCAGGTCGTCGTCGAGTCGATACGGCGCCAGCACGCGCCGCCGCTCGGCCGCCGACTGCGGATCGTCGCTCATGCTCACCCAGACGTCGGTATATATGGCATCGGCCCCGTTTACCGCCGTCCCCGGGTCGTCGGTCAGGACGCCGGCGCCGTCGGGCTCGAGCTGGTAGCCGTCGGGCGCAGCCACCCGCACCTGGAGTCCAACCCGGGTGCCGACCACGATCAGCGACCGGGCCACGTTGTTGCCATCGCCGACGTAGGCGAGCGTGAGTCCGTCGAGCTTTCCGAACGTCTCCCGGAGCGTCACCAGGTCGGCCAGGACCTGGCAGGGGTGATGAGACGGGGACAGCATGTTGATGACGGGCACGGTGGCGTGCTCGGAGAGCTCGGTTATGAGCTGGTCGTCGCCCGTGCGGATCCCGATCGCCGCGGCGTGGCGCGAGAGCACGTACGCCGTGTCGCGGACCGATTCGCCGCGGGTAAGCTGGAGGTCGTCCGTTCGGAGCACCATCGGGTGGCCGCCGAGCTCGGCGATCCCGGCCTCAAACGACACGCGCGTGCGGGTCGAGGGCTTCTGGAAGATAAGCGCCACCGTGCGCTTGCGCAGCGCGTCGGAGCTGTAGGGGTCGGCCTTCAGCTCGAGCGCGCGCTCGATCAGCGCGTGTAGCTCGTCTGGGCTGAGCTCCGACCCGGTGATGAAGTGGCGCGGCAAGCGCCGAGTGTACGTTGCGTCGATGATCCTGCGCGTGCTGACCTGGAACCTGCTGCACGGCCGCTCGGTGCCGCCGAGCGGGCGAGACCTATTCGACGAGTTCTGCGCGGCCCTGGCGAACTGGGAGTGGGACGTGGCGCTGCTCCAGGAGGTGCCGCCGTGGTGGCCCCCGATCCTCGGCGCTCGACTGAAAGCCGGCTCCCGCCTCGTCCTGACCTCGCGCAACGCCGTGCTCCCGATCCGGCGCGCGATCGCCGTGCGCGGGCCCGACCTGATCAAGTCGAACGGAGGTGGCGCCAACGCGATCCTCGTCCGGGGAGACACGATCACAGAGCACCGCCTGAGGCGCGTGTGCATCTGGCCGGAGCGCCGCTGGGTCCACGCCGTCCGGCTGAACGATGCCGGCGTCTGGGTGGCCAACACGCACTGCGGCGGCCCGATCCGCGACGCGCGTCGCGCGGCCGAAAGTGCGCTGCGCTGGGCGGGTACGGCCCCAGTCGTCCTGGGAGGCGATTTCAACATCCGCGAGCCGGCGCTCGACGGCTTCACGTACGCGGGCGGCCACGGCGTCGATGAGTTCTACGTGCGTGGCCTTTCCGTGGAGTCTGGTGCCGAGGTGCTGGACCGAGGCCGTCTCTCCGACCACGCCCCAGTGGCGGTCACCGTCGCCGCGGCGCCTACTCGCTCCGGCCCGCCCGCAACCCGAACCCGCGGAGCATGAGCAGGGCCTTCTCGCCGAGCGTGCCCCGCGCCGGCAGGACCCCGAGCTGAGTGGCGACGTCATAGAGGTCGAAGAAGCCGCGCACCCGCAACAGGAGCTCGGCTCGGAGTTCGCAGTAGAAGATCGCGTGCACGACCACGAACCGGTTGCTCGCGGGCAGGCCGTTGAGGGACGCCCGATGGGTTCCGAGCACCTTGCACGGGGCGGCGACGAACTGCCCGTCGGTCAGGCGTTTTCCGGTCTGCTCCATGCGCGCGTCGGGGAATGCCGCCCACAGACGGCCGGCGTGGTGCTGCAGCTGATCGAGCCCCTCGAGCGGCTCGGGGGTGAGCGGGTCCTCGTAGTGAACCTTCCGGTCGCACACCTCTTCGAACGCGGCCTCGGCCTTGCCCGACCAGGCCGCCTCCCAGCCGTCGATCAGTTCGTCGACCGTCACTGCGAGGCGCTGTCGAACACGGGCAGCCCCTCGTCCGGGGTTGACGCCTCGGCGTAGCGCCGTCTCGGGATGCGGCCCGCGCCGCGCGCGAGCCAGCCCGCCTCGACGGCAAGCCGGATGCCGGTCGCCATCGCGACCGGGTCGTGGGCACGGGAGATCGCGCTGGCGCACAGCACCGCGTCGCATCCGAGCTCGATCGCGAACGCCGCGTCGGACGCTGTGCCGACGCCGGCGTCGAGGATCACCGGCACCCCGGCACGCTCGACCACGATCGAGATGTTGTACGGGTTGCGGATCCCCATACCGCTCCCGATTGGCGAGCCGAGTGGCATCACCGCGGCGCAGCCGACGTCCTCGAGCCGGCGGGCGAGAATCGGGTCGTCGGTGGTGTACGGGAGCACGACGAACCCGTCGTCGACGAGCGCCTCAGCGGCGGTCACCAACTCGACGGCGTCGGGGAGCAGGGTGCGGTCGTCGCCGATCACCTCGAGCTTGATCCAGTCCGTCCCGAACGCCTCGCGTGCGAGCTGCGCGGTGATGATCGCGTCGCGGGCGGTGTAGCAGCCGGCGGTGTTCGGGAGGACCTCGACCCCGGCAGCATCGAGCACATCCAGGATGGATCCGCGCGCCGCCGGATCGAGGCGGCGCAGAGCGACCGTGCACAGCTCCGCTCCGGACGCCTCGAGCGCCGCCGCGAGCACCTCATGGTTGGTGAAGCCGCCCGTGCCGAGGATCAGGCGCGAGCTCAGCTGCCGTCCCGCGATTGTGAACGGCGTGGTCATCCGCCCTGCACCGCCACCACGACCTCGATGTTGGCGCCGTCGTTGAGCGCCGTACTCGACCACCGCGCACGCGGCACGACCTCGCCCTCGACCGCGACCGCGACGCCTCGGCCTTCGGGCGCGTTCGGGAGAGAGGCGACCACGCTCGCCACCGTCGCGCCGGCCGGCAACTCACGCCGGTCGCCGTTGACCGTCACGCTCACGTTCATGCCGCCACCGCCGGAACCCCGGCAAACCGCGTCGGCGCAAACTCATCCGGAATCGGGTCGCCGCTTGTGAGCGCCCCGACCACCATCTGTGCCGTGATCGGCGTCAGCAGAATGCCGTGGCGATAGTGGCCGACCGCCCAGTGCAGGCCTCGAGTGGCGCCCGGGCCGAGCGCGGGCAGGTTGTCCGGCGTCGCCGGCCGAAGCCCCGCAGAGAGCTCGTCGATCACGAGCTCGGTCACGGACGGGAGCAGTTCGAACGCGTTCCTCAACAGCTCGAATCCGCCCCCCGCGGTGACGGTAGTGTCGAACCCGCGCTCCTCCATCGTGGCCCCGATCACGTAGCGACCGTCGCCCCGCGGGACGACGTAGCCGCCCGTCATCCGCAGCACCCGCGTGAGGAGGCCGGGTCCTGCCGGATCGTGGAGCCTGAGTATTTGGCCTTTTATTGGATGGATAGGGATCCGTGCGCCGTCGGGGATGCCATCGAGCGCGCTCGACCAAGGGCCGGCGGCTACCACAACGTTCTCCACGGGGATCTCGGACCCGTCCTCGAGTGTGATCCCGGTGATGTGGTCGTTCGCGATTGCCACGCCGTGCACGTGCGCTCCTACCCGTAACTCGCCGCCGGCGCGCGTCAGCGCCACCGCAAGCGCTGCCGACAGCTTGCGCGGGTCGATTGCGTGGTCGTCGGGAATCTCAAGCGCCATGCGGAGCGTCGGCGTCAGCGCCGACTCGAGCCGCCGCGCCTCGCTGCCGAGCAGGCGATTCACGGGGAGATCGAGCGATCGGCGCAGTTCCAGCTCACGCTTCAAGGCCTCGGCCTCGTCGGTGTCACGGGCGGCAAGCAAGGTGCCGCAGCGGAGATAACCCGGATCCATTCCGGAGGCGTCGCTCAGCTCCTCGACGAACTGGGGGTACGCGCCGGCGCTGGCGAGCCCGAGCCGCATCAGCGGCAGCTCGGTCGCGATCGTCTCCGAGATCGGCGCGAGCATGCCGGCGGCGACCGCCGACGTGCCCGCCCCCGCCCGGTCGGCGCGATCGAGCAAGATCACGCGCATGCCGCGCTGCGCGGTGCGCCAGCCAACGGCGAGGCCGACGACGCCGGCGCCTACGACGGCGACATCGAATGAGCTTGAGCGATTCGGCAAGGTTCTACGCTCCCTGCGCCGGCATTACCCGGTTCAGGTTCAGACGGTCGGCGCGCTTGGGCACGCCCTCTCAGCCCAGTGGTAGGGCTCCCGTTTGGTCAATCCTAGCGCCGGGGCACTGGCACCCCGGACGCGACCGCGATTTTTGCTGATGGTGGTCGAAAATCGCAGTCGCCACCGTCCGCGGACCCGCCTACGTCACGACAGTGCGGGCGCTGCGGGCCCGCTCGAGCCCCCAGCTGACGATCCGCTCGGGGTGGATCCGGATCAGCGGCGTCGGCAGCGCGATCGCCTCGCCTCGTCCGCGGATCTCGACCCCCCGCGGGCGCCACGGATCGACGCTCTCCAGATCGTCGATGACGATCGCGGCGCGACCGCTGCGGGCGACGTCGCGGAACTTCTTGGAGCGCTCGAGATCGATCCCCGAGATGTCGATCGTCTCGCTCGCCGCGTTGTA
>Ga0335081_10005832_pt1 | contig 19513 bp, 14 predicted proteins | sample Lox_Sample_35_FD_206713 | JGI IMG/M metagenome (GOLD analysis project Ga0335081, IMG submission 206713) | Soil microbial communities from Loxahatchee National Wildlife Refuge, Florida, United States - Lox_Sample_3.5 | ecosystem: Environmental > Terrestrial > Soil > Wetlands | place: USA... | reverse complement strand
ATGTCATGCCGGAGCAGATGCCGAGTCTGCGCCAGTTGCAACAGATGAACGGATGCCGCTTCGCGCCGCGCTGTCCGCTTGTTACCGACGAGTGCCGGCACATCGAGCCGGCCAGCGTGGAAGTTGCCGGCGGCCATTTTGCCGCTTGCCTCCGCGCCGATAGCGCTACAGGCATCGATACGGCCCGCAAAGATTACGCTGTGCCAAAGATGGCAGAACGGCGCGTGCTCGATGTCCAAGCTCTCCGTAAGGTTTACCAGGCCAGTCGCGGACTGCTCGGCGGTGCTGCTGTTACTGCCGTCAAGGACGCGTCCTTCACCATTTCCGAAAACGAATTTGTTGCGCTGGTCGGCGAAAGCGGCAGTGGCAAGAGCACCGTTGCCAAGATGCTGGCCGGACTGGAACAGCCGTCAAGCGGACGCATCGTCTTCAACGACGAGGACATCACCGATCCGGCGCGGCGCGAGCAGGTGCGCCAGGCCGGCACCCTGCAAATGGTATTTCAGGACCCGCAATCGGCGCTCAATCCTCGCCGCCGCGTCGCCAGCATCATCACCCAGGCAATGGAAGCCGGCAGCCGTCACGCCAGCCGGGAACAACGGCGCGAACGCGCGGCGGCGCTGCTTGCGGAGGTCGGGCTTGCAGGCGATTTCGCCGCCCGCCTGCCCGGCCAGCTATCGGGTGGCCAGCGCCAGCGCATCAACATCGCGCGCGCGCTTTGCCAGATTCCCAAGGTGCTGATCGCTGACGAGATCGCGTCCGGCCTTGATGTATCGATCCAGGCGCAACTGCTCAATCTCCTGGCGCGGCTGCGCGACGAGCTCGGCTTCGCCATGCTGTTCATCTCGCACGACCTCTCTGTCGTGCGTCACCTGTGCAGCCGTGTGCTGGTGATGTATCGCGGCGAAATTGTCGAGCAAGGGCCGATCGACGCGGTGTTCGCTAATCCGCAGCATCCCCACACGCAGGCGCTGCTGTCGTCAGTGCCGCCGGACGAACCGGCGGAGACATGGCCGTTGCTGCGGGTAAACTAAGGTTTGATAGCCGGCGCTGTTCAGCCGTGGCTCAGAAACTCCCGAAGCGCTTGGGGTGACGGCAAGGCAAAGCCGGACTGTGGGTGGCGGCTTACGGCCGGAAGGCCGAGGCGCTTCAACTTGACCGCCATCTCGGCAGCCTTGATGACCACCGTGACACCGTTGACGATTGGTGCCCCGTCAACATTGGCGCCCGGATCGTCACCGAACAGCATCATCGGAATGCCGCCGGTCGGCACGATGACGTCGGCGCCGGCGTCGATCAGACGTCGCGCCTCGCCCTCGAAGAGCGCCCACAGCTCCGCCTTTTTGGCCGGTCTAGCGAACGCCTCCATATAGTCGGCGATATTGGCGTTGATGGCGCGAATACCGGCGATGCGTTGTTGCAGCCCATAGCGATAAATCTGGTCGGCATGCGTCGGGATGAAAGCGGGATTGATCGCCAACAGGCCGAGCTTGCGGCCCATCGTACAGGCATGCAGCAGGGTCGCTTCACCGAGGCCAAGGACAGGGATATTCACCGACGCACGGGCGTCGTAGAGACCGACGTCCTGAAAATGGTTCATGAAGAAGACGTCATAATTCTCGCGCTCGGCCTGGATGGCACTGCGGATCACCTGTCGCGAGAAACGGAATTCGGACAGCGCATGCACCGTCGTGACCGACGGCGTCATGGTCTTGAATTCCAGCTCGAAGCCCGGATCGCAGCAGGCCTTCATGTGCGGCAGCAGCGACGCCAGGTAGTTGTGATGCGCGATCTGATCGGTGGCGCCCTGTGCCCAGATGCGAAACGTCTTCTCGGTGGCCAATTCGCTCTCCCCAAACCTTACTGCCGTTCCTCTAATGACGCCTTAGTCTTAGTATAATGAGCGTCCGGAATCACGTCCGGGACTGGGGCCAGCGAGTGTCCATGACCATATGCCTGTTTCTCAGCTTTCGCTCCGCCGTTGCACCATCGACGGTCGAAAGTTCAAAGCTTGACGCACTCGTCCGCACCACCCCAAACCTCGTCAAAGGCCTCCTCCATTCCGCGGCAAGCGCGAGCGATCCGTACGTCAAGGACGGGCCCTCGCCGTCTCTCGTGCTGCAGCTTTATTTTGCGGAGCTGCCGGACCTTGAGAACGCGCTGTCGCGCCGCGGACACTTGGCGGCACTGGCTGCAAGCGCCGAGTTCCCGACGCTGGCCCGCGCCGAGATCGCCCATCAGGCGGTGATCGTTCGCTCATTTGCTGTGCCGGACCCAGTCTTCAAGACCCTGCATGGCGAGCCGCATTGCACCTATCTCGTGTCGTATGAGGGCGAGGCCGAGGATTTGAATGCGTGGCACGCTCATTATCTGGAGAGCCACACACACCACATGGCAGAGTTTCCGGGAATCCGCGAACTTGAAATCTACACCCGACTAGACTGGGTGAGCCTCGTGCCCTGGACGCGACAGAACTTCATGCAGCGCAACAAGGTGGTATTCGACAGCACCGATGCGCTCCAAGCCGCATTGCATTCGCCGGTACGGCACGCGATGCGCGAGGACTTCAAACGCTTTCCCAAATTCAGCGGGCCCAATAACCATTTCGCCATGGCGACGCGCGTTGTCCGCGCGCAATAGCGCCCGGTATTGCTTGTCGCGGCGTTCGGGTGCGACAACAATCCCGTGAGATTTTCACGCGGGGATTACCCATGGCCGTGCCGTCGCGTCCCACTCGGATCTGGTATCAGAGCTTTGTCCACCCGATCGAGCAGAAGCCGTATATCGAGCGCCTGCAGGCGTTTCTCGATAATGCCGCGGCTCCTGGCGTCACCTACAGAGTCCACGGGCTCGATCCGCCCGACCGGCATTTTCACGCGCTGACCGAGTTTCGCTGTGCGGCGCAGACGATCCGCAACGCGCTGGAAGCCGAGCGCACCGGCTACGAGGCCTTCGTCATCGGCCATTTCCAGGAGCCCGGCCTTCTGGAAATCCGCGGCGCGGTGGATATCCCCGTCGTCGGGCTTGGCGAGGCGAGCATGCTGGCAGCGCTCAGCATGGGCGGGCGGCTCGGCCTGGTGACGATCGATCCAAGCTTCATCGACTGGCACGAACGGCAGGTCCGCGCGCATTGCATCGATCGGCGCGTGGTAGGCGTGCGCGCCGTCCACATGGACCTGCCGAGTTTCATGACGGCGTTCACGGACGCGGATACCTACGCGCGAGTCCGCGCCGACTTCATCGAACAGGTGCGTCCGCTGGTTGCCGCCGGCGCCGAGGTCATCCTGCCGGCCGGCGGTCTGCCGATGCTGCTGTTCGCCCGCGAATGCCCCTTCGTGATCGACGGCGCGCTGATCCTCAACGGGATTGCCGTGGCAGTGAAGGCGGCGGAGATGGCACTGGCGTTGCAACAACTCACGGGCGCGGTCGTGAGCCGCCGCAGCACTTATGCCAAGGCGTCCGCGGCCTGCGTTGACGAGTACTTGCGCACCCGCTGGTGAGCGCCGCGAACTTACCGGACCTGGAATACCAGCTTGCCATGGAAGTGCCGTCCCTGGCTGAGGCGATGCGCCTCCGCGGCTTGCGGCAGCCGGAACAGCTTGACCTCGGGCGGCTTGATGGCGCCTGCCGTGAACAGCTGCGCGATCCGCTCCATGGCCGCCCGCGAGCGTGGCACCGGCGGCCGCAACGCCGTCACATCGCTGCGATCCGGCTTGGGCGGCTGAGCTCCCGAGGCAATGAACGCGGCGCGGCCGCCCGGCTTGAGCACAGCGAACGACTTTTGCGCCACATCGCCGCCGACCGTTTCGAACACGGCATCGCAGTTCTTCACCACCTTGGTGAAGTCCTCTTTGTTGTAGTCGATGACTTCGTCGGCGCCGAGGCCGCGCACATAGTCGATGTTCGCCGCGCTGGTCGTGGTGATGACGCGCGCGCCGAGATGCTTGGCGAACTGGATGGCAAATCCAGCGACGCCGCCGGCCCCGCCCTGGATCAGGATCGTTTCGCCGCGTTTGAGTTTCAGGGTATTTTCGACTGAATCGATCGCGGTCAGTCCGGTCAGCGCCAGCGCTGCGGCGTCGACGTGCGACAGCTGCTCCGGCTTCTTGCCAATCACCGCGGCGCGGATCGCGATCTTCTCGCAGTAGGTCCCCTCCTTGCCGGGCTCGAGCACGCCGAATACCGCGTCACCCACCTTGAGATCGCCACCGGCCTTGGCCACAACGCCGGAAAAATCCCGGCCCGGGATCTGCGGAAAGTTCACCTGCGTATGGCGCGCATACTCGCCACCGCGGAATTTCCAGTCGGCGGCGTTCACCGTCGCGGCGTGAACATTGACGATGACCTCGTCCGCTGCCGCCACAGGATCGGGCACATCGCCATATTGCAGCACGTCAGGTCCGCCAAATTCCATGAAATATGCAGCTTTCATGTGCGTCTCTTTCCGTCTCAGGATGTCTTCTCGTACGGGCGCAGCATGATGACAGCGATCAGGCTGAGCAACGACGTCACTATGATGTAGTAACTCGGCGCCAGCTTCGAACCGGTAATCTCGACCAGCGATTGGGCGAAGAACGGGGCGAAGCCGCCAAAAACGGTCACACCGATATTGTAACTGAGCGACAGGCCGCTGACACGCGTCGACGCCGGAAAAATCTTTGCCATATAGGATGGCAGCGCGCCGCTGTAACAGGACTTCAGCAGCGCGATCCAGCAGACCATCACGAGCAGCACGCCCAGCGAGGCATGCGCCGCGAGCAGCGCAAAGGCCGGATAGGCAGTGAGGAAGAACAGGCAGGCAGCGCCCAGCATGACGCTGCGCTGGCCAACCTTGTCGACCCAGATGCCGACGAATGGCACCACGACAGTCTGCAAGGCCGCCGCAGCCACCGCAGCCGTGTAGCTGAGAAATTGCGGCAGGTGCAGCTCGCGGATCGCATATGTCGGCATGTAAACCAGCATGTATTGCGAGCTGGTCGAGATGATCACGGCACCGATGACAAGCAGGACCCGATCCCATTGCGTTGAGATGAGATCGCGCATCGGTGCCTGCGGTGGAGGCGCGGCGCGGAATTCCGGCGTCTCCTCCATGTTGCTGCGTATGTAGTAGCCGATCGGGCCAATCAACAACCCGAAGGCAAACGGAATGCGCCAACCCCATGCCTGCAGATCGGCCGCCGACATCGTGCCGCTGAGCAGCACGCCGAAGCCCGTGGCGATCAGCGCCGCGAGCCCCTGGCTCGACCATTGCCAGCTCGCGAAGAACCCGGCGCGGTCCGGGCGGTGTTCGACAAGAAACGTCGTCGACGAAGCAAATTCACCGCCGACCGAAAAGCCTTGCAGCAATCGCGCAGCGATGACCAGGCAGGGCGACAGCAGACCGAGCGAGGCATAGCTCGGCATGATCGTCATCAGGGCGGTTCCTAGCGTCATCAACGCGATCGAAAGCGTCAATGCCTGTTTGCGCCCGCGCCGGTCGCCGTAATTGCCGAGAAAGATCGCGCCGACCGGTCGCGCCAGATAGGAAATGCCGACTGTACCCAGCGTCACCAGGAGGGACACGGTAGGGTTGGCGGCGGGGAAAAACACTTTCGAAATAGTGACGGCGAAATAGCCGTAGACCAGGATTTCATAGAACTCGAGCGCATTACCCAGCGAGGCCGCCACGATCAGCCGGGTGGCGGAGCCGGCGCCGTGCGGCGACCCTTCGTGGCTTGTCGCGATTGCACTCATAGTCTCAATGCCCCTGTTTCGCCCCCCGAATGCGGCGAGGCGGAGCGTAGAGACCGGCGGGCGTTCCGTCAAAATAACGAGGTTCTCGGGTAGCCTGCGACGCGCATAATGCCGCGCTGGCCGCTCCAATGTCGGGTCAGTTCACACTCGGAGCGCCTGCCTGCCCTGTCTCCGGAGACCAAACGAAGCGCGTCGCCTGCAGAATGCCGTCGCCGATCGGCGTCGGCACCGAAAGCCGGTACGGCACCATCAACCGCGTGCCACTCAGCGGCGCCAGCCAGATTTCCATGCCGCGCTCGGCCTGCAGATATTTGATTGCGTACCGGTTCGGGTCGTATCCGGCCAGCGGAGTAAAGTAGACCGCGCAGACCGCGGCAGGCCCCTGATAGCCGTCGGGCACCTGGACCTGCTCGATCCGCTTGAACGCGAGCTTGAGATCAAACCGCATGCGGCCGTCAAACACCGCGATCGTTCGCGCACAGGCGGCCGGTCCTGCCGTTTCGCCGCTGCCGGGCACGTTGACTAGCAGCGCCGACATCGGATCGACCACGCCGGTGCGGTAGGCTTCGTTAAGCGGCACAAGCTGCGGATTTGGCTTCGGCGGAGGCGCCACGGATTCGCTGGCCTTGCCATGCTTGAATAGAATTTTGACCTCTTGGGAAGCGGCGCCGTGCGTGATGTTGATCAAAAAGTTCGAGGCAAGGGGCTCTTTGCCCGCGACGCTACCCTGTGCTTCGGCCGTGCCATGGCCTCGCGAAAAAATTAGCATCAGGCCGGCAGTCGAGCCGTGCGCGGCAGCAGAGTAGCGGCTGTCGTGAAAGTCGATTGTCCAGGTCACATCGCCGATCGGAATGCCGAGCAGTGTCGCCCGATAGGCCGCGTCGAGCTTGGCGCTGAAATGGTGCGCCGGGGCGGCGGAACGGCTCAGTGCCACCGGCACACTCAGCGCCAGGCAGCCCAAGGCAGCGAGACAGGAGCAAATAGCCAATGCGGAATATTGGCGACGCCAGGGCGCACAATCGAAGCCTCGCGCCGCGCTGCTCAGGCCGCGGCGAACACGTAATCGTCTCCGGACTTGGAACACTGGCGCCCGCTCCGTGTGTTCAGTCCTCGCGTGCCATCGTGGCTCGATCAAGGCAACGGCGACCGCCTGAAAATCCTAAGATACCGGCTTCAGGTTTGCCGCATAGTGCTGCCAGCGCTGGAAATAAATCTCCGCCGCCTTGGCGAGGCCCTGGCACGTCGCCTCGTCGACGTCACGGAGCTTGCGCGCCGGGGAGCCGACGAAGAGTGAATTGTCCGGCACCGTCTTGTTTTCGCCAACCAGCGCGCCGGCGCCGATGATGCAATTGTCGCCAACCCGCGCGCCGTTCATGACGATCGCGCCCATGCCGATCAGCGTGTTGTTGCCGATGGTACAGCCATGCAGGATCGCGTTGTGGCCGATGGTACAGCCTTCACCAACCGTCAGCGGATATCCGGGATCGGTGTGCAGCGTGGAATTATCCTGAATGTTGCTGCGTTCTCCGATCTCGATCCACTCGTTGTCTCCGCGCAGCACGGAATTGAACCAGACGCTGGCACCGCGCTTTAGCCTTACCTTACCGATGACGACCGCATTTTCAGCCACATAACAGAGGCCGGAAGGTGCCTCCGGCGATTGTCCGGCCAGACTGAAGAGAGCCATGCATCCTCCGCTTGGCTTGTCGAGCGGATAATAAACGCCGCGGCTTTGGGAATCGCGCCGCAGCGTTTGGTCCGCTCAGCGGACCTTCAGCTTGAGCAACGCGTCCGCTGTGCGGTGCGTGAGCTTTTCCATGTCGTCCGGTGACAACGAAATGCGCTCCAGGAATTTGCGGCCGAGCGCATCCTCGGCGTACGGATAGTCCACCGAGAACATGATGCGGTCGATGCCGAATGTCAGAAGCGCGGCGAGGAACGGCGGCTCGTTGAAGATGCCGCTGGTCGTAATCCAGACCTGATCGAGAATGGTGCGGCTGATCGGCCGCTCCAAATGATCGACATCGAGGGCAAACACGTTGTCGGCGCGGTCCAGCATCATCGGCAACATTTCGCCCATGTGACCGATGATCACCTTGAGCCGGCGATGGCGATCGAGCGTCCCAGCGACCACCAGACGCAGGACGTGTACGGCGGTTTCGGAGTGCCAGCCCCAGCCCGCGGTTTCGAGCACACGCCCGGCGCCCGTCGGCAAGTCGGAGAAATACGCCTGACGGACAGCCTCGGGAGGAATGTGCGGATGAATGTAGATCGGCACGTCGAGTTCTTCTGCCGCAGAGAGAATAGGGTCGAAGCTTGCGTGATCAAGAAAGCGTCCTTCGGTCGTACCATTCACCATGGCGCCGACAAGCCCAAGCTCCTTGACCGCGCGCACCAGTTCTTTTGCCGACTCATCCGGGCTTTGCAGCGGCAGCGCAGCGAAGCCCGCGAAGCGATCCGGACGCGCAGCAATGATCTTTGCCAGGTGGTCGTTGGTTTCGCGCGCCGCGGTGACACCGTCGGGACCCGCGACGAGCTCGGGACCCGGACCGCTGTTCGACAGCACCTGCACCGAAATGCCGGCATCGTTCATTGATTTCAGCCGCCGCTCGCCAAACTCGGGCAACAGCTCCAGCGGATTCGGGGCGTCCTTCGGCAGCGTCCTCGGCCGATAGCCGCGGCGGGCGAGCACGGCCTTGTCGATACGGCCGGAGATGGACGGGACCGAAAAGTGCTCCTCGAGAGCAACAGTACGCATGGGCGATTTTCTCCGATTTTTGGCGCCTGAATTCTATTTATCCAGTCGTTTTTGCATTGTTGCTGCGCGCGGGCAAGCGCGTTCGGGTTGACCGGGCAAAAGCGCTTTGGGCGTCCTTCGGAATGTGAGCGAGATCGACGTCGTCACTCGCCCTGTGACATGGTGGAGAATGACCGTGTCTTATCGTCGTAGCCGAACAGCTCAGCATACCGCCCCCATGCGGTAGCGGCGCGCAGCGTTCTCTCGGCGTCTCGGCGATTCAAATGATCCTCGAGTTCGACCTCGAACCTGTTTCGCGGCGCCCTGCCGCCTCGGCGCTCCTGCAGGACACGGCAAATGTGCGCCGTCAGGGGCACGAAGCGCAGCAGATGTTCACGGAAAAGCCGCTTGCGCTCGTCTGTGCCGCAGTCGGCGAAGACATGACCGGCGGCGGTAAGCTTTAGGGCGCCATCCTTCAATTCGGCAAACTCCAGGATGTGGAGTCCTTCGGCAATCGGAAAAAGATCGTTGATCTCGAAAGTGAGCGAACTGGCAAGCGCCTCCAGTTCAGCCCGCCCGTTGTAAGGAGGTGCTGCGAGAAGCTCGATGAGCCCGTTCATGCGATTGACCGAGGCGCGGGGAAGCGGCTGCAGCAGACCTCCATGAGTCTGCTTGAACGCGCCAATCGACGCGACGGTCCGCGCCGTCAGCACCGAATAGACATTATCGACGATATCGCCGAATTCTTCATCGAGCTGGCTGCGCGGCCGTGGCAAAGGGACGGGAATTTCGGCAGCGATACGCGCCGGATTTGACGAAAGAATGAGAAGACGGTCGCACATGAGCACTGCTTCCTCAATGTTGTGCGTGACCATCAGGACCGATTTAGTCAGCAAGCGATGCTCGCCCCACAAATCGAGAAAGTCGGTGCGTAGCGTCTCGGCGGTGAGCACGTCGAGGGCGGAAAACGGCTCGTCCATCAACAGCACGTCTGGCTCGATCGCAATCGCTCTGGCAAAGCCGACGCGCTGCCGCATGCCACCCGAGAGCTCGCGCGGATAGGCCGATTGAAATCCATCGAGACCGATGAGGTCGATGGCTTGTTGCGCCCGGCGCCGCGCTTGTTCATGCGGCAGTCCAAGTGCGTCCAGTCCCGTCTCGACATTTTCGAGAACGGTCAACCATGGAAACAGCGCGAAGGTCTGGAAAACCACCGCAATGCCTTCGGCGGGTCCGTGCAGCGCGGCACCACGGTAAATGACCTCACCGGCCGACGGCGGAATGAGACCTCCGGCGATCCGCAGCAACGTCGATTTGCCCGACCCCGACCGGCCGAGGAGACCGAGAATTTCTCCTTCATGCAGCAAAATATCGACGCCTTCCAGTACCGGGAGCGGCTCGCCGGAACGCTTGGCAAACGCCTTGCCGACGCCGCGAAGCTCGATAATGACGTTGGCGCTACTGGCCATGGTCTCTCATGCCTCAATCAAGCCGCATGCGGCGTTCCGCCAATGCATAGAGCGGACGCCAGAGAAGCCGGTTCATGCCAACAACCAGCACGGACATGGTTGCAATGCCGAGTGCAATCCGCGGATAGTCGCCGGCCTGCGTCATTTGCGCGATATAGGCGCCCAGTCCGGAGCCGTTTAGCGTGGTTGGGCCCCAACTGACCCACTCGGACACGATGCTCGCGTTCCACGCGCCCCCCGAGGCCGTAATCGCGCCGGTCACATAGTATGGAAAGATTCCCGGCAGCATCACGTCGCGCCACCAGCGCCAACCGCTAATGCGGAACGTTGCAGCCGCTTCTTTGAAGTCTGTCGGAAAGGCGCTGGCGCCGGCAATGACGTTGAACAAAATGTACCATTGCGTGCCAAGGATCATGAGCGGGCTCAACCAGATTGCCGGCGAAAGGTCAAAGCGCACGATCAGATAAACCGCGACCGGGAACAACAAGTTTGCGGGAAATGCTGCGAGAAACTGCGCCAGCGGCTGTACCTTTTCCGCCAAGGGCGGATTAAGCCCGACGCCGACGCCAATCGGTACCCAGATGAGCGTGGCGATCACGATGAGAACGACTACGCGCAGCAGCGTGATGCCGCCATCGCGTGCCGCCACGAGAACGTCCGACCAAGACAATTCGGCACCGGCGAATTGCAGCAGCACCCACGCGAGGTCGACAACGAGCAGCAGGACCGCGCCATACCAGACGGCGTCGAGAAGGTAGGACGCCAGAGGGGCTTGCTTGTATGGCCAAACAGAAAGACGAGGCGAGAACCGCGCCCGTGTGGCGGATTGCGTCATCGCGCCAATGGAGTCGGCAACATTACGTAGAACGCCAGTGTGCCGAAAGAGATCGATGATCCAGCTTTTGGGCACCACCGCGGCCGCCGTCTGCTCGTAGCGGAACTTGTCGGCCCAAGTGACCAGCGGACGGAACAGCAGTTGGTCATAGATCATGATCGTTACGGTCATGGCGACGATGGCCCAGCCGACAGCAGCAAGATTGCGGTTGGCAATTGCCAGCGCCACATAGGAGCCAACCCCCGGCAGCGCGACGTGCAGATCGCCGACCGAAATGGCTTCCGAAGCCACCACGAAGAACCATCCTCCTGACATCGACATCATCGTGTTCCAGATCAGTCCCGGCATGGCGAAGGACACTTCGAGACGCCAGAACCTCTGCCAGGCCGAAAAGCGAAAAGCGCGGCTCGCTTCGTCGAGATCGCGCGGAATGGTGCGCAGCGCCTGGAAGAAGCTGAACGCCATGTTCCACGCTTGACTGGTGAAGATCGCAAAAATCGCCGCCAGCTCCACGCCCAGGACCCGATGGGGGAACAGCGACACGAAAAAGATCACCGTGAATGAGAGATAGCCCAGTACGGGTACGGATTGCAGAACATCGAGCAGCGGGATCAGCACTGTCTCCGCGCGGCGGCTCTTGGCAGCGAGAGTACCGTAGGTGAATGTGAACAGCAGCGAAGCGATGAGCGCAGCCAGCATGCGCATCGTCGTGCGCAGGGCATAGTTCGGCAGTTCAAACGGTGACAGCGAAATCTGCGGCTGCCGGCCAGCCGCAAGCGGCGCCACCATCTGGCCTGCCGCCGATCCGAGGAGGATGATAATCGTGACGATCAGCGCCAGCGCGAGCGGGTCTCTCCAGTTCGCGCGTCGCGGCTGCCAAGCCTTGCCTCCCGGTAATTCGGCGTGACGGTCCACACCCGATCTCCTCCGATCGATATGCCGAAGGCAAACCCGATCGACGACAGCGAAGGCGGCCGGAGTGAAGACGACCAGGCCCCGCTCATGGCACATTAGACCGGCCGGCTGACTGAAGCGCCTTGATATGAAACAATTGCGAAAATCGGCTGAACGCGGCCGACAGCGTGCGGTTTTCCGCGCGGGAGACGGAAGGTTGCACTTGGTCTAGCCGCGCAGACGATGGTCGACAGCATTTGCGAAGGCGTGCGGCGCCTGTGCCAACCGAACAGCCAGAAAGGGTCAGGCCGTCTCGTTCTTGGTGTCGAAATTGAGCTCGATCTCGACGTTGTTGGGATCGCGCAGGAAGATCTGGCGGCGGGTGCTGTTGGGAACCTCGTTGACTCGATAATTGATGCCCTTGCCGGTAAGTCGCCTTTTCATCGCCTCGAAGCCGCGGCTACCGAATGCGACGTGATCGATGACACCGGAATCGGCGCGCTGTTCGCGGTCGGTCTGCGAAATGTCGTTAAGGTGCAGAACGGGATGCCCAGCGCTGTAGAGCCAAGCCCCGGGGAAATTAAAGGGTGGCCGTGGCCCGTTCTCGAGACCAAGAACATCCTCGTAAAACCGTATGGTCTCCCCGAGCTTGCGGGTTGAGACGTTGTAATGGTCGAGCAGGCCAACATCGATGTCCATGGGGTCTTCTCCCTGAGCGCTCCTCCAGCGAAGAATAGCCCAAAATGCGCCTCAGTCCATGCGCGCTTCAATGCGCCGGAACACCTTGGGCCGCGTCATTGCGCTCGGCCGGTGCCCCGGCATGGCCGCTGCTGACGTCGAGAATTCTCTGCTCCGGCGGCACGGTCCGGTTCCACCAGCCGCCGCCGAGCGCGGCGAACAGGGCCGCCGTATCGCTCAGGCGCGCGGCGCGCGCCTGCACCACGGCTGTGACCGATTGCAGATAGGTCTGCTGCGCGGTGAGCAGAACCAGAACGCTGGCGTTGCCGGTTTGCATCTGCTGTTGCGCGAGGTCCAGGCTGATCTTCGCCGCCCGTTCGAAGTCGCGCGCGGCACGCAGCGCATCCGCGTCGTTCTGAATGGCGCGCAGCGAATCGGCAACGTTCTGCACCGCGCCGATGACCGTGCCCCGGTAGGTCCAGGCCGCGGCCTGATAGGTGTCTTTCGCCTGCTTGAGCTGATGGAACAGGATACCGCCATCGAACAGCGTCTGCGTGGCGTTTCCGGACAAGGTCCAGAACAGGTTCTGCGGCGCCAGTAGACCGGCGAGCGCGGTATTCATGTAACCGCCGTTGGCATTGATCGTGAAATTCGGAAGCATGTTGGCGGTCGCGACGCCGATCAGGGCGCTCGCCGAATGCAATTGTTCTTCGGCGGCGCGCACATCCGGGCGCTGCTCGATCAATTGCGACGGCACGCTCACCGGCAACACGGTAGGAAGACGCAAGCGGTCGAGCCGGAAGATTTCGGGCGGCGCCTGGCTTGAATAGGTACCCGTCAAGGCCGCGATGAGGTCGCGGTTTTGCTGCAGCGCTTTGCGCAGCGGCGGCAGTGTCGCCTTGACCTGCGCCAATGCGGCCTCCTGCAGGGCGAGGTCGTTGCGGCTGGCGTAGCCGCTGTCAAACTGCTGGCGCAGGATGCCGAGCATCCTGGTATTGATCGCGATCTCTTCGTTGACGGCGTCCATCTGCCCGCGCAGTGCGGCGTCGTTGATTGCCGCCAGCACCACGTTCGACGTGAGCGTTAGATAGGCGGCCTCGACCTGAAAGCGCTGCGTGTCGGCAAGCGCCTGCACCGATTCGACAGTGCGCCGATTAAGCCCCCAGACGTCAAACGTGTACGAGACCTGCACCTGCGCGGTGTAGAGATTGTAGAGCAGCGCATTCGATGAAGGTATCGGGGCGAGCGCCGCCGAGGTCTGATTGCGCGTCGGATTGAAATTGGCCGTTACGAGCGGAAGGTATTTGCCTTCCTGAGCGGCCACCGCCTCCTTGGAGGCGCGCAGCGTCGCCTGCGCCGACTGCAATGTAGGATTGTTATGCAGCGCCTGCGCGATCAGCGCATTGAGCGCGGGCGAGCGAAACAGTGTCCACCAGTCCTGGGGAAGGTCGCGGCCTGGCGCGAAATGCTGCGCTTGGCCGCCCGGCGTATCGGTGGAAGTCGTGTGGAGCGCAAACCGCTCGCCGGTGTAGCCGCCGACGCCAGGCGGCGCGGGAACGCGAAAATCCGGGCCAACGGCACAACTCCCCAGAATCGCCGCGAACGCCATGGCGGCAGCTAGCGCAAAACGACGCTTTTGTGACTGGACGGACATGGCCAAATTTGCAACGCCACTTGGACTTTGGCCAAATACGCTGGCCGATCAATTCGACCCGAACGCGCCGCGACCGCGTAAGTCCCGGTGACCCGGATTATCCCCCAACCATTCGGCCTTGGCTGTGTCGGGCCTGCCACAGTGCGAATTATTCACTGGGCGAACGAATGATTCCTCGATCAATGACGGCACCGGCCAAGGCTGCCGACACCGTGGCGCGCCGCCACTCCCCACGCGCGGTGGCAATTTTATCGTCTTTATGTCGTTGTGACTAATCGTGCTGCTGTGAACAATAACAGTGGACCGGCCCGCGCGGCCCCGGTCATTTTCGCTGTGGAAATCGCGAATCCGGTGTAACTGAATATATGGCTCTGCGTATCGTCAGCGGCCGAGCAAAAGCTGCGGCGGCGGTCGGATTTATTGCGGCCGCTGCGGTTGTCTATTGGGCGTTGCGCCCTAGTCATACGGTCAAGCCAGGAATTGACGCGACCACGAAAGCGAATGCCGCCTCCAGTGCGGGCGCGGCACCGCGTGAGCCCAACAGCGTGGACCTCTCGGCGAGCCAACTCAATGCGGTCAAGGTCCGGCCAGTCGAGGCGCGCAACTTCCCGGTCGAGAAGGACGCAATCGGAAGCATCGACTTCAACGAGGACATGGCAGTGCAAGTTTTCACCCCTTATCAGGGGCGAATCATTGCGCTGTTCGCCGAGGTCGGCGACGACGTGAAGAAGGGACAAACGCTGTTCACCATCGACAGCCCCGACCTGCTGCAGGCCGAATCGACGCTGATCTCCACTGCCGGCGTGCTGGAACTAAGCAACCGCAATCTGAAAAGGATGCAGGAATTGTATACGACGCGCGCGGTGTCGCAGGCGAACGTCGAACAGGCGATATCCGAACAACAGACCGCTGAGGGCAATCTGCGCGCCGCGCGCGACGCTGTGCGCATCTTTGGCAAGACCGACGCCGATATCGACAAAATCGTCGCACAGCGGATCGCCGACCCGACACTGGTCGTGCCGAGCCCGATCGACGGCCGGATCACCGCGCGCAACGGCGCCCCCGGGCTTTTCGTCCAGCCCGGCAATGCGCCCGCCCCGTTCACCGTGGCCAATATCGACACGATGTGGATGCTGGCCAATGTCGCCGAGGACGACAGCCCGGCGTTTCGTGTCGGCCAGCCGGAACAGGTCAGGATCGCGGCGTTTCCGGAGCGCGTATTCGAAGGCAAGGTGACCACCATCGGCGCGACAGTCGATCCCAACACGCGCCGCGTGTTGGTGCGCTCAGAGGTCAAAGACCCACAGCACCAATTGCGCGCCGGCATGTTCGCAAATTTTACCATCGACGTCGGCGCTCCCGAACGCTCACCCGCGATACCGATCGACGGCGTTGTGCGCGAAGGCGACGGCACGATGACTGCCTGGGTGACCGCCGACCGGCGGCATTTCACGCAGCGCACGATCAAGATCGGGAAAGAGCGCGACGGCTATTGGCAGATTCTCGACGGCGTCAAAGCCGGCGAGCTGGTTGCGAGCGAGGGCGCGATATTCCTGAGCAATCAGCTCGCGCTCGAGCAATGAGCGCCCATCGATCGCGCCGTAAGCATGCGTAACGCCGGAGCAGGACACGGACCGTGCTGAAAGGTCTGCTGACATTCGGGCTGACGCGACGCCCGCTCGTTCTGCTCGGTTTGGCGGTGTTCCTGGCCGCCGGCCTGTTTGCGTTTTCCCGGCTGAACATAGAAGCCTATCCCAATCCGGCTCCCGTTATTCTCGAAATCACCGCGCAGGCGCCCGGCCTCTCCGCCGAGGAGATGGAGCGCTACTACACCATTCCGATGGAGGTCGGTCTTGCCACGACGCCCGGAGTCGACGTCATCCGCTCGACTTCGTTCTACGGCCTGTCTTTCGTGCGAGTCACCTTCCGCTATGGAATCGACTACTACTTCGCGCTGACTCAAACTGCCATCAACCTGCAGCAAAACGTCAGCCTGCCGAACAGCGTCACGCCGATTATTCAGGGCAGCAGTCTGGTCGGCGAAGTCTATCGCTATCAGGTGACGGGACCGCCGCATTTCGGGTTGACCAATCTCCGCACGGTCCAGGATTGGATCGTACAGCGCCGGCTGCTTACTGTGCCGGGCGTGGTGCAGGTCAACACCTGGGGTGGCACTACCAAGCAATACGACGTCGATGTCGATTTGCATAAACTCGACGCCTACAACATCACGCTGCCACAGATCATCAGCGCCATCGGCAATGCCAACATCAATGTCGGCGGCCGCACCATCGATATCGGCCAACAATCGGTCAACATTCGCGGCGTCGGCCTGATGAACAGCGGCGGCGCCACCGACTTGACGCAGGGCTATCACGTTGCCGACATCGAGAACGTGCCGCTCGGTCAATTCAAAGGCGTACCGATCTTTGTGAAGGATGTCGCCAACGTGTCCGTCGGTTTCGTGCCGCGGCTCGGCGAGGCCGGGCGCGACCACCAGGACGACATCGTCGCCGCTATCGTGGTCATGAACCGCACGCTGCACACCAACGATGTGCTGCCGCGCGTGCGGGATGAAATTGAGAAGATGAACACCGACGGCAGTCTGCCGCCCGGCGTGAAGCTCGTGCCGTATTACGACCGCTCCACGCTTGTTAACGTCACCACCGCCACTGTTCTGCACAATCTGATCTTCGGCTGTCTCCTGATCTTCGTGATCCAGTGGGTTTTCCTCGGCGACCTGCGCAGTGCTCTCATCGTCGGCGCCAACATCCCCTTCGCGCTGTTCTTCAGCATCATCATTCTGGTGCTGCGTGGTGAAGACGCCAATCTGCTGTCGGTGGGCGCCGTCGATTTCGGCATCATCGTCGATGCAGCCGTTATCATGGTTGAGAACATCTATCGGAATTTCCAGGCGTCGCCGGAGGCGCGGCAATTGCTGCTCATAGCGCTTGCCGAAGATCGTTGGGGCGACGATCCCACGCGCACGCCCGGCGGCCTGTTAAAGAGTTCGGTCTGGAACGACCGGTTGCGCCTGATGCTGATCAGCGCGCTCCAAATCGACCGGGCGGTATTCTTTTCAACCGCCATCATCGTAGCGGCTTTCATTCCGCTGTTCACGATGCAGGGCGTCGAAGGTCAGATTTTCGGCCCGATGGCGCGTACCTACGCCTATGCTCTGGTGGGCGCGCTGCTTGCGACTTTCACGGTTACGCCGTGCCTGTCGTCGCTGCTGCTGCCCGAGCAGGTCAGAGAAGTGGAAACGGTCCTGGTACGGCGACTGCGCGCGCTCTACACACCGATCTTGCGCTGGTCATTGCAGAAAAGGGCGATCACCACCGTGATCGGGCTCGCCTTCCTGGTGCTCAGCCTGTTTCTTGGTTCGCGGCTTGGCAGCGAATTCTTGCCAACGCTTGAAGAGGGCAATCTGTGGATACGCGCCACCATGCCGCCGACGATCTCGCTGCGCTCCGGTGAACCGATCGTCAGCCGCATCCGCGAAATCCTGGTGTCGCATCCCGAAGTCATTACGGTGACGTCCCAGCACGGACGGCCCGACGATGGCAGCGATCCGGCTGGATTTTTCAATGCCGAATTCTTCGTGCCGCTGAAGCCGTTCGACCAATGGCCGCGCGGCTATGACAAGGACGATCTGATCAGAGACCTGCAAGCACAATTCAAAAAGGAATTTGTCGGCGTCGACTTCAATTTCTCGCAATACATCCAGGACAATGTCGAAGAAGGGCTGTCGGGCGTCAAGGGCGCCAACTCGGTCAAGATTATCGGTCCCGACCTTGCCACCCTTGAGAAAATCGCGCGGGAGATCATGCCTGAATTGGCTAAAGTTCAGGGCATCACCGATCTCGGCGCGTTTTGGGTGCTCGGCCAGCCGAACCTGAATATCAGGGTCGATCGTAAAAAGGCCGCGCGTTATGGATTGAATGTCAGCGACGTCAATACCGTCATTCAGGCGGCGTTGGGTGGCGCCACCGCGACCACAATCCTGGAGTCCGACCGCCAATTCGGCGTCGTGGTCCGGCTTGCCCGGCAATATCGGCAAAACATCGACGACATCCGCAACCTCAAGGTCGGCTATCAAACGCCGAGCGGCGCCAACGCCTACGTGCCGTTGCGCGAGCTTGCAGATATTTCGCTCGACACCGGCGCTTCCTATATCTTCCGGGAGCGCAACCAGCGCTTCGTGCCGATCAAATTCAGCGTGCGCGGTCGCGATCTCGCGGGCGCGGTAGAAGAGGCGCAGCAGCGCATCGCGCGCGACGTCAAGCTGCCGAACGGTTATCGGCTCGAATGGTCCGGCGAGTTCGATTGGCTGCAGGAGGCAAAAAGGAGATTGGAAATCATTTTGCCAATTACCTTCGTCATGATTGTCGTGCTGCTCTATGGGCTGTTCAATTCCTGGCGCGACAGCATGCTGGCGCTGCTTGGGCTGCCGTTCGCGGTATCGGGCGGCTTGGCGGCGCTTTATGTCGCTGGCTTGGATTTCAGCATTTCGGCAGCGATCGGCTTCATTTCGCTGATGGGCGTATCAGTGATGAGCGGCATCCTCATCCTCAACGGCTACTACCGGGTGGTGCGCAGCAACGTGTCGCCGATCGAGGCCATGTTTCACGCCGTCCAGGAGCAGATGCGACCGATCCTGATGATGACGCTGTCGGCCTGTATCGGATTGTTGCCGGCGGCGATTTCCACGGGCATCGGCAGCCAGGTGCAGCGCCCGCTGGCGACCGTGATCGTGGGCGGCATGCTGATCGGGCCGATCATGCTGCTGGTCGTGGTGCCGGCGTTGCAGACGCTGTTCCTGCGCGAGCAGCGCGACGGGACACCCGCCGCATCTGCCGACGTTGCGGAACCGGTTGAGTGACTGGCCATGCCGATGCGGCGCAGCCTTCGTTTCGCGGTCGGGCTTGTTGCGCCGCTTTACATCGGCATGGCTGCTGTGAGCGCTGATGCGCAACCCTCGGGCGGCGCGGCAAAACCTGACGACCAGATTGCGCCGAAAGTCGATCACGCCGTTCCGAACGGCAACGTCCCCGCGGCGCCACCCACAGAGCATGGCGATCGCGGCGCGAAGGAAGACGTCGTCGGCGGACATTCCAGCCATGGTCCGAAGGACAAGGGCAAAGGGTCGCCAGCAAAAGGCGCCGATACGCCTGAGATTCGCATGAAAGACCTCGGCGCTGTCGACACCCGCATTACTGTGCCGCCGCAGCCGCGCCGCGCCAACGACAGGAAGCAAAATCCGCTTCTGCACTCGCCCACGGGTCTGCGGCTACTGCCGCCGCGCATCCGCCGGCCCAGCGGACTGGCCAACCGCAACGCCATTGGCGAGACGCTTCCACCGCCCCCACAGCCGGCCGCGCGTACGCCATCGCAAAGCGGCAGTCCAGCTGTGACAAACCCGGCCATCGCCGCGCGCAGCGGCGAAGCTGCAGGTAACGCAGCCAACGGTCCGCGCAATGCAGCTCTCGCTCCCTTACGGACGCACTCGATCA
>Ga0335081_10005830_pt1 | contig 19515 bp, 17 predicted proteins | sample Lox_Sample_35_FD_206713 | JGI IMG/M metagenome (GOLD analysis project Ga0335081, IMG submission 206713) | Soil microbial communities from Loxahatchee National Wildlife Refuge, Florida, United States - Lox_Sample_3.5 | ecosystem: Environmental > Terrestrial > Soil > Wetlands | place: USA... | reverse complement strand
GGCAGGGGTGAAGGGTCGAGTTTTGTAAACCACGAAGCACACGAACCACGCGAAATCCATTGCCGCAAAAGCGCGCAGGAGCCGCAAAGAATAGCTGACTGCGCTGGGCTTCCTCGGCCAGTGTGTCAGCCAGAATGTCCTCCTCCCGTTACTTGCCGTAATACACCAGTTCATGCTCGCGTTTCTCGGGCGGGAACAGGGTGCGTGCCCATTCGGGCGGGAGGTCTTCCCCGGCTTCAAGCCGTGCAACCGGACCTTGAAATAATCGGCCGCCCGCCGGGTATTTTTGATCAATATCTCCTCTCGTTTCTGCGGCAGAGTAGCGCGCCGACCAAGTTCGAGGGCTGCCTGCAATTGCGAAATCTTGGCGATTCCAAGCCCCTTAATTCCATGCCACGCTGAAAGAGGAGCACGCATCAGCGCTGGCACACAGCCGAACTGTTTCAAGAGTTCATGTCCAGGCGCCACCGCGCTCTTGCCTCGAACACCTATGCGCGGCAGAATTGCAATCAGTTCCGCATCGGTTAAATCCTGCGGTCCCCGCGACAGCAAGCGTTCCCGTGACCGTTCATCTTCCGGCCAGCACCCGATACCTTTGGCTTCTTTTTTAATTCCAGCCGACATATTCATTGGGCACCCGGGTGCTGTCCTTGCCGTTGCTGAAGCCGATGAGGCAGGAGCGCAGGTCGTCCAACCAAGGCTGCTGCAGTAAATCTTTGTTTTGCTGGTACGCCGAGGGGACCATCGGCGGCAGTGTGCGCCGGAAATTTGGCGGAGGCAAGAAACAGATGAGGGTTGAGTTCGACACCTCACCTTTAACTCCTCTCCCCGGTCGAGGCGGAGAGGGAAAAGAATCCGCGTTAATCCGCATTCATCTGCGGTTAAAAATCTTTGCGTCTCCGCGACTTGGCGTCTTGGCGTTGAAAAGGAATCAACGGTTGAAGCCCAATTCCGGTGCTGACGGCGGCAGGGTTTCTGAATTAGTCTGTTGGCGTGGAAGCCGATTTCATCAAACGTCTGCACTCGGCCCGGTTGACCCAGGGCGAGGTGCGCGCTCTCGCCGCCCAACTTCCGGCCAACGATGAAGATTTGCAGCGGCTGATCGAGTCGCGAGTGGCATCCGCCGACGACGCAGGAGTGACGGCATTGATGTTCGCGATGGTGGCGGGCGGGCGCGGCATCGAGGCGCGGGTTTTGCCCGGGGTGCTGCCGCTGGTGAACCAGCTCGATGGGGTGTCGGTGGTGGCGTTGCAGGCGCGCGGCGAAGTGGTGGAGACGCTGCTGGCCGCGGTCGAAAGTGGCCTCATGGGCTGGGAGCGCGAGGCGGTGCTGCTGTTGATTGCCGGCTGGATATGCCTGAATCGCGACCCCAAGCGGCCGTTGCCTCCGAACCTGATTCCCAAGGCGCGACTGCTGGCGCGAGAAATGCGGAGCGATCCCGAGGCGCTGTTGCCGTTGTTCGCGCTGGCGCACATCACCGGGAACAAGGCGCTCCAGACGGTCCTCGAAGAACTGATTTCACCGCCGCCGCTGGCTGTGATTGAAACGGCGCTCGAATTCATCATCGAGAAACCGGACACCGATCCGCTGGGTTTTCTGCCCGAGCAGGCGGATCGGGTGCTTCATGTCAGTGGCACGTTGCGGCGCGCGGCGGCCAAGGTGGGGCGCAATGATCCGTGCCCCTGCGGCAGCGGGAAGAAGTATAAAAAGTGTTGTTTCGAGAAGGACCAGGAGCGGCTGCATCATTCCTCGGAAATCGCGGGCGTCACGACCGACGAACTCGAGGCGTTGCCCGAGCCGTTCCTCACGCAGGAAAAACTTGAGGCCATGCGCGGGCCGAAGTTGGGGCGGTTACGGATTGAAATGCTTGCGCCCGGGTTGCAGGGTGTGTTCCTCGAACGGCTTTCGGTTTTCCAGCAAATGGACGCGTTGCTCGCCGCGTGGGAAAAGGTGGGCTGGCGCGACGACTTGCGCAATGCCTGGGAATACTGTCTCTATGATGCCGCGCAGGCCGGCCGGCGTGACGTGGTGGCCCGGCTGCTGCAACTGCGCGGGCTTTCGGCGGACCACGACGACATTCCCCTGAACGTCCGGCTGTTGTTGTTGCAGGAACAACCGGGGGAATTTCTTCGCCTGCTTGAAGAGTCCGCCCGGCGCAATCTCACGGATCCAAAGAACCTGGATTATGTGGATGTGGCTTGCGCGTTGACGGAGGGCGGTCTGCCGGGATTGGGAACGCTTGTGGCGCGGGGCGCGGCGGCCGTGGCCTCGCCCCTGGACGCGGAGATGCTTTTCGAATCCATCGGCAAAGTGCGCGACCAGATGGATCTGCCGCCCGAAGATCCGGGCGAGTGGATGCTGGATCGCATTTACAATCTGCCGGAGGAACTGGACGAGGAAACGCGTGAAGAACTGGCCGCCGCGCGACGGCAGATGGAGGCCGCGTCGGCGGAAACCAGCCGGCTGCGGGCGCAACTTTCCGAAGTGCGCGCCCAGCTTGAACGCCAGGAAAGACTCGCCGAGCGCAATAAAGCCGCGCCACTAGTTCCCGCCGCGCCGACCGCCGCGCCCGAACCGTCCGCGGCCGAGCTGCGTAAACGGATTGACGAACTCAAATCCGCGCTCAAGGAGCGCCACGCCGAGCGCAACGCGCTACGTCGCGAGTTGAATGAGGTGTTGCAGGAGACCGCCGAGCTTCGAGAATTGAAAACCCGCCAGGGTCCGGACGCAAACGTCGCGGGCGAGCCCGACCGCGAGGAGCAGGCCTTGCTGGCCGAGGAGACGACGGTGCTGCAACCCGTGCGCGTGCCGGTGTTCCCGGGCCGTTTTTCGCAGACACTGGAATCATTTCCGGGGAATGTGTCCCGCGGCGTGATGACGCTGATCGGGCGACTGGCCGCAGGCGAGCCGGCAGCATTTGTGGGGATGCGCCGGCTGCGGGTGCGCCATGAGATTTGCCGAGTGCGCGTCGCAGGCGACTACCGCCTGTTGTTCAAACTGCAGCCCGAAAGACTCGAACTCCTCGATCTCATCAATCGCCGCGACTTTGAGAAGTGGCTTAAAACACTGGGCTGAGTCGAGGGATCCAAAACGGCCCTTGCGCCAGGCACGCGAAATGGTCCGCGCCGAAATCGAAAAGATGCTGGACCGCTGAAAGGGGAATTCCGGCGCGCGTTAAACTGTCTCCTTCGGCAAATGCCGGTCGCGTTCGTAAGGCGGCTTCTCCTTTGGCGGCATGGGGAAGTCCGGAAAATCGGCGGCGAAACCGGCACGTTCCTGCTCGTCTGCGTAATAGCGCATCTGCAAAACAATGTCCTCTTCGGTACAAGCACCGAGCACATCGAGGTGACAGTTGCCTATTGGCAGGCCGAAGCCCATCAATCCTTCACGCAATCCATCACGCCATAGCCACGAATAGAGTTCGCGGTCGCTCAGGTGATTGGTGCTGTGCAGAAACAGACGGCGTGCGGCCAGAGTGTGAATGAGTTCCTGGAGTTTTGCGGTCAACGCGGCCTCATCCAGTTTTTCCGGTGCCGGCAGGTCGAAACCTTCGCGGACCAAGGTATCGAACGGACTGACAAAGCCGTGGGTTTCCAGCGCAATTACATGTTCCAGGAAGGCCTCTTCTACCTCGGGATCGCAATCGGTCACTTTGCCGCTTATCATTTCCGTACGGGCAGTTTCCTGGATCTCGCGGCGAATTTTCTCGATGCGGATTTCGCGGTCAACCGGTTGCAGGCCAAGCGGATCGTCGTGAGCTTTGTGGTCGGGCATAGAGCGAATATGGCAAATTGTTCAGATAAGGAAAGCCTGCACCGAGCTCGGCTGTTATTTCACACTTATTAAAGTGTGAAATTAGCCATCAGACGCCTGCGGTGTCAGGTTGCGGCCAACTTGCTCAAGGCGCGGCCAATTCGGTCCGGGTGATTGCAGCTTTGATAAGTACGTTGCGTGTCATTGTGACGGACAAAACCCCGCGCCTTGAGTTTTCGCAGATGACGCCAGAGGGCCAGTGCGGACAGACGGAATGCAGCTCGGAGTTGCATTTCGTTTTTAGGGCCGGATTGAAGGATGCGGTGGATTTGAATCCGCGCAGGATGCGTGAACGCGGTGGCAAGTTTCATAATCGCTCTCGTTGGCAGGGGTTCGCGGCGCAAGGCGGCGACCAAGGCAGCGATGAGGTTGTCAAGTGAGCCGGCTTCCGGTCGTGTTGGAATGTGGTATTCGACACGGCGGCGAATGCGGTTGACGCGAAGCAACCCGCGCGCTTCCAACGCTCGGAGCGATTGGCTGGCGACGGGCAGGGCAAGCGAGCACCGGCTGGCCAGTTCAGAAACACTCTGCGGCTGTTTGCGGACAAGCTGCGCGAGCAGGCAGAGACGCGTGTCATTGGCAAGCACCCGGCAAGTGCGCCACAATGTCGGCTGCAGTGTTGGAGTCAGCATATTTCATACTTTGCAAAGTGTGAAAAAATTGTCCACCCCTAATTGATCCGGAAATCCGATAGTCGGACGGGTGAAAATAGTGTTAAAACTTTTGCTGACGGGCCAGTCCACTATTATTCTTTGTGCATGGCCTTTCGGATTCATGATAGCGTGATGCGCGGCGAGATTGACAACCGCGTCAAGGGAATCGTGCGCGGTAAAATCTGGGTCGAGGGCCGCGCCGAGCCGGTAGTGCTTGAACTCAAAGGCAACGCCTGGCCCGACCTCGCCGGTTGTTTGCTCACCTTCAACAATCCGCAGAAGCGCGCCGCGCATCAACACCTGGATTCGCTGCATCCGATTCAACGCGGTACGATTGGCGACCTGACGGCGTCGCGCAAAATTCGCGTATTCGATATTCCGATGCCGGAGGCCTACCTGATGTGCAAACGCGGCGAAAAACCGCCGGAGCACATGGCCAATTGCCTGTACCTCGAATGGTTCAGCGAAGCGAACGGGCGCGTCGTCATTGAAAGCGCCGATTATGACTTGAACATTTCCGCGCCGGAATGGCGGCTGACGGCGGAGGAAGACGCGGAGCGCGCCAAACAGGCGGCTGCGGGCATGGATGATTTCATGCGCAAACTCACCGAGGCCATTGAACAACATCAGCGCGGACAGAAGGACCCTGAGGCGGAGTGGGACGAGCACGATTATGAGAAATTCATGAAGGAATGCGACGCGCGTACGGACAAATATATGGAGTTGCTGGCAAAATACGGCGATTCACCCGAGGCCGAGAAAAAAATCGCGAAGGAAATGGGCTGGACCCGTGAGTTGGCCGGGGAAGAAGCCGAAGCGGAGGAGCAGCGAATAGAGGAAATGAACCGCGCGTGCGAGGAAGCCGCCAACGAACCGCCGCCCGAACCCGACCCGCATCGCGAAGGCATTGACTGGATTCGCACCAAAAAGGGTGATGTCCGCCATCCGCTCCAGCAACGTTGTTTCGAGAGCGCCAGCAAAGTCTGGCACGAATGTGATGCACTCGGCCTCGCCGAATCTCCCGACGAAGATTTGCAGCAGTTCGTGTTTGAATTTCAAACGACGGGCGTAAAGCTGGGCGGCGCCTTGAATGGCCTCGCCCGCGGGCGCGGATATCGGGACCACGCGTTCACAGTCGCGTATTTAAAACGCGCCCTCGACCATCTGCACAAGGCGCAGGCGGGCCTGGAGGCGGTGGCGTTAAAGAAGCTTCTGCCGGAGAAAATGATCACCGGGGCGCGGAAAGAACTGTTCGAAATCCGTGAAGGCATTTTGAGATTAATGGACGAGTTTCGCGGACGGGTATGAAAACTGTCCTGTCAAATCGGACCATAAATAAAGGGATGAAAGCTGTTCCGGCCTGCCTGTTCTGCCTGGTGTTAACCACCTTCCTCACTGCCACGGCGAGTAAAGCCGCCGGGTTCACCAATTCGCTGGGCATGAGGTTCGTGACTGTTTCCGGATTGAGCAACGTCCAGTTTTGTGTGTGGCTGACGCGGGTGCAGGACTTCCGCGCGTTCGTGTCCGACCGCGCGAACAATGGCGGGTATGAATACACCAATGGCACCACCCCGTGGATTGTCACCAGCAACGATTCGGCTCACGTCACGTTTGAATACGGATGGAACAATCCCGGCTTCCCCCAACGCGACAACTGTCCCGTGGTCTGCGTGAACTGGTACGACGCCCATGCATTTTGCAGTTGGCTCACGCGAAAGGAACGTGCGGAAGGGAAGATTGCAGCAAACCAAACATACCGCCTTCCGACCGACGCCGAATGGAGCCTTGCCGCCGGTTTGACCGGCGAACGCGGCGGCACTCCGGCGGAAAAGAGCATGAACATCAAGGATGTCTATCTGTGGGGCACCGACTGGCCCCCGCCGCCAGGCGCCGGCAATTTTGGCGGCGAAGAGGCCAAGGACAAGGATTGGTATCCGCCGCTCCGCGTCATTGCCGGCTACAACGACGGCTATCCGCGCACCTCACCGGTGGGCAGGTTTGCCCCCAGCCGATACGGCCTTTACGACATGGCAGGCAACGCCGGCGAATGGTGCGAGGATATCTACCGCGACGTGCCGCATCTGCGCGTCTGGCGCGGCAGCACTTGGAACTGCGTCTGGCCCGGCAATCTCTGGCTCTCCACGCGCGGGTTTGACGTCATTGACACACGCAACAGTAACGTCGGCTTTCGAATTGTGTTGGCTTCAGGCTCCAAAGAATAGCCTGACAATCATTGGTCTATGACTGCCGTGTCGGTCCAGATTCTTTCGGCGAGTGAAGAGCATTTACCAACGCTGGCGGAACTGGCCGGTGTCATCTGGCGCGCGTGTTACCCCGGCATCATCACACCTGAACAAATTGACTACATGTTGGCGCGAATGTATGCGCTCGACGCAATGCGCGACGAAATCCGTTCACAAGGAATTCGCTATGACGAGTTGCTGGTGGATGACAAGCCTGCCGGCTTTGCGTCTTATGGTCCGACGGCCGAACCAGGCGTGATAAAGCTGCACAAACTCTACCTGTTGCCGGCATTGCACGGACGCGGATTGGGCAGCCGCTTGTTGCAGCAGGTCGAGCGGGAAGTCCGCGCCGGCGGAGGCCGTCGGTTGATTCTCTCCGTCAACAAACGCAACACCAGGGCCATTGCCGCATACCAACGAAATGGTTTTGTCATCGCCGAGTCCGTGGTCACGGACATCGGCAATGGGTTCGTCATGGACGATTACGTCATGACAAAAGATTTGTCGGTTTAAGATCGGAACCGGCAAAGGCCGATGGCTTTGACGCGAATGCCTGCCTGCCTACTTTTCCGCTCGCAATAACTCCGCAATCAAACCGTCGGTCGTGTGTTCTTTGGCTTCCAGCGTCGGCGTCAAGCCGAGCGCGCGGACGGCTTTGCTGGTTTCCGGGCCGATGGACGCCAGTTTCAACTGCGGGAATTTTTGGACCAGCTTTGGCAGGTCAAATCGTGCGTGGAAATGCTCCACCGTCGAGCCGCTGGTGAACGTCACCCAATCCGCCCCGTGCTCCAGCAAATCCGCGCCCGCGCCCGCCGGGTCCTCCGTTTCGGCGATGGTGCGGTAAACCGCGATGTCGTCCACGATGGCGCCGAATTCCTCCAGCGCGCGCGGCAAATCGGGGTTGGCCGCTTCGGCGCGCAACAGGCAGATTTTCAGATTTTCAACGCTTTCAAATTTTGCCAACGCCTCGGCGATTTTCCGTCCGAGCGCTTCGTCGGGCATCAAATCCACTTGGAGATGCAACTCGCGAAGTTTCGCCGCCGTGACCGGACCGACTGCCGCAATGCGCGCGCCGCCGAGGTCGCGCAAGTCCCGGAACCGCTTGAAAAACAGGTCGAAAAACGCCGTCACGCCGTTCGCGCTCGTGAACACCAGCCAGTTGTAGGCATTCAATTCCAACAGCGCGTCCACAATATCACCGTGGTCGGTCGGCATGGTGGTTTTGATGGTCGGCACTTGCAGAACGTCCGCGCCCAGTTCGGCGAGCTGTTGCCCGAAATTGCTGGCCTGCTCCCGGGCGCGGGTGACGACGATGCGCCGGCCAAACAATGGCCGCTCCTCGAACCAGTTCAGTTTTTCGCGGAGCTTCACGACGTCACCAATGACGGCGAGCACCGGTGGCGGGATTTTTTCGCGGGTCGCGAGCGCGGCAATGGTCGCCAGCGTGCCGGAAACCGATTTTTGTCTTCCCATCGTGCCCCGGTGGACCATCGCGACCGGTGTGTCCGGCGACATGCCGTGCGCGACGAGGGATTTGGTCCAGTCATCCAGATGCCCGGTGCCCATGAGCACGACCTTGGTGCCGGGGATTTTTGCGATTTGCTCGTAGCGCAAGTCCGTTTTTGCATCGGCGGGATTTTCGTGTCCGGTAAACACCGTGAAGCTGGAGCAATGTTCGCGGTGGGTGAGGGGAATACCCGCGTAATTCGGCGCAGCCACCACGGACGAAACACCGGACACGACTTCGAAATGAACTTTGGCGGCGGCCAGCGCCTCGGCTTCCTCGCCGCCGCGGCCAAAAATGTAAGGGTCGCCGCCCTTGAGCCGCACGACGCATTTGCCGGCGCGCGCGCGATCAATCAGCAGCGCGGTGATTTCCTCCTGCGGCATCGCCATGTTTTTGCCGCGCGCGATGAGTTCGGCAGACGGCGACGCCAGCCGGAGCAGGTCGGGATTCACGAGCGCGTCGTAGAGGACCACGTCGGCGCGCCGGAGCAATTCCGCGCCGCGCAACGTGAGCAGACCCGCGTCGCCCGGCCCGGCCCCGACCAGATAAACCGCGCCTTTGGATTTCACCCGCACAATCTATTCGGCCTGCCGGGTTAATCAATGACATCGTAATGACTGCCATAACCGGTCATCTGGACAGTTTGAGGTTGAATCGGATGGGCATTGATGATACTCATTTTAAAGGGTCCGAGCCTCGTCATGAAATTGAAATCCCTCACGTCACCCGCTCTTTTACTTGCCTTGATCGGAGGAGTGCTGGTTGCGCCCGGCGCACGGGCGGGTTTCATGCCGCCGCAGACGCAAATCCTCGGCGATATGGTGCTGGCCAACCATTATTTTACCAACGAATGGCCGGTGCCCGGCTGCAGCAGTTGCCTGCCGCCTGTCTCGAAACCGCACCCGAGCAGCATCTGGACCCGCGCAACTTACATCGAGGGCGACCTGGCGTTGTACCGAATCAACGCTGACACCAACATCTACAACTATGCCGTGCAGTGGGGTGCATTCCCCGACTGGTCGCTGCGGTATGGCGACACGGATACGACGTCTGATGATCAGGGTGCCGGTCAGGAGTATATCGAGCTTTATCAGTTGGACCCCACCCGGACGAACCGGCTGACCCACATTGTCAATAACGTGAATTACTGGATGAGCGGCCATCTGGGCTTCAGCGCGATGACTTATGTTGATACGCTGCACATGTCCATGCCCACGTTTGTCAAGCTCAGCGTGCTGGATTCCAATGTCCTCAGCATGCTTAAGACAAATTACACGTACGCTGCGGAGATGTACTCTTATTTCCATAATATCAAAAGTGTCATTGGCCCCGCCAACGGCCTCTATAATGTTACCGACCATCTCTGGTGGCGGGACAAGAATTTTGTGGCGAACTACACGGCGTCGGACGGCACGAAACAAAAATGTTACTGGTCGCGGGGAAACGGCTGGGCCTTCGTCGCGCTCGCCCGCACCATGGATGTCCTTCCCGCCAATGACGCGCACTACGCCGAGTATCTGCAAACCTTCCGGGAAATGGCGGCGGCCCTCAAAGCCGTGCAACGGGTGGACGGCTTCTGGAATGTGAATCTTGGCTATACCAACGACTGGCCCGGCCCGGAATCCAGCGGCACGGCCTGCTTCACTTACGGACTGGCCTGGGGCATCAACCATGGTTATCTCGACACCAGCGTGTATCTGCCCGCCGTTATCAACGGGTGGAACGCCCTTGCCAACGGAGCGCTGCATCACAGCACGGGCGCGGACAACGGTTTCCTCGGTTACGAGCAAAGCACCGGCAGCAAACCGGCTGATGGCCAGCCGGTCACCTACAACAGCGTGCCCGACTTCGATGATTACGGACTGGGTTTGTTCCTGCTGGCCGGCAGCCAGGTTTACCAGCTCAGTTCGTCGCCGGGCATCGTGCTGGCGCTGCCGGCCTTGACGAACGGCCAGGTGCAGCTCGACTTTACGATTATCAGCAGTCTGACCAACGCCGCACTCAACCTCCTCCAGGCGGATCAATTGGGAGCGGGCTGGACCGTGTGCACCACGGCGACGCTGACGACCAACATCGCGGGAATATCGTATCGGTTTACAACTCTGAACAGCGCCACCGCCCGGTTCTATCGCATCGAAGCTGGCCCGTGAAGCTGGCCGCCTGGTCGGCAGGCGCCGAGGATCAATTCACGTCGTCCGGCCCCGCGCCGACGGGATGGACCGCGATTTTGGCGGTTCACGCCCGTTGTGTAAGCGAGCGGTGCGGTTTGGGAATGAAAGCGGGCGGACCATTCTTCAGCGCAGCCCGTTGAAGTTCACGCTTCAGCGTGTTGCCCGCAAAAAATGCAAGCTGAAGTTTGAACTCCAACAAACGAGCCGCTTGGCTTTCAACCGGCTACTGGCTTGCCCTCGGCTTTCAATTTGCCTTCGGGCCAGAACGGTTTGCGGAAGGCGTCGGTGAAATCGTAACCGTGTTGAAAATCCGCGCGGCTGTCTTTGTCGGTTTTGGCGAGCAGGCCGATTTCGACCATGTTGAAGACGATTTCGCCGAAGTCGCGGCAGTTGCGCACGCCCCATTCCTCGAACACGGTCACTACCATCGGGCCGAATTGCTGGAGCGCAAATTGCCGGATGCCGTCGAGCAGTTCCTGCCCGCTTACGTGGCGGATTGGGCCGTGGGATTCCTTGCCGATGAGTTTCTGGGTGAAATCCAGGGCTTCGCGAACAAACGTGTAGGCTCCACGCGCGTACCGCGGATCCTTGGCGAGAACCATCTCCACCGCTTCGTCAAAATTGACTTCTTGCATTCTCTAAGGTTTGGCCGGTTGCGTCGTCGTTGTTGTCGGATGCGCGGCGCGATACGTTTTCACCGCCCAGCCGGTCAACAGCAGACCCAGAACGATACAGAGAACCAGTTGTTCCTGCTTCGTCAGCCCTTTCACGCGAATAATGTAGCCGAAAAATGGCGAACGGCAAGAAAGGCGTGTTATTTACGATTTACGATATACGATTTACGCGGCAAACTCGGCGCGTTGGTGATTCGTAAATTGTAAATCCTATATCGTAAATGGTTATGGCCGCCATTGGCCGGTTTCAAAAAGGGGAGGACATCTTTCACGCAAAGGTCGTGGAAGGTGAGCTGTTCCGGCTGCGCGGGGACGTTTTCGGCGCACCATCCTTCGATCGCAAACCGACGCCGCGCAAGGGTGTGAAAACGCTGGTGCCGGTCGTGCCGTCCAAAATCATCGCCGTCGGCCTGAATTACGCCGATCACGCGCGCGAGACGGGCAAGGCATTGCCGAAAGAGCCGCTGTTCTGGTTCAAAGCCACCACCTCGCTGATACCCGACGGCGGCAAGATTGAAATTCCGTTTCCAGAACATCGCACGGATTACGAAGCCGAACTGGCCATTGTCATCGGGCGCAAAGTCCGCAATGTGACGCCGGCGCAAGCGCCGCGTTATATCTTCGGTTACACTGCGGCCGAGGACATCAGTGATCGCACGATTCAGAATTCCGAGAGTCAATGGGCGCGGGCAAAGTCATTCGACACCTTCACGCCGCTCGGCCCGCTGGTGGAAACCATGATTGATCCGGACGGACTTTCGATTCAGCTTTTTCAAAACGGCCATTTGCGTCAGAACTCGAACACGAGCCAGCTCATTTTCAAACCTGCCGAACTGGTGAGTTGCATTTCCACGAACCTGACGTTGCTGCCCGGCGATGTGATTCTGACCGGCACGCCCAGCGGCATCGGCCCGATCCAGAGCGGCGACAAGCTCGAGGTGCGGATTCAGGGCCTCGCGCCGCTGGTGAACCAAGTGAGGTGAGCGCGTAGCGGCTTTCGGCAGATAGCCGCCGTCTTCGAGGAAAGTTTGCAGCGCTCTCCCGCCTTCGCCGGCTTCGGCCCGACAAGCCCGAGACGCCGCTGCACCGAGAAACAAAATACTTCGTTCCCCGGTTCCTTTGTGGTTAATCTTTCCGCCACATGAAGTGGACACAAACATTGATTCCAACTCTCCGTGAGCCTCCCGCCGAGGCGGAAATCCTGTCGCACAAACTGCTGTTGCGCGCCGGCCTCATCCGGAAACTGGCCGGTGGCGTTTATACCTTCCTGCCGCTCGGATTGCGTTCGCTCCGCAAGATTGAGCAAATCGTCCGCGAGGAAATGGACCGCGCCGGCGCGCTCGAAACACTCATGCCCGCGCTGCAGCCGAAGGAAATCTGGGAGCAGAGCGGACGCGCCGAAACCGCGCGCGACGTGTTGTTCAAAGTGAAGGACGGCGCGAGCCGCGAATGGTTTTTGAGTCCGACCGCCGAGGAGGTCATTACCGGGCTGGCCGCGAACGAAATCAATTCCTACCGGCAGTTGCCGAGGAATTTTTACCAGATCAGCGTCAAGTTCCGGGACGAAATCCGCCCGCGTTTCGGCTTGATGCGCGCCAAGGAGTTCATCATGAAGGACGCCTATTCATTCGACACCACAGATGAAGGCGCGACGACCAGCTACCAAAAAATGTACGACGCCTACACCCGCATTTTCGCGCGGTGTGGCCTGAAAACGTTTCCGGTGGAAGCCGACACCGGCGTCATCGGCGGCAAATTTTCGCACGAGTTCATGGTTCCTGCCGAGACCGGTGAGAACGAAGTGGTTTATTGCGAGGGATGCGGGTACGCGGCCAATATTGAGAAGGCGACGAGCGCGGTGCAGAAGTCGGAGGCCAGAGGTCAGAAGTCAGAAGTTGAGAAGTTTGCGACGCCGGGCGTCGTCACCATCGAGGCGCTGACGAAGCCGCCGTTCAATGTGCCGGCGGAAAAACAGATCAAAACGCTGGTCTATATCGCTGACAGCAAACCGGTCATTGTTTTGATTCGCGGCGATGACCAGTTGAATGAAGCCAAACTTGCGGGATTGCTCGGTACGGTCTTTCGTCCGGCGGCGCCGGAAGAAATTTTCGGTGCCGTGGGCGCGCATCCGGGAAGCCTGGGCGCGGTTGGCATCACGAAGTTTTCGATTTACGCCGACGAACGGCTGCGCGGCGCGAATGATATGGCGACCGGGGCGAACGAGGATGGCTTCCATCTGCGCAACGTTTCCATCGAGCGCGATATCAAGGTGACGCAGTGGTTTGAATTGCGGACGGTTACGGCTGGCGAACCTTGCGTCAAATGCGCCAAGCCTCTGAAAATCCGGCGCGCGATCGAGGTCGGCCATGTCTTCAAGCTCGGCACAAAGTACAGCGAGAAATTCGACGCGCTGTACCTCGACGAGGCGGGCAATCGCAAGCCGTGCGTGATGGGATGTTACGGCATCGGCATCACGCGCACGTTGCAGGCGGTCATCGAGCAGAGCAACGATAAGGACGGCATCATCTGGCCGTTAAGTGTCGCGCCCTATCAGGTTTGCATCACGCCGCTGAATGTTGACCCGAGCAACGAGGCGATGAAGCTGGCGGAACAATTCCACACCAGCCTTACGGAACACGGCGTGGACGTGATTCTGGACGACCGTGACGAGCGGCCCGGCGTAAAATTCAAGGACGCTGACCTGGTGGGCTTTCCCATCCGGCTGGCCCTTGGCGAAAAATCATTGGCGAAGGGCGAAGTGGAAATCAAACCACGTGGTGGCGGGTTGCAACCGGTCAAGGCCGAGGCGGCAGTGGAAGCGGTAATGAGGTTGCTGGAAGCCGGCAGGGCCGCTTTACGCCAGGCATGATTTTTTCATCGTGGCAGCGGGTGAAAGAGGAATCGCGCGGGCCCTTTCGCGGCCGGATCAATTTGCATCGTGAAGTAGCCGCCGTCGTTCAGCAGTTCGATGCCGCACAGGGCCGGGCAAAGCCTCACGTTGAATGGCCACCAACGATGCGCCTCATGCAGCGCCGACGTGAAACGGCTGATGGAGCGGCCCAGAAACCGGATGGGTGGGATCCCTGACAGCACCCGGCTCTTCCACAAAATCACCCGCGTGTGCAGATGGCCAATCACGGTCTGCTCGATTTGCGGCAAGCGGCTGCGGACCGGTTCCTCGCGCCACAAGAACGGCAGCGCTGTCGGGTCGTGACAAAACAGAATTACGCGCTGGTCCGGTGCGAGTTTGTCAAAGGCGGCGCGGATTTCGGTCAGGTGCGCTTCCCGCAACCGGAGCCATTCGGGCCATTCTTCGGCCAAAGTGTCCGGCTGATTGGCGGGCAGCGCGATGAGCGGTGAGGTCACACCGAAGAGCCGGTAACAGCCAACGGCCAGTTGCCAGAATGGTTGCAAGCCGGGCATTTCCACGGCGCAGCGCCAACTGGCCAGGCGCAGGCCGCCGGCCGTGCCAAAGAAAGTCAGTTTGCCCAGTTCGTGATCGCCGATGACAAACCGGGCGCGTTCGCCGAATTGCGCGCGCAGCTTGCCGAGGCATTCCTCTGTGCTTTCCCGGGCAGCCGGGTCGCTGACGCCGACGAACCCGCTGTCGCAGGAAAAATCGCCGTTCGCTACCACATAATCCACCGGGCCGACCTGACCCAGGAAACGGTCGAGCTGCGGCCCTTGTTCGACCGGACGGCGCATCCAGACACAGTGCCGGTACATCCGCACTACCGAGCGGACCAGGGGATTGGCGAGCGCGCGCAATTCGTAATCATTGCCGCGGGCGCGCTCGGCGGGACCGGCGTAATGGATGTCGCTCAAAATGGCGACGCTAACCTCGCCGGACGCGCTCATTTTTCTGCGCTATGAACCGGCTGCCGCAGTGGCGAAGGTGGCATTGACATGTCGGCGTGGTCAGGCACATCGCGGCATTGGTCAAGCTGTCAGCGCCCACGGCGGATTGCTGACGGGGGACTTTCCATCCAGCGCGTCGCGGACGATTTTGGCGAGCATGTCGTGCGTGTAAGGTTTCTGGAGAAAACGGGCGCGGGTCTTGGCCAGAACTTCCGGGCTGACCTCGTTGGCGGTGTAGCCGCTGGTAAAAATGATCTTCAAATGGGGCTGGCCGGCCAGCAAGCGTTGGGCCAGTTCCGCGCCGGAAACACCATCGGGCATGATCATGTCGGTGAGCAGCAAATCAATTTTGCCGCGGGTCAGGTTCCACATGCCCAGGGCTTCCTTGCCGGAGGAAGCCTCCAGGATCCGGTAGCCGTAACTTTCGAGAATGTCGCGGGCCATTTCACGCAGGACCGGTTCATCTTCGACGAGGAAAATGGTTTCGGTGCCGCCGGTCACGGATTCAACGGGCGCGGTCTTTTCTTCGCTAGCCTGCGCTGGTGGCATGGTGGCCGGGAAAAACACGTCGAAGGTAGCGCCTTCGCCGGGTTCGCTGTCCACTTCGACCCAGCCCTCGTGTTGTTTGACGATGCCGTAAACGGTGGCGAGGCCGAGGCCGGCGCCTTTGCCGACATCTTTCGTCGTGAAGAACGGTTCGAAAATGCGGGCGCGGGTGGCGGAATCCATGCCAATGCCCGTGTCGCTCATGCGCAATCGCACAAACTTTCCGGAGCGCGCTTCGGGATGAAGTTCGACGTGGGCCGCATCCACTGCCATTGCGCCGAGGCCGATGGTGAGCTTGCCGCCGTTCGGCATGGCATCGCGGGCGTTGACAGCGAGGTTCATGATGACTTGTTCGATCATGCCAGTGTCACCTTGCACAAACGGCAATTCATCCGGCGGCTGGCACTCAAGGGTGATGGTCTCGCCGAAGAGGCGCTGCAGCATTTTGCTCATGTTGCCGACGACTTCGCGCAGGTCGAGCGGCCTGACCTGCATGACGTTCTTGCGGCTGAACATGAGCAGTTGACGCGTGAGGCCGGCGGCGCGTTCGGTGGCGAAATACACGGCCTGGATTGGATCCAGCACATCCGTAGGCAAGGTCGGCCGGGCCAGGAGCGCACTGGTATGGCCCTGGATGATGGTGAGCATGTTGTTGAAGTCGTGCGCGACGCCGGCGGCCAACTGGCCGATGGACTCCATCTTTTGTGATTGGCGCAACTGTTCCCCCAATTTCAACCGTTCGACCGTTATGCCGATGACGCCGGCCACGGCCAGGAGGAATTGCACGTCGTCCGGGCTGAATTCCCGATGCTTGACGGTGTGGACGCTGAAGACGCCAAACGGTCTCTCGCGCGTGGGAATGAGAATCGTCGCCCCGCTGACGACGCCATGATCCATCAACAGCGAGGACGCCTTGAACCGCCTTTCGGTCCACAAATCGGCGACCACAATGGCGTCGCCGGTCCTGAACGTCAGACCGGCTTGCGAGTAATCATCCGCCGGGATGGTGGCCGAACCGACGCAGTTGGATTTCCAGCCGGCACCCGCTCGCATAAGCAATTGGCCGCCGGTCACCGATTCGAAAACGGCGCAATAGTCCACTTCCAGAGTTTGCGCCACGAGGATGGTGGCCTGGTTCAACAGAGCCATCAAGTCGCTGTTGGTCAGCGCAAATTGTCCCAGTGCGGCGACGGCCGTTTGCTGCAACGCGCGATTGAGCAGGGTTTTTTCGGCGGCTTCGCGTTCCTTGATGCGCTGTTGCAGCGACTCCGCCATCTGGTCGAAGACGTTGGCCAACTGGCCGAGTTCGCTTTCCCTGTCTTTAATGCCGGTGCGGGCGGTCAAATCTCCCTTGGCCAGTCGCTGCGCCGCATGGGACAAGGCGCGCACCTGCCGCAAGATAAAATGTTCGCCGCCGAACCAGGCCGCGCCCAACGCCAGCAAACCCACCAGGAAACTGGCCCATGGCACATCCAGCGCATACGTTTTCATCCAGTCCGGCGCGAACTGCCAGAACCACGATTGGTTGACGATATACGTCAGCACCAGCGCCGGCGCGATGGCCACAAATACGCTGGCGACCAACTGCATCCGCACCGTCGAGAACGTTCTGGCTATCTTTTTAATCATGGCTCGGTTCCGATACGGCTGGCCGACGATACCAAAAAACGGGCTGGTACGAAAAGCAGATTCAACCCGCCAATGCCGCGGCGCGGCCTCGAGGCAAACAGCCCAGATGGAAAATCAAAAAGCCGTGCAAAAACCGGCGTATCTCTTCGATTTGCCCGCCGGAAGGCTTTAAATAGCAGGACGCCTGCCAATTACGGGCCGCCAGCGCGCGGACAATTTGCCTTGCGCCTGCCGTCAACCCCGTTTTTCCCAGGTCGGGGTTCAGGCCAAGTTCGCGCAGCAACTTCAGTTCAAAGGCAAAAACCGCTTGCGGCACAGGGCGTTGCCGGCAAAGGCAATCCAGGAACCCGCACAACAATTCAAATATGGCGGGCAGTGGCGTTTCGGTCTCCGTCGCCTGCTCAATGAACGCCACAGCGTAGGCAGCCTGGCGCAGGCCGGCCAGATTCCGGCGGAGCGGACCATGCGTCTCGCGCAGACCGACCTCGCGGAGAAGGTGCAAGTCGGTATGACGGCGGTGGCTGAACGAAAAATCCGCGAGATAGAACAAATCCAGCTTGCCGCGGAACGGCGATTTGAGCCGGCGCGCGCCTTTGGCCACCGTCGCGATGCGACCGAAATCCGGCGTGAGCCAGTGGACAATGAGGCTGGTGTCCGTGAGCGGTCGGGTGCGGAGGATGAGGCCGGTGGCATTTTGAATCATAACCACGCAGGGGGAGAATGGACAATGGTTGATGGCATACCGTTTAGGAGCGCCGGGCGATTCTCCATCCTCAATCTTCTATCCGCTTCTTTCCGTCAGCGGCGTGTATTCCGGCGAGAGGGAACCGAGGCTGACGATATATTTGATGGCGTCGGCGACGGACATCTCGAGTTTGGTCACCTTTTCCTCCGGCACGAGAATCAAAAACCCCGAGGTGGGATTCGGCGTCGTGGGGACGAACACGCACACGACCTTTTCCCTGGTTTTTTGTTGCACCTCATCGCGCTGTTCACTGGTGAGGAAACCGATGGAATGAATGCCCTCGCGCGGGAATTCCACCAGCACAACGGTCTTGAAGGAATGTTTGTTGCCGGAGAAGGCGTCGTTGACCTGCTTGATGGCGCCGTAGATTTTGTTCAGGAGTGGCACCCGCATCAACACGCGGTCGGTCCAATTAATGATTTTCTTGCCGATGTAATAACGGGCCAATACCCCTACGATCGAAATCAAAACCACGGCCAGAGCCAGTGCCACCAGACTCCAATACCAGTGCGTCTGGCCCTTGCCGTCATTGGGTAAAAACAAGCTCTCATGCGTCAGGCGCCTGGGCAGAAAAAACAACAGCACGTCGGTCACGCTGGAAATCGAGGTGATGAGCCATTTGACCGCTGCCAGCGTGAGCAAGGCGGGCAAAGTGACCGCCAATCCGGTCAAGAAACTTGAACGCCAGCGGGCGAACAAACTTTTCTGTTCCATGCGGCCAGTCTAGGGGCGCCTCAGAGTTTGCTCAAGGGAAAGCGGCGGGAAAGTTCGCGCAGCCGGCGATTTTCTTCGCGTTTCATTTTACACCGGGCACCCGCGCTCGCGTCATCAAAGCCGAGCAAGTGCAAAACGCCGTGGATGATGTAGCGCACCACTTCCGACTGCCAGCTTGTGCCAAACTTGCGCGCCTGCGTGATCGCTTCCTCCACACATACGAAAATCTCTCCGTGCAAAGTTTGGAGTTCCGGCTTCAGCCGGCACCTCCGCAGCGAGACAGATGTTGGGGAACCGCGTGAAGGCGGAACTCCAAACCCGTAGTCAAACGCGATGACATCGGTCGGGCCGGCGTGGCGGAGAAATTTTTCGTTCAAGCGCGTCATTTCCGGAGTGGCAACGATATATATGCCAAGCTCCACCGGTTCAATTTTCAAATCGGCGAGCAAGGCGGCGGTGATTTGCCTAAGCAAGCGGCGGTTGACTTTCCGCGCGCGCTGGCGGCTGGCGATGGCAACGTTCATCCCGGTCGCGACTTCGCGTTGCCGCGATGCTCCTCGTAAGCTGCAATGATGCGCTGGACGAGCGGATGCCGGACCACGTCGCGCTTGCTGAACTCAATGACCGCAATGCCCTCGATATTTTTCAACACGCGGTGCGCTTCCAGCAGGCCGGAATATTTGTTAGGAGGCAGATCAATCTGCGTCTCGTCGCCGGTAATGACCGCCTTCGAGCCGTGGCCGAGGCGGGTGAGAAACATCAACATCTGCTCGGTCGTCGAGTTCTGAGCCTCGTCGAGAATGATAAACGCGTTGTTCAGCGTGCGCCCGCGCATGTAGGCCAGCGGCGCGATTTCAATCGTGCCGCGCTCGGTGTGCTTCTGGATTTCCTCGGCGGGCAACATGTCGTGCAACGCGTCCTGCAGCGGGCGAAGATACGGCGTGATTTTTTCGTAAAGATCA
>Ga0335081_10005829_pt1 | contig 19518 bp, 19 predicted proteins | sample Lox_Sample_35_FD_206713 | JGI IMG/M metagenome (GOLD analysis project Ga0335081, IMG submission 206713) | Soil microbial communities from Loxahatchee National Wildlife Refuge, Florida, United States - Lox_Sample_3.5 | ecosystem: Environmental > Terrestrial > Soil > Wetlands | place: USA... | reverse complement strand
CGTTTCCAATGTGCCGGCAACCGATTTTTGTTTCCCCATCGTGCCCCAACGGACCATGGCCACCGGCGTGTCCGGTGACATGCCATGCGCGATGATTGATTTGATCCACTCGTCGAGACGGTTAGTGCCCATGAGCACCACCTTCGTGCCGGGGATTTTGGCGATTTGGTCGTAGCGCAGGTCCGTTGCCGCATCGGCAGGATTTTCGTGCCCGGTGAACACAGTGAAACTCGAACAATGTGCGCGGTGGGTGAGGGGAATGCCGGCGTAATTCGGCGCGGCCACAACGGACGAAACGCCGGGTACAACTTCAAAATGAACTTTTGCGGCGGCCAGCGCCTCGGCTTCCTCGCCGCCGCGGCCGAAGATGTAAGGGTCGCCGCCCTTGAGCCGTACGACGCATTTGCCGGCGCGGGCCCGGTCAATCAGCAGCGCGGTGATTTGTTCCTGCGGCATCGCCATGTTTTTGCCGCGGGCGATGAATTCGGCGGATGCCGGGGCCAGGCGGAGCAGGTCGGGATTCACCAGCGCATCGTAGAGGACCACGTCGGCGCGTCGGAGCAATTCCGCGCCGCGCAACGTGAGCAACCCCGCGTCGCCCGGCCCGGCCCCGACGAGATAAACCGCGCCTTTGGATTTCACGCAGACAGTTTAACCAGTGCAACGCGCGGGGCAATGAAAGAGGGTGCAGTCGTTTCGGCCAAGGCTATGGCTTTGCCACTCCGTAACTTTGCCGTCCGCGCTTCCCAAAGCATTTTTGGTTTGATTTGGTGTCAAATTCACGGATGATTTGTTTTAATGAAGTTCAGGAGAGTAACTGCTAACGATAGAATTTAACCGGGTGGAAGGCGTAAGTAATGTTTGATAAAAAATTGATAGTGGCGCTGGCCGTCGGCACCTTGTTGCTGGCCGGTTGCAGCCAGAAAAAGGAAAATGCAGCCGCGCCAGGGGGCAGCCGCGGCAATGGCCTGGTGAAAATCCGCGTCGGTTATATTGGCCTGACCTGTGAAGCCCCTATTTACATCGCTGTGGAAAAGGGCTTTTTCAAGGAAGAAGGGCTCGACGTCACTCTGGTCAAATGCGACTGGGCGAATTACAAAGACGTGATGGCGTTGGGGGGATATGACATCACCCATCACCTGGTCATGTATTTTCTCAAGCCCATTGAGCAGGGGCTGGACGTGAAATTCACCGGCGGCATTCATCGTGGTTGCCTGCGGGTTCAGGCGGCGGTGAATGGTAAAGTCAATTCAGTCGAGGATCTTCGCGGCAAACGGATCGGGATTCCCGGCATGGGAACGCCGCCATTTATTTTCGCGAATCGAGTCCTCAGTGCCCACGGCATTGACCCGTCCAAAGAAATCACCTGGATTGTTTTTCCGGCGGGCGAACTGGGATTGGCCGTTGACAAGGGAGAAGTGGACGCGGTGGCCGATTCCGAGCCGATCGGCACCATGTTGGTCGCCGAGGGCAAGGTTAAGAACATCGCGGATCAGGCCAACGACGCCCCTTACAAAGATGAATACTGCTGCGAGGTGATTGTCAGCGGCAAATTCCTCGCCGCCAGTCCCAAGGCCGCCGTGGCGGCCACCCGCGCCCTGCTCAAGGCGGCCAAGTGGGTGCAAACCAATCCGGCCGCCGCCGCCCGGCTTTCGGTCGAGAAAAAGTACCTCGCCTCGAATCCCGAACTCAACACGGTTGCGATTTCACATTTGAATTACATCCCGAGTGTCTCGCTCGCCGAGGCTTCGGTGAAATCCGCGGCTGTCGCGATGAAGAAAGCCGGCATGCTCAGCCCGACCACGGACGTGGACGAACTGGCCAAGCGCGCGTTTGTGTATTTGCCCGGCGTCACGGATGAATGGATTGATTCGTTACAGGTCGAAAAAGTGGCGAACGGTCAATTGCCGCCAGATGAAAACGCCCGCCTGCTCGCGGAACTGTCGCAAAGCCCTGCCACTCCGACTGAATACGGCGAAATGTCATGCTGCCGGCTGGCCAACAACAAATGAACGTCATCACACCAGCGGTGAAAGGGCCGATTGCCAAACCCGCCGTCAGTCGCTCTGCCTTGTCAAAGCCGCGGCTGGCGACGCTTCTGGCCGTGCCGGCGGCGACGTTGGTTGCTCTCGGGGTTCACGGGTATCTGCCGAACAACGAATTGCCGAATGAAGCTCGCTGGTATTCCCAATTTCTCGGAGGCGTTCTCGCCGCGGCCCTCGCCGCCGATCTCATCCAGTTTTTCTGGCGGGGGTTGCGGAGATGGATGAGAAGCATGTGCCCCATTTTTGCCGCAGCCATTTTGACCCTTTGTTTTTGGGAATTGATCACCGGGGTCCTGCGTTGGCTTCCGTTGCCGTATTTTCCGGCCCCGGCGGCGGTGCTGCAAAGCATGGTGAATGATCGCACGTTGCTTTTCGACAGCACCTGGCATTCGTTGTTGCTGTTGCTTTCAGGTTACGTTCTGGGCGTGATTATCGCTTTAATCACCGGCGTTTGCATCGGCTGGTCCACGCACATGCGTTATTGGGGTATGCCACTGTTGAAAGTGGTCGGCCCGATCCCCGCGACCGCCTGGATTCCGCTGGCGATGGTGATCTCGCCCTCAGCAACGTTCTCTGCCGTGATCCTCATCGCGCTGGCGGTCTGGTTTCCGGTGACGATGTTGACCATTTCCGGCATCGCCAACACCCGCGCTTCCTATCTGGACGTCGCCCGGACGCTGGGCGCGGGGCGATGGTATCTGATTTTCCGGGTCGCCATTCCCGCGGCCATGCCGAGCATTTTTGTCGGACTGTTCATGGGACTCGGCACTTCGTTCCTGACGCTGGTGGTGGCGGAAACCGTCGGCGTCAAATCCGGTCTGGGTTGGTATGTCAGTTGGGCCCAGGGCTGGGCCGAGTATGGCAAAGTCTTCGCCGCCCTCATCATCATGGCCGCGTTCTTCTCGACCATCATGACTCTGTTGTTCAAGGTGCGCGACCGCGTGCTCGGTTGGCAGAAAGGAATGATCAAATGGTGACGGAATCTGCCACTGCTTCAACTGAAGGTTCTTCGCTTCGGATTCTGGACGTGAGGAAAAGTTTTCCGGCGCCCGGCAACGCCGCAGTTCACAACCTCGCGCTGGATGCGACTACACTCTCGGCGGCTGCCGGGGAATTCATTTCCATCATCGGCCCCAGTGGTTGTGGCAAGTCCACCCTGCTGCGCCTGATCGCCGGCCTTGAAGTTCCCGATTCCGGGGAACTCTGGGTCGGCGACGATCCGATCACCGGTCCCAGTGCTGAGCGTGGTCTGGTTTTTCAGGACCCCAATCTTTTTCCGTGGCTTACGGTCAGCCGGAACATTCAAGCCGGTTTGGTCGCGCGCGGCCTGCTCAAAGCGAAACGTTCGGAAGTGGACGAATTCATGCGCCTGGTGGGTCTCGAAGCATTTGCCAAGGCTTATCCGCACCATCTTTCCGGCGGCATGGCCCAGCGGGTCGCCCTGGCCCGGGCGCTGATCAATCATCCCCGCATCCTGCTGCTCGATGAGCCGCTGGGTGCGCTCGACGCGTTCACGCGCATGCGCATGCAGGACGAAGTGCTGCGTCTCTGGCAGGCCCGCCATACCACGATGTTGCTGGTTACCCACGACATTGACGAAGCTATCTACATGGCGGATCGCATTGTTATCATGAGTGCGCCCCCCGGCCGCGTTGAACGAATCATCGCTGTCGCCCTCGACCGCCCGCGCCAGCGTAATAGCCCTGAATTCCTCCGTCTCCGGAGTGAAATCCTGGAATTGCTCCATTTTACAGGTAATGCAACCGGTGAAACCAAAGGCAGGATGTCCCCGACCAATGACGCGGAAGGCAAACTAACGCTTGAAGTCCAAAAACTGAATCGCCCGGCTTTCAGCCTGCCACCAGCTTGCTCTCGGCCTTGAGTTTGCTTTCCGGCCAGAACGGTTTGCGGAAGGCGTCGGTGAAATCGTAGCCGTCCTGAAAATCGTCGCGGCTGTCCTTGTCGGTCTTGGCGAGCAGGCCGATCTCGACCATGTTGAAGACGATTTCGCCGAAGTCGCGGCAGTTGCGCACGCCCCAATCTTCAAATACGGTCACCACCATGGGGCCGAATTGCTGGAGCGCAAATTGCCGGATGCCGTCCAGCAGTTCCTGGCCGGTCACGTGCCGGATTTGCCCTTGAGTTTCCTTGCCGATGAGTTTCTGAGTAAAATCAAGCGCTTCGCGAACGAAGATGTAGGCCTCGCGCGCGTAGCGTGGGTCCTTCGTGAGGACCACTTCCACCGCTTCATCAAAATTGACTTCTTGCATTTTTAAGGTTTGGCCGATTGAGTCGTTGTTGCCGGCGGTGGGCCTTCGCTTTGCTTCGTCCCCACAAGCGGGTGCGCGGCGCGATATGTTTTTACCGCCCAACCGGTCAGCAGCAAACCCAGAACGATACAGAGAACCAGTTGTTCCTGCTTCGTCAGCCCTTTCACGCGGATAATGTAGCCTAAAAATGCCGGACGGCAACAATGTCATTTACGATTGAGGATTGACAATTTACGATTGAAAGGCATCGCCGGGGCGAAAATCATAAATCAAGAATCGTAAAATAGAAATTATCATGGCTGCCATTGGCCGGTTTCAAAAGGGTGACGAGATTTTCCACGCCAAAGTGGTGGACGGTGAATTGTTCCGGCTGCGCGGCGACGTCTTCGGCGCGCTGTCCTTCGACCGCAAGCCGACGCCGCACAAGGGCGTGAAGACGCTGGTGCCGGTCGTGCCGTCCAAAATCATCGCTGTCGGCCTCAATTACGCCGACCACGCGCGCGAAACGGGCAAGGCGCTGCCGAAAGAGCCATTGATCTGGTTCAAAGCCACCACGTCTCTGATACCGGACGGCGGGAAAATTCAAATTCCGTTTCCCGAACATCGCACAGATTACGAAGCGGAGTTGGCTATCGTCATCGGACGCAAAGTTCGCAACGTCACGCCCACGCAAGCGCCTCGTTACATATTCGGTTACACCGCCGCGGAGGACATCACCGACCGCACGATCCAGAATTCCGAAAGTCAATGGGCGCGGGCGAAGTCATTTGACACCTTTACGCCGCTGGGGCCGTTCGTGGAAACGCAGATTGATCCGGGCAACCTGACGATTCAGCTTTTCCAAAACGGCCAGTTGCGCCAGAACTCGAACACGAGCCAGCTCATTTTCAAACCTGCCGAGCTGGTGAGTTTCATTTCCACGAACCTGACGCTGTTGCCGGGCGACGTGATTCTGACCGGCACACCCAGCGGCATCGGGCCCATCCAGAGTGGTGACAAGTTGGAAGTGCGGATTCAAGGCCTCGCGCCGCTGGTGAACACGGTGAAATAGGCACGTAGCGGCTTTCGGCAGAAAGCCGCTGTCTTCGAGCGAATTTTGCGGCGCTCGGCCGAGGCGCCGCTCCGCCTCGAAATAAAATCCTTCGTTCTCGCGTTCTTTTATGGTTAATCTTTCCGCCACATGAAGTGGACACAAACCCTGATTCCGACCCTCCGTGAACCGCCCGCCGAGGCGGAAATCCTGTCGCACAAACTGCTGTTGCGCGCCGGGCTGATCCGTAAACTGGCCGGCGGCATCTATACTTTCCTGCCGCTCGGCCTGCGCGCGTTGCGCAAGGTCGAGCAAATCGTCCGCGAAGAAATGGACCGCGCGGGCGCACTCGAAATGCTCATGCCCGCGCTGCAGCCACCGGAAATCTGGCAACAAAGTGGTCGTTACGAAACCGCGCGCGACGTGCTGTTCAAAGTCAAGGACAGCGGCAATCGCGAATGGGTCTTGAGCGCGACGGCCGAAGAAGTCATCACCGGCGTGGCGGCCAACGAAATCAATTCCTACCGGCAGTTACCGCGGAATTTTTACCAGATCAGCGACAAGTTCCGCGATGAAATCCGTCCGCGCTTCGGGCTGATGCGTGCCCGCGAATTCATCATGAAGGACGCGTACAGTTTCGACGTGAGCGACGAGGCAGCGCAGGCGACTTACCGGAAAATGTACGACACCTACACGCGCATTTTTGAGCGATGCGGTCTGAAGACGTTTCCGGTCGAGGCCGACACCGGCGTCATCGGCGGCAAATTTTCGCACGAGTTCATGGTGCCGGCGGAAACCGGCGAGAACGAAGTGGTCTATTGCGAGGGGTGTGGGTATGCGGCAAACATTGAGAAGGCGACGAGTGCTGTTGGCGTGGCGCCGACCGCCGCACGCGGGGCGCACGCGCTTCCCGAGAAGTTTGCCACACCGGGGGTTGTGACCATTGAGGCGCTGGCGAAACCGCCGTTTAATGTTCTGGCGGAAAAACAAATCAAAACACTGGTTTATATTGCCGACAGCAAGCCGGTCATTGTTTTGATTCGTGGTGACGACCAGTTGAACGAAGCCAAATTTGCCGGGAAAATCGGCACAACGGTTTTTCGTCCGGGGACTCCGGAAGAGATTTTCAACCTGATGGGCGCGCATCCGGGGAGCCTTGGCGCTGTAGCCGCGACTTTGAAGTCGCAGAACGTTTCTATTTTCGCCGATGAGCGTCTGCGCGGCGCGGATGACATGACGACCGGCGCGAATGAGGACGGTTTTCACCTGCGCAATATTTCCATCGTGCGCGACGTCCGGGTAGCGCAGTGGTTTGATTTGCGCACCGTTACGGCGGGCGAGCCATGTGTGAAGTGTGGCCGGCCGCTGAAAATCCGGCGTGCCATCGAAGTCGGCCACGTCTTCAAGCTGGGCACGAAATACAGTGAGAAATTCAATGCGCTCTATCTCGACGAGGCGGGCAATCGCAAGCCGTGCGTGATGGGCTGTTACGGTATCGGGGTTACGCGCACCCTGCAGGCGGTCATTGAGCAGTGCAACGACAAGGACGGGATCATCTGGCCGTTGAGTGTCGCGCCGTATCAGGTTTGCATCACGCCGTTGAACGTGGACCCCGACAACGAGGCGATGAAGCTGGCAGAAAAATTCTACGCGGAACTGACCGCGCGTGGTGTGGACGTGATTCTGGATGACCGGGATGAGCGTCCCGGGGTGAAATTCAAGGACGCGGACCTGGTCGGTTTCCCCATCCGGCTCGCTCTCGGCGAAAAATCACTCGCCAAGGGTGAAGTGGAAATCAAACCACGCGGCGGCGCGATGCTGCCGGTGAAGATTTCCGAGACAGTTGAGCGCGTCGCGGCAATGGTCAGGTCGTGACCGTTTGGGGCGGGTGATTGACCGGAGATTTTCCATCCAGCGCGTCGCGGACGACTTTGGCAAGCATGTCGTGCGTGTAAGGTTTCTGGAGAAAGCGCGCGCGGGTCTTGGCCAGTACTTCGGGGCTGACCTCGTTGGCGGTGTAGCCACTGGTAAAAACAATTTTCAAGTGCGGCTGGCCGGCCAGCAGCCGTTGAGCGAGTTCCGCGCCGGATATGCCGTCGGGCATGATCATGTCGGTGAGCAGCAAATCAATTTTGCCGCGGGTCAGGTTCCACATGCCGAGCGCTTCCTTGCCGGTGGCAGCTTCCAAAATCCGGTAACCGTAGCTTTCCAGAATGTCGCGGGCCATTTCACGCAGGACCGGCTCGTCTTCGACGAGAAAGATGGTTTCGGTGCCGCCGGTCACGGATTCCGCCGGGCCCGTTTTTTCTTCAACGGTTTGCGCTGCCTGCATGGTGGCCGGGAAAAACACGTCGAAGATGGCGCCTTCGCCCGGTTCGCTCTCCACTTCGACCCAGCCTTCGTGTTGTTTGACAATGCCGTAAACGGTGGCGAGGCCGAGGCCGGCGCCTTTGCCGACGTCCTTGGTGGTAAAGAACGGTTCGAAGATGCGGGAGCGGGTGGCGGCGTCCATGCCAATGCCGGTGTCGCTCATGCGCAAGCGCACAAAATTTCCCGAACGCGCTTCGGGATGAAGCTCGACGTGAGCGGCATCCACCGCCATTGCGTCAAGGCCAATGGTGAGCCGGCCGCCCTTCGGCATGGCGTCGCGGGCATTGACGGCGAGGTTCATGATGACTTGTTCAACCATGCCGGTGTCGCCTTGCACGGACGGCAATTCATCCGGCGGCTGAAATTCGAGGGTGATGGTTTCACCGAAAAGGCGCTGCAACATTTTGCTCATGTTGCCGACCACTTCGCGCAAGTCGAGGGGCCGCACCTGCATAACGTTTTTGCGGCTGAACATGAGCAACTGGCGCGTCAGCCCGGCCGCGCGTTCGGCGGCGAAATACACCGCCTGAATCGGGTCCAGAACATCCGGCGGCAGCGTCGGCTTGGCCAGGAGCGAACTGGTATGGCCCTGAATGATGGTGAGCATGTTGTTGAAGTCATGCGCGACGCCGGCGGCGAGCTGGCCGATGGACTCCATTTTTTGCGACTGGCGCAACTGTTCACCCAACCGCAGCCGTTCAACAGTTATGCCAATGACGTTGGCCACGGCCAGAAGAAATTGCACGTCGTCCGGCGTGAAGTCCCGGTGCCTGACCGTGTGCGCGCAGAAGACGCCATACGGCCGTTCGCGTGTGGGAATGAGAATCGTCGCCCCGCTGACGACGCCATGATCCATCAATAAAGACGAAGCCTTGAACCGCCGTTCCGTCCACAAATCGGCGACCACAATGGCGTCGCCGGTCCGGAACGTCAAACCGGCCTGCGAGTAGTCATCCACCGGGATCGTGGCCGAACCAACGCAATTGGATTTCCAGCCGGAACCCGCCTGCATGAGCAACTGGCCGCCGGCTACCGATTCGAAGACGGCGCAGTAATCCACTTCCAGCGTTTGCGCCACAAGAATGGTGGCCTGGTTCAGCAGGGCCATCAAGTCGCTGTTGGTCAGCGCGAACTGTCCCAGCGCGGCGACGGTCGTTTGCTGCAACGCGCGATTGAGCAGGGTTCTCTCGGCGGCCTCCCGCTCCTTGATGCGTTGTTGCAGCGACTCAGCCATCTGGTCGAAAACATGTGCGAGCTGGCCGAGTTCGCTCTCGGTGTCTTTCAAGCCGGTGCGGGCGGTCAAGTCTCCCCTGGCCAGCCGCTGGGCCGCATCGGACAGTGCGCGCACCTGCCGCAGGATGAAATGTTCACCGCCGAACCACGCTGCGCCCAATGCGAGCAAACCCACCAGAAAACTCGCCCACGGCACGTCCAGCGCATACTCCTTCAGCCACTCTGGCGCGAACTGCCAGAACCACGACTGGTTGACGATGTACGTCAGCGCCAGCGCCGGGGCGATGGCCACAAACACGCTGGCGACCAATTGCATCCTCACCGTGGAGAATTTTTTCGCTATTTTCCTGATCATGATTCAGTCCCGACAATATCATCAGCCCGTCTTCGACAACTTACAGGTTCAATTTGCCAGCGCGGCGGCTCGACCCCGGGGCAAACGGCCGAGATGAAAAATCAAAAAACCGTGCAAAAAACGCCGCAACTCTCCGACTTGCCCGCCAGTGGCCTTCAAACAGCAGGACGCCTGCCAATTGCCCGCTGTCAGCATTTGTATAACCCGCTTCACACCAACGGTTAAACCAGCCTTTCTCAAGTCCGGATTCAAGCCTAATTCGTGCAGCAATTTCAATTCAAAGGCAAAAACCATCATCGGACCCGGTCTTTGGCGGCACAGACTGTCCAGGAATCCACGCAACAATTCAAATACCGCGGGCAATGGGGTTTCGGTTTCCGTGGCCTGCTCAATGAACGCGGCGGCGTAGGTGGCCTGGCGCAGGGCCGCCAGATCCCGGCGGAGCGGGCCATGCGTTTCGCGCAGCTCGACTTCGCGCAGGAGGTGCAAATCGGAACGGCGGCTGCGGCTGAATGAAAAATCCGCAAGATAAAACAGATCGAGCTTGCCGAGGAACGGGGATTTGAACCGGCGCGCACCTTTGGCCACCGTCCCGATGCGGCCAAAATCCGGCGTGAGCCAGTGGACGATGAGGCTGGTGTCCGTAAGCGGGCGCGTGCGCAGGATGATACCGGTGGCGCTTTGAATCATAAGCACGCAGAGGGAAGCCGGAAGAGGGAAGGTGACATGCCGCTAGAATGCGCCACGCGATTCTCCATTTTCCATCCTCTATCCTCGTTCCTGCGCCGCTGACGCATATTCCTGGGAAATCGAACCGAGGCTCACGATGTATTTGATGGCGTCGGCTACGGACATTTTCAACTTCACCAGCTTCTCCTCCGGAACCAGAATCAGAAAGCCGGATGTGGGATTGGGTGTGGTTGGAATAAAAACGCTGACCAGTTTTTTGCCGGCCATTTCCTGCACTTCGCCCTGCTGTTCATTGGTGATGAAACCGACGGAATAGTTTCCCGGTCCGGGAAATTCCACGAGCACGACGGTTTTGAACGAATGTTTGTTGCCGGCGAATGCTTCGTTGACCTGCTTGATCGCGCCGTAGATTTTGTTCAGGAACGGTACGCGCATCAGTACGCGATCAGTCCAGTCAATGATCTTTTTGCCGATGTAATAACGCGCCAGTACGCCAATGGCGGAGATCAGCATCACCGCGAGCAACAATGCCACCAGACTCCAATACCAGTGCATCGGGCCTTTGCCGTCATTGGCATATACCAGGCCTTCGTGCGTCAGGCTTTTAGGCAGGAAAAACAACAGCACGTCCGTCACGCTGGAAATCGTGCCGATGAGCCACTTGACAGCCGCGAGCGTGAGCAGGGCGGGCAAAGTGACTGCCAATCCGGTCAGGAAACTGGAGCGCCAGCGCGCGAACAAACTTTTCTGTTCCATGCGGCCAGTCTAGGGCCGCGTCAGAGTTTGCTCAAGGGAAAGCGGCGGGAAAGTTCGCGCAACCGGCGATTTTCCTCGCGTTTCATTTTGCGACGTGCGGTGCTGCGTCGGTCATCATGTCCCAGCAAATGCAAAATGCCATGTATGAGGTAACGCACCGTCTCCGATTGCCAGCTTGTGCCAAACTTCCGCGCCTGCAAAACGGCCTCGTCCACACAAATGAAAATTTCGCCGTGAATGGTAGGGCGCGTTCTCCGTAACGCGCCGAATCGAGCGGCGGGCTGGGGACAGCCCGCCCTGCCTTTTTCCAGGTAATCAAACGTGATCACATCCGTAGGACCCTGGTGCTGGAGGAATTTTTCATTCAAGCGCGTCATTTCCGGGGTGGCGACGAGGTGGACGCCGAGTTCGACCCTTTCGCTTTTTAAGTCAGCGAGCAACGCGGCGGTGATCTGTTTCAACAAACGCCGGTTGATTTTCCGCGCGCGCTGGCGGCTGGTGATGGCGACGTTCATGCGCGTCACGCCTTTGCGTTGCCACGATGTTCCTCGTAGGCCGCGATAATGCGCTGGACGAGCGGATGGCGGACCACGTCGCGTTTGCTGAATTCAATGACCGCGATGCCCTCGATGTTTTTCAGCACGCGGTGCGCTTCGAGCAGGCCGGAATGTTTGTTCGGCGGCAAATCAATCTGCGTCTCGTCGCCGGTGATGACCGCTTTCGAGCCGTGGCCGAGGCGGGTGAGGAACATCAGCATCTGTTCGGTCGTCGAGTTCTGCGCCTCGTCGAGGATGATAAAGGCGTTGTTGAGCGTGCGTCCGCGCATGTAGGCCAGCGGCGCAATTTCAATCGTGCCGCGCTCGGTGTGCTTCTGGATTTCCTCGGCGGGCAGCATGTCGTGCAGCGCATCCTGCAACGGTCGGAGATACGGCGTGATTTTTTCATAAAGGTCGCCCGGCAAAAAACCGAGCGCCTCACCGGCTTCGACGGCCGGACGCGTGAGAATCAGCCGCGAAACCCGGCCATCGCGCAACGCCGCCAGCGCCATTGCCACCGCCAGATACGTTTTGCCCGTGCCCGCCGGTCCGACGCCGATGGTGATGTCGTGTCGGCGGATGGCATCAAGGTACTTTTTCTGGCCAACCGATTTGGGGGTTACGCCGGGTTTCCGCTCATGCGTCAATACGCGGTCGTTGACCAAATCCTTGAGCGTCTCGGCGCCTTCGTTTTTCACCACGCTCAGGGCATGGGTGAATTCGCGGTTGCGAACGGGTGACCCCGCCTTCAACAACGTTTCGAGCGAAACGAAAAGGTGTTTGGCGCGTTCAATGGCATCGGCCTGACCTTCAAGTTTGATCCAGCCTTCGCGCGAGGTCGCTTTGACGCCGAGCTCGGTTTCGAGCGATTGCAGGTTGCGCGGTTCGTTGTTGAAAAGCTGCTGCGCGACCCGCGCGTTTTCGAAATGAAGGGTTTCGGAGGCCATTGAAGACTATTTCGCCAATTCCGTGCGTAGTTTTGCCGCAATTTCCTTGAGCGCTTCCGGCAGGACTCTGGTGTTCGCCAGCACCGGCATAAAATTCGTGTCGCCGTTCCAGCGCGGCACGACGTGGATGTGCAGGTGTTCTGCGATGCCGGCGCCGGCTACTCTGCCGAGATTAATGCCAATGTTGAAACCGTCCGGTTTCATCAAGCGCGTCAGTGCATTGACGCACCGGCGCGTGAGTTTCCACAAATCGGCCAGTTCGTCGTCGGTCAGGTCGTTCAAGTCGGCGACCTGTTTGTAAGGCACGGTCATCAAGTGTCCGCCGTTGTAGGGATAGGTGTTGAGCACGGCGAAACAGGTGCGGTCGCGGGCGATGACGTGGTTGGCCTCGTCGTCATTGGACTGGGCGATGCGGGTGAACAGGCTCGCGTCAAGCTGCGGTTTGGGCGCGAGGATATATTCAATCCGCCACGGGGCGTGCAGCGATTCCATGCGAAAAGATTACTGGACTTATGCACCAAAGTAAATCCTAGTCGTCCTCGGTTCGCTTTCTGGAGGCGGGAGAACGAGCACGAGGACGATAAAATCATTTGAACAAGCTCAAAATGGCCGTGGCTGCGCGCCGGCTGGCGCCCGCTTCGCCGAGCGCACCAACAATTTTCGCAAGTTGCGCTTTGATTTTTTGCCGGCGCGCTTCGTTCTGCAACAGTTCCAGCGCGGCCTGCGCGATGTTCTCCGGCGTGGCAGCGCTTTGGATGAATTCGGGAAAAATCTCCTCGTCCGCCAGAATGTTCGGCATGGTCGCCCATTTCACCGTGGCGATGCGGCTGGCAATGGCGTAATTGAACCATGCCGTTTTGTAGAGCGTCACCGTCGGCACACCGAAGAACGCGCATTCCATTGTCACCGTGCCCGTCGAGGCGATGGCCAGGTCGGCTTCCGCCAGCGCGTTCGACAGGTCGCCAATTTGGATTTCGACCTCTGATTGGAGCGCGGACAGCTTGTCCGCAATTTCTTTCAAATCTTCGTTCGGCAAAATCATTTTGGTTTTCCCCACCGGCATTTTTTCTCGAATGAGATTCAACGCACCGAGCATCACAGGCAAATGTTTCTGCAACTCACTCGTCCGGCTGCCGGGCAACAATAAAATTTCGTAGCAGCCGACGTGAGGAGGCTCCAATTTCTTTTCAGTTTGAGCCTCGTTACCTCGGCTGCTACTGACAAATCTCCCAATCATCGGGTGTCCGACGAATTCCACGCGCAACTTCGGAGCGCGCTGCGCGTACCAAGCTTTTTCAAACGGGAAAATGCTCAGGACCAGATCGTAATCCGCCACCAATAGCTTTGCGCGGCGGGGACGCGACGCCCAGACCTGTGGCGAGACAAATTGAATAATTTTCGGGTTCCATTTCAAAAATGGGTTGTCACGGACATACTGTTTGATCGCGTGCCCGAACCGCAGATTGAACCCGCCGAAATCAACGCCGATGACAGCATCCGGCTTGCGCTCGATTGCGAGCGCGAGCAATTGATTGAACAACCGCCGTAACGTGAAATATTCCTTCAACGTCGGAATGCCGATGACTGCGTGCTGCGTCATGTCAAATGCCAATTCGACCCCGGCGGCGGCCATTTTCGGTCCGCCTGCGCCGAAAAAGACGGGCGAAGATGGAACCGTCTCCGCTTCGCTTCGCCGCGCCAGGGGATTGAGGATGGAAAATTGAGCACGTAGTGCGGAAACCAGTTCCGCCGTGAGCAAATCTCCGCTCGCCTCACCGGCGATGAGCATGAATGACCTTAGGTTCATCTGCTCTGCTGCACTTGCCGGGTGATTTCAAAGGCCAGGTCCAGCGCGCGTTTGGCGGATTCGCCGCTGACCATCGGCGTCTGCCGTTCGCGGATGCAGTTGACGAAGTGTTGCAGTTCCAGCTTGAGCGGTTCGTCCTTGGCAATCGGCACCGGCTCGCGCACGATTTTTTTGCCGGCAAATTCGCTGACAACCGTCACGCTGCTGCCGGCAAGGGCAAAAAGCTTTCTCAACTTGGAACTTACCCACTCATCGTCGCGGGCGATGCGATAAATGAACCCTTCCTGCGCCCGGTAATCGAGCGAGATGTAACAGGGATTGGTCGGACCGCTAAACACGCGAATCTTCCGCATCCGCTCCGGACTGACGCGGCTGACGGTGAGATTGGCGACGCAGCCGTTGGCGAACCGCAGCCGAGCGTTGGCGATGTCCTCGGACTTGCTCAACACCGGAATGCCCACGGCATCCACGCTCGTCACCGGCGATTTCACAAACGCGAGCACGACGTCCAAATCATGAATCATCAAATCGAGCACGACGCCGATGTCGGTTGAACGGGCGGGGTAGGGCGAAAGGCGGTGACATTCGATGAAGCGCGGTTCGGGCGCGGCGGTTTCGAGATATTTGAAAATAGGATTGAACCGCTCCACGTGGCCGACCTGCAACACACAATTATTTTTCCGGGCGAGTTGGACAAGTTCAGCCGCCTGCGCAGTGTCGTCGGTCATCGGTTTTTCAACGAGCACGTGTTTGCCTTGCGCCAGAAGCGTTTTGGCCAGTTCAAAATGCGTGACGGTCGGGGTCACAATATTGAGGGCGTCGGCGTTGGCGGCGGCCTCGGCAGCGGAATTAAAAATCCGCGCTTGGTGTTTGGCGCCGACCCGGCGGGCAGTGTTGGCATCCGCGTCAAAAATTCCGGCGAATTCCACCACACCGGCGGCGGCCAGTTCGCAATAAATACGGGCGTGTTCCTTGCCGAGCGAACCTGTGCCGAGGACTGCCACTCTGACCTTCGATGCCATGCGGTCAGCTTAAAGTTCAAGGTTCGCAGTTCAAAGTTCAAAGTTCGCGCGAACGAAGCGAAGATCTTGGAGTGCGCGGACGTGTCCGCGCCTTGATTCGACGCGACATGTCGCGTCGAGGAAAGCGGCGTCAAGCCGCCGCAGTCCAAAACTTTCAACTTTCAACTTTGAACATTCAACCATTAAATATCGCCGTGCCAGTTTTGAGTTATGCTGTCCTTGCCGTGGCCGCGTATCTGCTCGGCTCCATTCCGACGGGGTATCTGGCCGGACGCGCGAAGGGCATTGACATCCGCACGGTCGGCAGCGGCAACGTGGGCGCGACCAATGTTTCGCGCGCGCTCGGTAAAACCGCCGGAGCACTGGTGCTGGTCGTGGATGTTTTGAAAGGTTACGCCGCTTGCATCTGGCTTTCTGATACGGCGCTCGGTTTGATGAAGTTGCCGGCCAACGACGCCGAGCTTTGCCGCATCGTTGCCGGCACGGCGGCCGTGCTCGGCCACGACTTCACCTGCTGGCTCAAGTTCAAAGGCGGCAAAGGCATCGCTACGAGTGCCGGCGTTTTCTTCGCGCTGGCGCCACTGGCCCTGGGCATTGCGTTGGGAGTATGGATTGTGGTGTTTGCCCTGAGCCGGTACGTTTCGGTTGCGTCCATCGCCGCGGCGGTGGCGTTGCCCGCCGCGGTTTGGATGCTGCCGCCGTACAATTTGTTGCTTGGCATCGCGACGACCGTGCTTGGTTTGCTGGCCATCGCCAAACACAAGGGCAATATCGAACGTCTGCTCAATGGCACGGAGCGGCGGTTCGGCAAAAAAACCGCGACCTCGGAGGCGACGAAATGAAAATCACCGTGCTCGGAACAGGCGCCTGGGGAACGGCGCTGGCCAAGGTGCTCCACGAAAACGGCAATGCTGTGGCGCTGTGGGACATTGACACCGATACGCTGAGCGAACTCCGGCGCGGACGCAGCGAGCGTTACCTGCCGGGCGTGGCGTTGCCGACGAATTGGCGGGTGGAGACGGACTTCGAGAAAGCGGTCGGCGGGGCCGAGTGCGTCGTCCTGGCCATTCCGTCGCAGGCTTTCCGGCAAGTGGCGGTGAAATTGAAAGGGCATCCGGCGATGCTGGTGAGCGTGACCAAGGGCATTGAATTTGAGACGGGCGAGACGATGAGCCGGATTCTACGCGAACACGCCCGGGCCAACCGGGTGGCCGCGCTTTCCGGTCCGAGCTTTGCGCGGGAAGTGGCGCTGGGCATTCCCACCACGGTCGTTTGCGCCAGTGAAAATGATGGCACGGCGCGCACCGTGCAGGGACTTTTTCATCGCCCGGAATTCCGCATCTACCGCAGCACAGACATTCTCGGCGTGGAATACGGCGGCGCGTTGAAAAACATCATCGCCATCGCGGCGGGGGTGAGCGACGGGCTTGGCTACGGCGACAACACAAAGGCCGGCCTCGTCACGCGGGCGCTGGCCGAGATGCGGCGATTGGGCGTGGCGTGCGGCGCGCAACCGGAAACATTTGCCGGCCTGAGCGGTCTCGGAGACTTGATGCTGACGTGTTTCTCCAAGCAAAGCCGCAATCGCAATCTGGGCGAGCGCCTCGGCCGCGGTGAAACGATGGCGGCAATCCAGGCGTCGCATCCGAAACTGGCCGAAGGTTATCCCACAGCGCGTTCGGCGCACCGGCTGGCACACGGGAAAAAAGTGCCGACACCCATCATTGACGAGGTTTACCAGATGCTCTACGAAGGCAAGGAGCCGAAGAAAGCGGTGCGCGATTTGATTTCACGGGCGTTCAAAGCGGAAGACTGAGCAAGGTTAAATAAGTTAAATGAGGACATGCCGTTCCTCCCCGATTTATCGAATCACTGATTTAACCCATTTAACAGCGCCTTGCGTCACCCATTGATGTTTGGCGGCAGCGGAGAGTGCCCGTACGTTTCCCATTCGGGGATGGGCCGCAGGCTGCCGCATTCAGGACAAGACGCGGCCGCATATTCCGTGGAGCAATGCGGACAAATTCCGTGGGTTTCAAAGGTGTCGAACGCCTGCCGGCATTTGCCGCACCGCCAGATGGCGCCAACGGGTGGCGCAATTTTGCACGCCGGGCAGGCGAAACCGTCGCGCCGTGGCATTTTGGCGATGCGGGCCAGCGCGCGCGCCTGCATGAGACCGCCCCAGCAATTCAACAGGATGAACACCGCCATGATGCCGAGCCAGATGCCTTGAGTTGTGTCTGACGCAAAGATGAACAGTAAAACCGCCAGCACGATCAACACCGCGACACCGATGAACCCAATGATACTGGCCGCCATCAGACTATTGGCGCGTCCCAGCACAAACCACAACAGCGACCGCAAGATTTGCCCGCCGTCCAGCGGATAGATCGGGAGCATGTTGAAGATGAGCAGGACGAGGTTGATGGCCCAGAGGTTGTTCAGGAATCGGAACAAGTCGGGCAAGGCGTTGCCCCATCCCAGGTATCCCGCCAACATAACCAGTCCGGTGAAAATCGGGAACAGGATTACATTGACCAGCGGTCCGGCGGCGATGCTCCAAAGTTGAGCGCCCGGCCGTTGTGGCGGGGACACGTAGGCGACGCCGCCCAGCGGCCAAAGGATGATTTGACTGGTTTTTCCGCCCACCTGCCGGCAGGCCAGTTGGTGGCCAAATTCGTGGATCAACACGATCAGGAACAGTGAAAGGCATTCCAGCACGCTCCACACCGGAGAAGAGTAGCCTTTTGCCTGGTTGACAAAATACACGGCTGCCAGAAACCAGGCCCAGTGGAGATACACGTCAATTCCGAAGAGCCGGAACAGATGAATGGAACCCTGGCGCGTTGGCATTACATCGCCTCTTCGATGAGCTTCATCAAATCCGCGTAAGCCTCAACGGCTTTGAATTGCGGGAATTGTTTTTTCACGTTGTCTGGCGCGCGAAACAGAAACCCGACATTCGCCTCCAGCAGCATGGCCGTATCGTTGAATGAATCGCCGGCGGAAATCACGTGATAATTCAGCCCCCTGAACGCGGCCACGGCCTCGCGCTTCTGCTCCCTGATACGCAACTGATAATTCACGATGCGGTCATTTTCCACCACCAGCCGGTGGCAGAGCAGCACCGGCCACCCAAGCTGACGGAGCAGCGGCGCGGCAAACTGCTCGAAGGTGTCGGACAAAATGGCGACCTGCACCAGGGAACGGAGTTCATCCAGGAATTCCTTGGCGCCGGGCAAGGGGCGCAGTGTGCCGATGACGTTCTGGATGTCGGACAGTTTCAGGTCGTGCTGGTCCAAAAGGGTGAGCCGGCCACGCATGAGCTTGTCATAATCCGGTTCGTCGCGGGTGGTGCGGCGCAATTCCGGGATGCCGGTTTTTTCGGCGACGGCAATCCAGATTTCCGGCGTCAGCACGCCTTCCATGTCCAGAGTGACGATTGATTGTTTCACGGGCGGAGAGTTTTTCAGATTGTCCTCCAATGTCCAGTGTTAGAAAAAGACCAATTCCTGTTTCCGTTGGGCGAACCGGCAACATTTCCGGTAACCAACTTGCCGCGCAAGCTCGACGGCTTCGGCAAAGTTCATCCCCACCTCTCCGGGTGCGTGGGCGTCGGAACCGAACGTAACTGGCACGCCCTTTTGAAACGCGAGCCGGAGGATTTCCCGGCTGGGATAAATCTCGTGGCAATCCTTCCGTAACCCGGCGGTGTTGAGTTCAATGGCGCAGTTATGTTTTTTGGCTGCATTCAGGAATTTTTCGTAGAGCGGCGTATAATCACGCGAGGGGCGGTGGCCGAATTTCTTCGGCAAATCTGCGTGGCCGATGATTTCAAAGAAGCCAGTTGCCGCCGCCTGGGTCAACCGTTCAAAATAAACGGTCCAGACTTCGTCGGCATTGCGATGTTTCCACTCGGACAGCTTTTGCGGATCATCAATGGCCCAGCCGTCCGAGACGTAATGCACCGAACCGATGAAATAATCCCACGGATGCCGGGCGGCGAGGCTGCGGATCCAATCCTCGTGTCCGGGCAAATAATCCACTTCGAGCGCAAGGCGGATGGTGAGTTGCGGGAAATCCTTTTGCGTCTGACGGACTTTGGCGACGTATTCGTCGAGTTGACGGGCATACATTCGCCAAGTGTCGAAATCATCCCGCGGCATCGGGGCGTGGTCGGAGAAACCGATTTCGGTCAAACCGATTTCCAGCGCGTGCCTGGCATATTCCGCTGGCTCGCCCGTTGCGTGGCGGCAGAGCGGCGTGTGCATGTGATAATCGGCGGGCAATGACATGACGCAAGTTTCAAGTCTCAAGTTTCAAGTTTCAAGTATTGATTGGACTTTCCCCAGTTTTTAGGCGAAGGCGAATAAACGTTGAGGATTTGCGGCGGATGGTGTCGGTGCAAGACGACACAAGGGACAGCGGAGACCCAGGCGTGAAAGCAACACACTGAT
>Ga0335081_10005828_pt1 | contig 19520 bp, 22 predicted proteins | sample Lox_Sample_35_FD_206713 | JGI IMG/M metagenome (GOLD analysis project Ga0335081, IMG submission 206713) | Soil microbial communities from Loxahatchee National Wildlife Refuge, Florida, United States - Lox_Sample_3.5 | ecosystem: Environmental > Terrestrial > Soil > Wetlands | place: USA... | reverse complement strand
TACCCTAAAGATTGACAGCAAGATTTCCAGGAGACGTAGTGCGCAAATTCTGGCCGGCACGCCCAAAAGCTCCCTGGCTGGTGCTCTGGCTCGGGTTCGGCGGCCTGTTGGTGTGCATCGTAGGCGCCGCCGTGGGTACGATTACCGCACTGGACCGCGTTACCGGCGACGAAACCCGCATCCGGCAGGCGTTCTTTCAACGATCTTCGGCGCTGGATACGATCCGTTCGCAGATCTATCTCTCCGGGACGTTTGTGCGCGATTTTCTGCTTTCCCCCGATCCCAGCGGCGCCGCGGCCCAGGCAGGCCGGCTGACCTCGCTCGAAGGCGAAACCCGCGCCGCGCTGGATTCGTATTCCCGATTGCTCGATCCCGGCGACCGCCAGCCCTTTTTGAAACTGAAAAGCGAAATCGACGATTACTGGCACATTCTGAACCGCACCGTGGCCTGGACTCCCGCCGAGCGCAACCGCCTGCGGGATTCTTTTTTTTACGATGAGCTGGTGCCGCGCCGCACAGCCATGCTGCAAATCTCCGACCGCATTGCGCTGGTGAACGAACGGGGGCTGGCGCGCTCCGAGGATCGCCTGGCACAATCGTCCTCCAACCTGCGCCGCACTTTGCTTGGTACATTCGCCGTGACGCTGGCCGGCGGGCTCGTATTGGCCCTGCTCACCATCGCCTATACGCTTCGCCTGGAGCGCGAATTGGAGCGCCGCCTGGAAGAGAACGGCCGCGCGCGGGCCGACCTGCGGGAGCTCTCCGCGCGCCTGTTGCGCGCCCAGGAAAATGAGCGCCGCGCGCTCGCCCGCGAACTCCACGACGAGGTAGGCCAGTCGCTCTCCGCCATCCTCATGGAAACCGAAAACGCCGAGTGCGCCGACGATCCGCGCGAAATCCGCGAGCACCTCGCATCCGTGAAAACGCTGGCGGGAAAAACCGTGAACGTAGTACGCGATCTCGCGCTGCTGCTGCGCCCCTCCATGCTGGACGATTTCGGCCTGGTCCCGGCGCTCAACTGGCACGCCCGCGAGATGACCAAGCGCACCGGCCTCAACGTGGTCGTGACTGCCGGCGACGAAGCCGACGACTTACCCGACGAACACAAGACCTGCATCTACCGCCTGGTGCAGGAGGCCGTCAACAATTCCGCGCGCCATGCCAACGCGCGCAATGTCGAAGTGATGGTCCAGCGCGAGCAGGCGCGCGTGCTGTTCAGTGTGCGCGACGACGGCGCCGGCTTCGATACCCGTTTCGTGCGCGGCCTGGGCTTGCTAGGCATGGAAGAACGCGTCCGCCGGCTGGGCGGGGAGTTGCGCCTCGATTCCCAACTAGGCCGCGGAACCGTGATCGCGGCGGAGCTGCCGCTTGCGCAGATGAATGGAGCGAACGGAAATGGAAACCATCCGCATCCTGCTGGCTGACGATCACACGGTGGTGCGCGATGGCCTGCGCGCCCTGGTGGAAAAGCAGCCCGATATGGCAGTGGTCGGTGAAGCCGCCGACGGCCGCGACACCATCCGGCTGGCCGAGGAGCAGTTGCCCGATGTCATCATCATGGACATCGCCATGCCCAACATGAACGGCATTGAAGCTACGCGCCGCATCACGGCTTCCAACCCGCAAACGGCCGTTCTGATTCTGAGCATGCACCAGGACGAAAGTTACGTGCTGCGCTCGCTCAAGGCCGGCGCGAAGGGTTACCTGCTGAAGGAGTCCGTGCGCGGCGATATCATCGAAGCGATTCGTGCCGTGGCGCACGGCCGGTCGTTCCTGACGCGCAAAGTGAGCCGCATCCTGCAGGAGGATTACGTTCGCGAAATGGAGCGCCGCGGACTGGAGGACAGCTACGATCTGCTCACCGGCCGCGAGCGTGAAATTCTGCAACTGGTCGCCGAAGGCCGCACCAATAAAGAAGTGGCCACCATGCTGAATATCAGCCTGACCACCGTGGAGACGCATCGCACCCACATCCTGCAGAAATTGAACCTGCACAGCGTCCCGGAGCTGATCCTGTACGCGGTGAGGAAGGGGATTATCGCGTAGGGGAACTCTCGTGCGGATACCTTCAGACCTTCGCGCGTTTCGCTTCGCGCCTGATACCCTCGGCTATCCACATTCTCAACTGCGTCTGGTAACCGACTGACTTGGCCGCCGCGATTTTTTTGGCTGCCGCGATCTGTTCGGGACCCAGTCGAATGGAGATCGGGGACTTTGCCGCTGTATGACGTTCCCGAATCGACTTTTCCAATCCCTCAGATGCCTTTGCCGGTTCGACCTGGGGTAGTTGGTCCCACACCTCCGCTAGGGAGTGCGTCTGAAAGTAATCGGCTGCCTCCTTATCCGATCGGAACCTCGGCAGAGGCGTCTTTGCGGGAGGGAGTTTCTTCTTCATTCGGTCCTCCTATTTGCGGCGGAACATACGCCGCTCACTATCGTCCATATCGCGGGCCGTGACGACGCGGATCAACCCGCCTGACAGACGGCGAAACACGACGAACGCCAACCGGCCATCAAGAGTTTCGCCCAAAGCGATGTACAGCTTCTGGCGAGTCCGCCTAACCTTATAATCGCCAACAAAAACCTCTTCGACCTCGTCAGGGGTAAACTGGTGCCGCTCGATGTGGAGAACGTTAGCATCGTCCCAGTCGGACCCCGAAATCCCCACGCCGTTAGAGTAGCATAAAGTATATACAAATCGCTACACTAACGGCGGCACGTAGTGGCATGAATCCTACGGCGCCTCTAGAAATCGCAGAATTTCCCGCATGACGCGCTCTCCCTGGTCGGTATCGAACAGGAACTGCGCGTGCGCCGAACCATCCACGACGATCAACTCCTTCGGACCCTCTGCTTTGGCGTACTGCACCCGAATCCGGGGCAGCCTCGGGCCATCCGCGTTGGCGTCGTCACGCGCTACCAGGAAGAGTTTCCGGCCCTTCATGTGAGTGAGCGGCGTGTATGCGCCGGAGGCAAGCAGAACCAGGCGGTCGATCGCCGCCGGTTCCGTTTCTGCCGCTTCCGCCGCATAATCGCCGCCCATGCTCGCGCCCACTACGCTCACGGACTTCGCCCCGTCCTTCCGTAAATAATCGATCGCGGCCAGTATATCGAGAGGGCGTCCTTCTTCCAGGGAACGGCTTTGCGAACCGCCGCGTGACTCGCCTTCGCCGCGGAAGTCGATCGCCATAACACGGAATCCAACCCCTGCCAGAACCTTCGCCTGCCGGTCCCAACTCTTCCGGTCGAAACGGCCCCCGTGAGCCAGCACGATAGCGCGGTCGCCCTTCCCGTAAGCGTCGGCGAAAATCAGGCCCCCGTCCCGAGTCGGGAAGGATATGCTCTGCTGTGCCGCAGCCACACCGGCCAGCACGGTTGCCCCGAGCATTGCGCGAATCCCAGTCATTGCGTCAGTATACTGCGGCCCTTGAACCGTCGAGAGTTCCCACGGTCGATTTGACTGCATATCTGATATATGAGATGTTAAGGTTTAAAAGGCCCTTATATCTTTAAACATATGGCAGACGAGCACACGCGCCAAACACCGCTGTTGGATGACCTGAAAGAGGGACCGTGGCCCAGCTTTGTTGGGGAAATCGACAAAGCGCGGAAAACTAATCCGGCTTGCGAAGATCTCCTGGGACAACTGGAACTTTCCTACGCGGAGAAGAAGGGTCACTGGAAGCACGGAGGCATGGTCGGCGTTCGCGGCTACGGGGCGGGCGTGATCGGCCGCTATAGCGACTCGCCCGAACAATTCCCCAAAATCGCGCACTTCCACACGTTGCGCGTCAATCACCCCTCCGGATGGTTCTATACCAGCGATGCCCTGCGCACCATTGCCGATATTTGGGAAAGGCACGGCTCCGGGCTCACCAACTTCCACGGGTCCACCGGCGACATCATCCTCCTCGGAACCAAAACCGACGAACTGGAGACCACCTTCCAGGAATTGACGGCGGCCGGTTTCGACCTGGGCGGGTCCGGTTCGGCCATGCGCACCCCCTCCTGTTGCGTGGGCCAGGCGCGCTGCGAATGGGCCTGCTTCGATGCCATGAAGCTGTGCAACGACCTGACGCACGAGCATCAGGACGAGATGCACCGGCCGGCGTTTCCTTACAAGTTCAAAATCAAGTGTTCCGCCTGCCCGAACGATTGCGTGGCCGCCGCGGCGCGGGCCGATCTTTCCGTGATCGGCACCTGGAAGGACCAGATTCGCCAGGACGATGCCGCGGTAAGCGCATACGCCGCCGCGGGTCTCGACATTCAAAAGGACGTGGTGGAGCGTTGCCCGACTCGCTCGATGGAGTGGCAGAACGGCAAACTGAGCATCGAAAACCGCGAATGCGTGCGCTGCATGCATTGCATCAATGTGATGCCCAAGGCCCTGCGCCCGGGAACCGAGAAGGGAGCGACGCTGCTGATCGGCGCCAAAGCGCCCATCGTGAAAGGTGCGCTGCTCTCCAGCGTGCTGGTTCCGTTCGTGCCCGAAGCGGAGCTCAAGGACACCATTGAAGAACTGCTTAAGCGCATCTGGGAGTTCTGGGACGAATACGGCGAAAACCGCGAGCGCGTCGGCGAGCTCATCCAGCGGGTTGGGCTGCCCGCGTTTTTGGATGGCATCGGACTCGACCCAGTGCCGGAAATGGTTTCCGCGCCGCGTGAGAATCCTTACATCTTCTTCCAGGACGAGGAGGGCAACTAATATGGCCGCGGCACCTCCAAAGCGAATCACCGATATCGGGCCGCCTGATTATGAGAAGTTCCTTCACCCGGTGATCCGGCGGAACTACGGCCAATGGCGCTTTCACGAACGGTTAGCGCCGGGAGTGCTTTGCCATGTCGCCGAATCGGGCGAAAAGATCTATACGGTGCGCGCCGGGTCGCCGCGGCTGCTGAGCGTCCAGACTATCCGGCTGATTGCCGATCTGGCGGATCGCTACTGCAGTGGCTATCTGCGCTTCACCAGCCGGAACAATATCGAGTTTCTGCTGGACGACGCCGCCAATATCGAGCCGCTCCGCAAAGAACTGGCGGATGCCGGCTTCCCGGTGGGGGGCACAGGCGCTTCCATCAGCAACGTGGTGCACACGCAAGGATGGATTCACTGTCATTCGGCCGCCACCGATGCTTCGGGGCTGGTGAAAGCGTTGATGGATCGGCTCTACACGCGCTTCACGGAAGAAAATCTGCCGGCCAAACTGCGCGTGGCGGTGGCCTGCTGCCTGAATATGTGCGGCGCGGTGCACTGCTCCGACATTGCCATTCTGGGCATCCACCGCAAGCCGCCCAAGATCAAACATGAAATTCTGAAGCGGGTGAGCGAGATTCCCACGGTGATCGCCTCCTGCCCTACCGGCGCCATCCGCCCCGCCACGGTGAATGGGTATGAATCCGTCAACGTGGTGGAAGAGCAGTGCATGTTCTGCGGCAACTGCTACACCGTTTCGCCCGCCATGCCGCTCGACGACCCGGAGCACGATGGCCTTTCCATTTACGTGGGCGGCAAGGTCAGCAATGCGCGCACTGAACCCAAATTCTCCAAACTGGCGATTCCATTCCTGCCAAACAATCCGCCCCGATGGCCCGAGGTGGTGGACCCAGTGGTTCACCTGGTGGACACCTACGCCGCGCACGCGCGCAGATTCGAGCGTATGGGCGAATGGATCGACCGCATCGGTTGGCCGCGATTTTTCGAGCTGACCGGCATTCCGTTCACCCGCTACCATATCGACGATTTCAAGCATGCCGGCTTGAGCTACGCGCGCTCCACGCACATTCGCTTCTGAGGAGATATGGCGCTTTTCAAGGCCGTAAAAAAACCGGTGATCCGACAGATGGCGCCGGACAGCTCCGGCTCAAGCGCGCTGCGGCCGCGCTACGCGCCCAAAGCGCCTCCGTGCAGCACGGCATGTCCCATCGGGTGCGATGTGCGCGGCTGGATTGAGGCGATCGGCGAAGGCGAGGCCGAGGCCCGCACGCCCGATCAATCGCTGGAACTGGCCTGGCGCAGAATCACCGCCCGCAATCCTTTCCCCGCGATAACCGGGCGGCTTTGCGAACACCCTTGCGAGGAGAGCTGTCACCGGACGGGAAGGGAAGGAGCAGTGGCGGTGCGTGCGCTGGAACGCTTCGTGGGCGACTATGGCATCGCGCACGGCCTGCGGTTTTCGCAGCCGAAGGAATTGCCGGCGCGCGTGGCCGTGCTCGGTGGAGGCCCCGCGGCCCTGGCGGCTGCCTACCATCTGGCGCGCCGCGGATACCGCGTAACCGTCTTCGAAGCTTCCGGCTTGCTCGGCGGAGCCATGCGCGCGGTGGAAACCGCGGTCGTGGATGCGGAGATAGGCAGGCTGATGGACCTCGGCATCGAATTGCGGTCCGATCAGAGCCGCGACCGTGAGGGAGCGGTTGCATTCGACGCAGAAATCTCCACCGATACCCTCGAATCCGCCACCCTTGCCATCGCCATCGCGAGTGGCATGGCGGAGGCGGAGTTCGTAGACGCACGGCTCCGCGGCATCGCCGTACAAAAGCCTACCCCCCGGCCGCCCGTCGGACGGGACCGGATCAAGCTCGCATGGTATCCGGGCGCGGCGCGGCTGGAGGCGGACAATCCCACGCCGGAGTCAATTGTGAATGAGGCCCGGCGCTGCATGTCATGCGGTATGTGCATGGCTTGCGGCAATTGCTGGATGTATTGCAGCCATGGCGGTTTCGAAAAACTGCCCGCCGGACGGCGCTACCGGCTCAAGCTGGATTTGTGCAATGGATGCAGGAAGTGCGCGGACGAGTGCCCCTCCGGGTACATCGATATGGTCTGAACGCAAATTTGAAAGGGGAGTGAACGAGCTGTGCTGAAATACGAAGTCGACGGACGAACTTATCCCGTGGATGAAGACGGCTTCTTGCAGGAACCCGAGACCTGGAACGATGCCGTGGCCCAGGACTTTGCCCTCACCGAAGGCATCGAGGACCTCACCGACAGTCACTGGAAAGTGATCCGCTATCTCCGCAATTATTATCTGGAATTCGGCATTGCCCCCATGGTGCGCAAAGTCTGCAAGGAGACCGGATTCAAGTTGAAAGAGATTTACGACCTGTTTCCTTCCGGTCCTGCCAAGGGCGCGTGCAAACTGGCCGGCCTGCCGAAGCCGACCGGCTGCGTATAGAGGCAAGCTTGTTGCATCAGGCCATCCTCGATGCCTGGCTGGCGGACGTAGGCCAGCCCACCGCGCCGTCGGACCCATTCCGCAACCCGGTGGGTCATGCCATCCGGGACGCCCTTCCGGTGCTGCTGGATGTGGTTTTAGGCCGCGTTCCAGTGATTGAGGTGCGAGCGCCCCTGGAGCATCTGATGAGAATTCGCGCCGTCCAGGATTGTACACCGGCGCAAGCCGTCGCCTTCCTGTTTGCGTTGAAGCCGCTGGTTCGCGACCGCATGGGTCTGGATGCCGCCATGGAAGACCGCATCGACCGTCTCGCCCTGCTGGCCTTCGATCAATATCTGCGCTGCCGCGAGCAGGCACACGTCATCCAACTTCGGGAACTGCAGCGGCGTGCACAGTGGAACGAAAGGCTACGGGCGTGAGCGAGGCGCGTGTATTCTTCGGCGTGGTAGTGCCGTATGCGGCTCTTCTGACGTTTCTTGCCGGCCTGACCTTTCGCGTTCTGAGCTGGGCGCGATCGCCCGTGCCGTTCCGTATTCCCGTCACCTGCGGGCAGCAGAAGTCTTTGCCGTGGATCGAAAGCTCGCGCCTGGAAAACCCGTTTACAGGTTGGGCGGCAGCTTGCCGCGTAGCGCTGGAAGTCCTCGCTTTCCGTTCTTTATGGCGCAACCAGCAGGCTGAGCGCGCCGGCGCGCGGCTGGTCTACGAACCGTCGCGGCTGCTATGGCTAGCGGCGATGGCATTTCATTGGTCGCTGCTCACTATTCTCGTAAGGCATCTGCGGCTGGTTCTCAGCCCGGTGCCGAAAGCCATCGCGGGCCTGATGTCGCTGGATGCATTTTTCCAGGTGGGGATGCCCGTGGTCTATGCCACCGACGTCGCCATCGTGGCGGCGCTGCTCTACCTCGCCGGAAGAAGGATCGTCAACCCACGCGTACGGTATCTGTCGCTGTTCCCCGATTACGCCGCCCTCGTTCTGCTGCTGGCGGTCGCCGGTTCCGGTATTCTGTTGCGTTACTTTCTTCGCACCGATATCGCCTCCGTGAAGCAGTACGCGCTCAGCCTGGCTGCGTTTTCGCCGCAGCCGCCGGCTGGAGCGGGAACGCTCTTTTATACGCATCTCTCGCTGGCCAGCCTGCTGGTGGCCTGGTTTCCGTTCAGCAAGCTGGTGCACATGGGGGGCATCTTTCTCAGCCCCACGCGCAACCTGGCGAATAACAGCCGCGCCCAACGCCACGTGAACCCGTGGAACCATCCCCTGCCGGTACACACCTACGAAGAGTGGGAAACCGAGTTCCGGGAAAAAATCAAGACGGCCGGGCTTCCGCTGGAGAAGGAATAAATGACGGCGCCGAAGCCGGAGCAGCTTGTGCAGATCGACTATGGGCCGCCGCAGCGGAGCTGGATCGAACCGAGCGCTTCTTTCAGGCCCGGCACTTATTCCCACGCCGCGCACGCCAAAAGCCTTGCCTACCTCGGTCTGCCCAACCCACGTGAGTGGAGGCCGGCGGAGGAAGACTGGAAGCTTCCGCCCGACTGGAAGCAGATCATCCTCGTTGGGATGAAAGAGCGGCTGGAAAAATATCGCTCCTTCCGCCTCTTCATGGACATCTGCGTGCGCTGTGGCGCGTGCGCGGATAAGTGCCACTTCTATTTGGGCTCGGGCGATCCGAAGAACATGCCGGTGCTGCGTGCCGAGCTGCTGCGGTCCGTCTACCGCCGCTACTTCACCACCGCCGGCAGATTAATGGGCGCTCTGGCGGGCGCGCGCGATCTCACCGAGGACGTGCTCAAGGAGTGGTTCTACTACTTCTACCAATGCACGGAGTGCCGCCGCTGCGCGGTGTTTTGCCCGTTCGGGATCGACACGGCCGAAGTCACCATGATCGCGCGCGAACTGCTCAACCTGGTGGGCTGCAACATCAATTGGGTGCAGGAACCCGCGGCCAACTGTTACCGCACCGGCAACCATTTGGGAATCCAGCCGCACGGATTCAAGGACAGCATCGAATTCGCCGTGGATGAAATCGAAGAGATCACCGGCATTCGCGTGGAAGCGCCCATCAATCGCAAAGGCGCCGAAATCCTCCTGGTGATTCCCTCGGCCGACTATTTCGGCGAGCCGCACTACTTCACGCTGCTCGGCTACTTGATGCTCCTGCACGCCGCCGGCGTGGATTTTACCTTCAGCGCATACGCTTCCGAGGGCGGCAATTTCGGCCTGTTTTCGTCGCACGAACTCATGCAGCGGCTGAACGCCAAAATTTACGCCGAAGCGCGGCGCCTGGGAGTGAAGTGGATTCTGGGCGGTGAGTGCGGGCACATGTGGCGCGTGATCCACCAGTACATGGATACGATGAACGGCCCCGCCGATTTTTTGGAGCAGCCGGTTTCTCCCGTGACGGGCACGCGCTTCGAGAATGCGCGCTCCACTAAGGCGGTGCACATCTGCGAATTCACCGCCGACCTGATCCATCACGGCAAACTGAAACTCGATCCCACTCGCAACAATCGCTGGAATGTCACCTTTCATGACTCCTGCAATCCGGCGCGTGCCATGGGCATGTTCGAGGAGCCGCGTTACATCATCCGTAATGTCTGCGCGCAATTTCACGAGATGCCGGCCAACACCATTCGCGAGCAAACCTTCTGTTGCGGCAGCGGCGCGGGGCTGGGTAACGACGAGAATTTCGAAATGCGCATGCGCGGAGGGCTGCCGCGCGCCACGGCGGTGCGCTACGTAAAGGAAAAGTTCGGCGTGAACTTGCTCGCCTGCATCTGCGCCATCGATAAGGCCACGCTTCCGCCGCTATTGGAATACTGGGTGCCGGGAGTGGAAGTGGCGGGTGTGCATGAACTGGTGGGCAACGCGCTGGTAATGCCGGGCGAAAAAGAGCGCGTACGCGACCTGCGCGGCGAGCCGTTGGGTGGGGAGCCGGAACATGCGTGAACGCCCCCTGATTCTTTCCGGCCTGGCGGTCTTCCTGGCGCTGGTCACGTTGCCGTTCTGGTACAACGCGGCGGCTAAGGCATCCGCCGCTCTCGAGTTGAAGCGGCCGGCGGCGGCCACTCAGTGCGTAGCCGATACCGCCTTTATGCGGCGTTCCCACATGGAAATGCTGAATGCATGGCGAGACCGGCGCGTGCGCGAAGGCATCCGCACCCAGCCGGCATCCGGGGGGCGCGTATTCGATATCAGCCTGACAGGCACCTGCCTGGAAGAGTGCCATGGCAGCAGGGCCGATTTTTGCGATCGCTGCCATAGTTACATCGGGCTGAGCGGCCCCTATTGCTGGGATTGCCACAATGCGCCCGCGGGGAGCACCAAATGAAAATCACCCGCACCGGCTTCCTCGGATTCCTGGCCGCGCCGCTGCTGGCATTCGCGCGTCCCGCAAAACGCTGGGTGATGGTGGTGCAAACGGGAAAATGCATGCAGGATGCTGGATGCACGGCGTGCGTCCAGGCGTGTCACCAGGCGCACAACGTTCCCCGCATTCCAGATGCGAGGCACGAGGTCAAGTGGCTCTGGAAGGAGCGCTTCCGCAACCTGTTTGGCGCGGAAGCCATACCGGCGGCTGCCGAAAACCGGCTGGCGCTCGCCCTGTGCAATCATTGCGACAATCCGCCGTGCACGCGCGTCTGTCCTACCGCCGCCACCTGGCAGCGCAGTGACGGCATCGTCATGATGGACTGGCACCGCTGCATCGGCTGCCGGTATTGCATGGCCGCATGCCCTTACGGTTCGCGCAGCTTCAACTGGGTGGACCCCAAACCTTATGTGGCCGCGCCATCGCCTGACTTTCCGCGGCGTAGCAAAGGCGTGGTGGAGAAGTGCAATTTTTGCGAAGAGCGCCTGGCCGTGGGCAAGATGCCGCGCTGCGTCGAAGCCTGCCCCGAACGGGCGCTGATTTTCGGCGACGCCAACGATCCGCATTCGGAGGTGCGCCAGGTATTGCAAGCGCGATTTACCATCCGCCGGCACACGGAGCTTGGCACCCGCCCTTCGGTGTTTTATGTGATCTGAGATTGCCATGGCCAGCGAATTTCAACCGCGAATCTACTGGAGCTGGATCGGCGCTCTCATGGTGCTGATCGCCGCCGGGCTCGGCTGCTATCTTCGCCAGCTCGATTACGGCCTGGGGCTGACCGGCATGAGCCGGGACGTCTCCTGGGGCCTCTATATCGGCCAATTCACGTTCGCCGTGGGGATTGCGGCCTCGGCCGTCATGCTGGTGCTGCCGTATTATCTGCACCACGCCAAAGCGTTCGCCAAAGTGGTCCTATTGGGGGAATTTGTAGCCATCGCCAGCGTGGCCGCGTGCATGCTCTTCATCTTTGCCGATATGGGCCAGCCCGCGCGCGTGCTCAATGTGATCCGCTACGCTTCGCCATCGTCCGTCATGTTTTGGGACATGGTTTCGCTCGGCGGCTATCTCGTGCTGAATTCCGTGATGGCCGCCGTCACCCTCGCCTCGGAGCGCAACGAAGTGCCTCCTCCAGCCTGGCTCCGGCCGATGATCTTCCTTTCTATTCCCTGGGCCATCAGCATTCACACGGTGACTGCGTTCCTTTATTGCGGCCTTGCCGGCCGCCCGTTCTGGCTCACCGCCATCCTGGCGCCGCGATTTCTGGCCTCGGCTTTCGCTTCCGGTCCGGCACTGCTGATCCTGTTGCTGCTGGTGTTGCGCAGCGCCGCGCGGGTTGCGGTGGAAAACGAAGCGCTGCACAAGCTCGCGATCATTGTGAGTTACGCGATGGCCCTGAATGTCTTCTTCATTCTGCTGGAGCTTTTCACCGCGATCTATAGCGGCATCCCCGGCCACGAGGAACATTTCCGTTATCTGTTCTTAGGAATCGAAGGCCGCCACGCGCTCGCGCCATGGATGTGGATTTCGGCGGTGCTCGCCTTGGCATCGCTGCTGCTGTTATGGAGCGGGCGCGGTCTCGCGTTGGCCGCCGCGGCCGCGTTTGCCTCTCTGTGGATCGACAAAGGACTCGGTATGGTGGTTGGCGGCTTCGTGCCGTCGCCGCTGGGCGCGGTAACCGAGTATACTCCGACCGCTCCGGAAATCATGATTACGGCCGGCATTTGGGCAGCAGGGGCGCTCATCGCCACCCTGCTGTTCCGCACCGCCATCGCGGTGCGTGCTTATGTTGGCGGAAATGAGGTGTCCCTTTGATTGCCATTGAAACGCTTGCCGATGAGATGTACCAGATGGTGGCGGAATGCGCCGGCAAGAAAAATTTGAAACCCGGCGATCTAACCAAGGCCATGCTTGCCAAGCACGGCCCCCAATGCACCCGCGAGGATTGCAAGCAGGCGCTGCGGCTGCTGATCGATTCCGAACGCTGTGTCTACAGCTACTTCGGTGGTTCGTATGTGGAACTGCCGCATAAAGATGGCGCGGCTCCGGAATAGGAGCCCGCGCGTATGCCGTTCTTTCCCTTTCCCCGTTTGGCGATCGCCGGACTCTCCGGCGGCGGAGGTAAGACGCTCGTCTCGCTCGCTCTGGCGGTGACGGCGCGGCGCGCGGGTCTTGCCGTACGGACGTTCAAAAAGGGACCGGACTACATCGATGCCGCATGGCTGGCCTGGGCGTCCGGCCATCCCACGCGCAACCTCGATTCCTGGTTGATGGGCTTCCCCAAGGCCGTCGAATCGTTTGCCCGAACCGCATGTGCCGAAGGGCTCAACGTAATTGAGGGCAATCGCGGCCTTTACGATGGGGTGGACGCGCGCGGCACTCACAGCACCGCCGCCTTGGCCAAAGCGCTCGACGCGCCAGTGATTCTCGTGGTGGATGCCACCAAAGCCACCCGCACGGTAGCCGCCTCCGTTTTAGGCTGCCAGAAGTTGGACGCCGAAGTGAAGATCGCCGGCGTCGTCCTGAACCGCGCCGGCGGGGCGCGCCATCAAGCTTTGATTCGCGAAGCGGTGGAGGCCGATTGCGGCATTCCAGTTTTGGGCGCCATCCCAAAGCTTGCCGGAGAAAACCTGTTACCCGAGCGGCATCTGGGCCTGGTGACTCCGGCGGAGCATCAGAATGCCGGCTTGGAAAACAGGCTCCTGGAACTTGTGGCGCCGCATTTGGACGTTGAGGGGCTGCTGGAGATTTCCGCTAACGCCGGCGGTCTTGCCGCCAGCGAGGCGCGCCGGCGGCAAGACCGCCAGCGCTACCTTATCGGCTACCTCAAAGATTCCGTCTTCACGTTCTATTACCCCGAAAACCTCGAAGCCCTGGAAGCTGCCGGCGCGAATCTTCTGCCCATCGATTCCCTTCGCGCCACCGAACTGCCCGCCGGCATAGATGCCCTGTATATCGGCGGCGGCTTCCCCGAAACGCATGCTCAGACGCTTTCCGGCAATCGCTCTTTGCTTCAGTCGCTAAAGCAACGGGCCACGGCCGGTTTACCGGTCTACGCCGAATGCGGAGGCCTCATGCTGCTCTCCCGCGCGATGCATATCGATGGCCGCACCTATCCAATGGCCGGCGTCCTGCCCTGTGAAGTCGAGCTCTGCCCGCGGCCGCAGGGTCACGGATACGTCGAGCTGCACATCGAGCGGGAGAATCCGTTCTTTTCCACGGGGCTCTCGATCAAGGGACATGAGTTTCACTATTCGCGCATTGTAAACGCAGATTCCATGCCGCGCCCCGTCTGTTCGGTGAGCCGAGGAACCGGCTGCGGCGGAGGCGACGCGATTGTGAGTGGCAACGTATGGGCGAGCTACACGCACATTCATGCGCTGGCAACGCCCGAGTGGGCCGCCGGGCTGATGGCGGCGGCCCGCCGTCACGCGAGCATTCTGGTTTAACAACATGATCTTGCTCTACGGATTCATCTACGCAGCGTTGGCCGCCTCGCTGGTCGCTTGCATCGTGCGCGCGGTCCGTTACGCGCGCCTCCCGGTCAACTTGCGTTGGGAGCTCTATCCCGTTCCCCACGAAGACCCGATGCATGCCGGGCACGGCGGCTCCTATTTCGAGGACCTCGATTGGTGGACGAAGCCTCCTCGCCGCCACCTGCTTGGCGAATGGAAGGTCATGGCTGCCGAAATCTTTCTTCTGCGGGCCATGTACGAACACAATCGCAAGCTCTGGCGATGCTCGTATCCGTTTCACTTGGGCCTTTATGTTTTGATATTTACGGGCTTGGCTGCGGCGGCTCCCCTGCCGGGCCTCGCGTGGTTCGGGTTGGCCGGATGTGTTCTCGTAATGGCGGGCGCGGCCGGTCTTCTGGTCCATCGAATCCACGACCGCAAGCTGCGTTTGTATTCGGCGCCGGCCGACTATTTCAACCTGTGCTTCTTCTTTGCCGCTGCTGGCGGACTGGCGTTTTCCAAGCTGGCCGGAAACGGGGCGAGCCTCGGCACGATGTCCAAGGCGTTGCTGACCTTCGATCGCGGAATCACCCTTCCCGCATCGCAAGCCGTCGCCTTGGCCGCGGCGGCCCTGCTGATCGCCTACATTCCCATGACCCACATGGCGCATTTCATCGCCAAGTATTTCGCGTATCACGCCATTCGATGGAGTGACCGGCCGTCCGCCGGTCTCCAGGGGATGGAACGGCGCATTGCCGAATACCTTACGTACAGGCCGGATTGGTCGGCGTCGCATATGGGCGCGAAGGATGGCGCATCATGGGCCGAAATCGTGACCCAGAACCCCGCCGCGGAGAAATCCAAATGAAGCGCGACTTGAGTCCGAACGACCTCGCCCGCAACGATCCGGCTCCGCTGGTCGAGCTCACCAACGATAACCTCATGCCGCTTCCCGCCCCGCTGGATTCTCCCGCGCTGGATAGGCCCTGGCGCGCACTTTCGCCGCACACTGTGGAAGCCTGCGAGTGCGGGTTGGACAACACCTGCGCGGTGAACGTTCCGCGGCCGCAATCGCGCGCTCAGGAAGAAGAGTTGGTGCGGCGTTTCCTCGCCGGCCTCGACAAGCTGTTCTCCGAACAAAACAACTGGCCGTTTCTCAAGCCCCTGATGCTCACCATGGAACATTGCACGCGCTGCCAGACGTGCTCCGATGCGTGCCACATCTTCGAAGCCAGCGGCGGCCAGGAACTCTACCGGCCCACGTTCCATTCGGAGATTCTGCGCCGGCTGTATTTCAAGCACGTCCGCGGCGGCGGCCTGCTCTCGGCCTGGCAGCACGGCGATATCCAATTGAACTGGCCGCTGGTGGCACGGCTCATCGAGCTTTCTTACCGCTGCAACCTCTGCCGGCGCTGCGCGCAGGTTTGCCCGATTGGCGCCGACAACGGGCTGGTGGCGCGCGAGCTGCGAAAACTGTTCAGCCAGGAAATGGGTATTGCGCCCAAAGAGCTGCACGACCAGGGCTCGATGCTGCAGATGAAAACCGGCTCGTCCACGGGCATGAAAACCGCCGCGGTTAGGGACAACGTTTCCTTCATCGACGAGGACACCACCGAACGAACCGGCGTCGCCATAGAAACGCCCTGGGACGTGGAAGGCGCGGATGTGCTTCTGCTGCACAACGCGGGAGAGATCCTGGCGTGGCCCGAAAACCCGGGGGCGTTCGCCCTGATTCTTACCGCCGCCGGGATCAAATGGACCTTGTCATCGGAGCTGGCCGGTTACGACGCCGTCAATTACGGGCTCTGGTACGACGATGCGCAATTCGCCCGCGTGGCGCTGCGGCACGCCGAAATCGCCCGCAAGCTCAAAGTGAAGAAGATTGTGATCGGCGAATGCGGGCACGCGCACAAGGCGCTCGCGGTCATCGCCGACCGGATCCTCACCGGCGAACTCAACGTGCCGCGCGAGAGCTCCATGACGCTGCTGCGCGACATCGTCGCCGGCGGCCGCCTCAAGCTCGATCCCGCGCGCAACGATTTTCCCGTCACGCTGCACGATCCCTGCAACCTGGTGCGGCTGATGGGCGTGGTGGAACCGCAGCGCGCCATCCTGCGCGCCATTTGCCCCCGCTTCCGCGAGATGGAGCCGCACGGCGTGGATAACTACTGCTGCGGCGGCGGCAGCGGTTTCGCCATCATGAGCGGCAACAATTTTCCCGACTGGCGCATGCACGTTTCCGGACGCAAGAAGCTAGAACAGGTGCTCCGCGCGTTCGGCGACTGCCTTGAACCCGAAACCCCCAAGTACGTCTGCGCTCCGTGCAGCAACTGTAAGGGGCAGATCCGCGATCTGCTCGCCTATTACGACTTGTGGGAAAAGCACCGCATCCTCTACGGCGGGCTGGCGGAACTGATCGTCAACGCCATGAGCGATGCGCGGGCCGGCTTCATCGAGTGGGAATGGCGTTGATCCGGGCGCGTTACGCGCTCTCGTACAACCGCGTTAGCACGAATTCGCGATGGCCCAGCACCTCGGCATTGGTCAGCCGGCCGTTGGCGGTGCGCAACGTCATATCCACCACCAGGTCCCCGGCCTGATCCATGTTGATTTCGCGGCGTAGCAGGCCGGTCACATCCACATCGATGTGTTCCCGCATGGTCCGCACGGTGCGCGGGTTGCCGCAGATCTTCACCACCGGCAGAATCGGATTGCCGATCACGTTGCACTGCCCCGTGGGGAACAGGTGGACGGCGAAACCGGCCGCGGCCACCAGCGTCACCATCTCGGCCGCCGCGGAAGACGAATCCATGAACCACAATCCCGGCCCGGTAGGGGTTTCGGCTTTGTCGATCACGCCGTCCACCAGGCACTTCTTGCCGATCTTCTGAATATTGCCCAGCGCCTTCTCCTCAATGGTGGTCAAGCCGCCGGCGATATTGCCTTTGGTCGGCTGCGACTCCGAAAGGTCGCTTGTCTTGTGACGGTTGATCACTCCCTGGTAACGGTTGAACATCGCCATGAACTGCTCGGCAATCTGCGGTGTGCGGCAGCGCTGCGCCACCAGGTGCTCACCGCCGGTAATCTCGGTGGTTTCGCCGAACACCAGCGTCATGCCCTGCTCATAGAACTTATCGTACGCGTTACCGACGCTCGGATTGCCCGCGCAGCCAGAAGTCGTATCCGACTCACCGCACTTGGTCGAAACCCAAAGATCCCGAATCGGAAACTCCTCGCGTTGCAGCGCCGATGCCTCCTGCACGAAGCACTTCGCCATCTTCGATGCGCGCATGATGGTGTCGTGGTCGCCATGCAGCTCGATGCCGAAACCCATCGCGGGCTTGCCCGTGGCGGCGATGCCGTCCACCACGCGCTTCGTCCAGCCTTCCTCGATTCCGATCACGATTACAGCGGCCACGTTGGGATTCGAACCCGTGCCGATCAGAGTCTGGAAATGCAGATCCAGATCCGCCCCGAACTGCAGCCGTCCATAAGGATGGGGCAGCGCCATTGCGCCTTTGATGTTGTTCGCCACCGCCTCCGCCGCGGCGTTCGAAAGGTCGTCCACCGGCAAAATGATGACGTGGTTGCGCACGCCCGCGCGCCCATTCTCCCGCCGGTAGCCCCAAAATGTCGTCTTGCTGAGATCGATAGCCAACGTCTTCTCCTCCGTTACCAGCGTTTCGTCTTCAGGTTGTGCACGTGCACGTGCTCCCCTTCCGCAATCGGCGCCGTTATGCGCCCGATATCCACGCCATATTTAATTGCAGTATCGTTTTCCCGTAGAGGTTTGATCGCCAGTTTGTGGCCGATCGGAATATCGCCGGCAGCCTGGAAATGGATGGTTTTGTCCTGGTCCATGATCCAGCCCGTCAGTGCATCTCCGGCTTTGACACCCTCGACCACCACTACCCCAACGGAATCGCCTTCATCGTGAACTACGAAGTGAATAGTCATAAGTCCCGCCAATCTAATATATGATATTTTACGTCAGATCGCCAGCAAAATCCAGATGACCCGGCGCGGCGGGTTCGTGGATAGCCGATAACGCGTATGTAGGATTTCACACAGCTCTCTGGCAACCTGCCTCCCTCATTTGCCGCTTGCTATCCCGAGGGCTATAATTGTTAAAATTTCCGACCGAAATTGGGTGGAGGCAACGTGGGCGAATCACGCCGGACATTCTTCGAAGAGATTCTCGCATCGGGCGGCCTGGCAGCCCTGTTGGCCCAGCGAGCCACAGCCGCGCCGCAGCCCAGCTCTCCGGATTCTTCCTTGATGCAAACCGGCGATTTCTGGGGCTCGTTTTATGACAGCGTCGATCCGGCCAAAGGCAGAGGTCTGCTCGGGCACCAGGGCAAGCCGGCCATAGCCGGGAAGGATGTTCGCTATCTCTATTACGATAAGGCCGGCTTGCGCTACACGGACCAATTAAAACCCACGGACTTGCTCGATCATCCCGGCGATGTGTCGGTGAGCATCATGCTTGGGCAGTTCCGTCCGGGCTCGGGGGATGCGCAGTCCATCCGGCAACTGACCTCTTCGCAGTTGCGCGTGGATTGCGTGCAGACACGATCGTTTCTCAATCTTCTGGCGCCGGCGGCATGGGTTGCCATGGCCTCGCTCTTCACCGATCAGGCGGGCAAACTACCATCGCTGCAGGCCCTCGGCTTCCAGCAGCCGAACCTGTTGAGCGGCGATAACAAAGTGATCTTGCCGGGCGGTTCGGGCAAATTCGCCGTCAACATCTCCTCCATGACCAAGGAATCGGTGCTGCATAAGATTCTGCGCAACGGCGTCAAGATCGCGGGCATGGCATCACCGCTGATCGGCTTCCCGGCCATCAGCGTTCCCGCCATGCAAACTTTCACCGCCATCTATTCGCTGCTGGAAGAGCGAGCTTCGTTCATTATGAGCAGCCCGTTGATCGATGCCGCCGCCACGCAGGCCGCGCTCAAGGATCCGAACTTCCCTCCCACTTTCGTGCCGATCAAAGACGGGCAGTACGTCATGGTCCCGCTGGACCACACCGATGAGTTGGCAAAGAAGATGCCGGATCTGGAGATGAACCAGGGTTGGCTGGTGGACCGATCGGACAACTCCAATCGTCCGATAGACAAGAAAGCGCAGGATACGATTCCGCAGGTTACTTACCTGACCATGCAGATGAAGATCGCGGCCATTACGCTGCCGGTGGATAATGGCCCGGAACCGGGAGGAGGCGGTGGCGGCGCAAAACCGGCCGCCAAACCGAAGGCTGGCGGCGCGAAGAAGGGCTGATCTTGCGCGGGCGTGCTGTAATGGCTCTGGGTCCAGGCATGCGACTTAGTTTTGCGCTCGCCTTATTCTGCGCCGCTTCGTTGCTCGCATCCGCCGCTTTTGCCGACTGCCGGCCGTCGCGGCGCGCTTTGGTAGTCGGCATCAACACTTACACCGGCAAGCGCGCTCCTGGTTTTCATGTCGACAAGCCACTGGTGGCACGGGCTCCTATTCAGGGAAATGTCGCGGCGCGTCCGTTCGAGAACCTCGAC
>Ga0335081_10005827_pt1 | contig 19530 bp, 11 predicted proteins | sample Lox_Sample_35_FD_206713 | JGI IMG/M metagenome (GOLD analysis project Ga0335081, IMG submission 206713) | Soil microbial communities from Loxahatchee National Wildlife Refuge, Florida, United States - Lox_Sample_3.5 | ecosystem: Environmental > Terrestrial > Soil > Wetlands | place: USA... | reverse complement strand
CGAGGCCGCGAACATATCTGATGGAGAAGCAGGAGATGAGGCGCGGGTTACGGGAGGCGGGGAGGTCTAGGCCGCTGATCTTCAAGCCCGCAGATGGCTCGGAATGCAATGGAATCCTACTATCGCGTCCGCAAACTTTTGATACAGCATTGGAAAACGCGCTGCATTCTGCTACAGAGCGATTTGTAATTCAGGATCTTGTTCTCGATAATCTGCTGTACAGAGGAAGGAAGTTCGACCTGCGAGTGTACGTGTTGGTGCACTCGTTCGAACCGTTGCGATACCGGACCCTTCGCGAAGGAGTCGCCAGAATTGCTGCTGAGCCTCTGACGCATTCAACCATTGCTGAACCGGTGTGCGCGCTTACCGGAAATTCCTACCGTCTTCGGTTGGGATATCCAGCTGAAAATCTGCTCATAACCGATGTTCTCTCCTACTTGCAGAACGAAGGTCTCAACGTCAGCGATTTTTGGCCCCTGGTGGACTTATTGATAGGGAAAGTATTGTCGGCATTTGCGGAATATGTGGTGCAGGCGAAGGAGCGAAACCTGCGTAGACGGTTCTACTTTGCAGGCATGGACGTATTGATGTCGCCTTTGGGGAAAGGATTTGAACTTCTTTTTATTGAAACCAATTATGTTCCGCAATTAACGGAGTGGGGTCATATTTCGCTTGCCCCGGTCCATCATTGCCTGCTGGAGCAACTTTATAAGCGACTAACCGCTGGTGGTTCATCATCTTCGTGAGTCATAGGTAACAACGTCATGAAGACAGCGGGTGGCACAGGCTGGTGCGTCACTCAAGCCCCGGTTTTGGCTTGAGTGGCGTAATTTGTCGAGCATAAGCTGAGCCTGCCCCTTGGGGATTTAAACGATTTCAGCAGACCGGGCACAGCCACTTCGTCACCTTTTCCTGCTACCGGCGGAAACCTTTCCTTCAGTTCCGAGCCTGCAAGGCGGACTTTCGAGTCAGCGCTGGGCCGGGTCCGGCGGAGCTTCGAAGCTTATCTTTACGCCTACGTGGTCATGCCGGAGAGCATCGGGGAGGACGTACAAAATTTCCAATCCAAATCTGGCAACTTCGTTGTACTATAGCGGCGAGTTAGTAACTTTCATTACTGTTTTTCCGGCCTTTTTCGTTTCCTGAACGCGTACGTTTTCTGAGGAAGGAACTGCCAGACGTGTTCTGGTTGACCTTGTGAGAGCCAGCAGTCTCCGGGTCGGGGGTGAGATATGGAACGGCACCCTACGCAACTTGAGGATCGTCCACCCGAGAAAGCGTCGAACCACACCTCAGAACCCTATTCGCCGGAAGCCGATTGGTTCCGCTACCTGCGCGACCACAGTCAAGACCTTCTCTGCACCCATGATTTGGAAGGGCGACTTCAGTACGTCAATCATCGCGCCGCCCGCCTGCTGGGATATTCGGTCGAAGAAATGTTGGGCGTCCCGCTATGGAAGTTCCTGCCGGCACATCACCGCACCGGCTTCGAAGCCTATCTGAAAGACATCGAGCGGAGAGGCGAGGCCTCCGGCCTGATGACCTTTGTGACGCACGCGGGCGAAGCGCGAATCTGGGAGTACCACAACCGGCTGGAAACTGAAGCCAGACCGTTTCCGATCGTCTTTGGCATGGCGCACGACGTCACGGAACGCGTGCACGCCGAGAGCGCCCTGCGCGCCAGCGAGGAGTTATTCAAAAATGTTTTTCGCGATGCGCCGGTCGGCATGGTGTTAGCTGCTCCGGATGGCCGTTTTCTTGAGGTCAACCAGTTCTTCAGCGATTTTCTCGGGTATTCGGCCGATGAACTATTAGCGAAGACGATCCAGGATGTCACCTACCCAGATGATCTGGAAAGTAGTGCTCAAGCCATCAAGCAGGCATTTACTGGACCGGGGGTCAAACACTTCGAGAAGCGTTACCTGCACAAGAACGGCCGGACTAAGTGGGGCGAGGTAAGCACCTCCACGATAAAGAGTTCTCGCGGAAAACCTTATGTGGTCGGCCAAATCGTGGATGTGACGCAGAGAAAGCAAGCAGAGAAAGCGCAGAGAATTGGTCTCGAGCGTGCTCAGCTGCTTTGGAAGATCGGACATCTGGTAAGCAGCCGAGCGCCGCTAACCGACCTGGCACATGCTGCGGTCGAAGAAATGACGCAACATCTGGGATGTGACGTGGCGCTGCTTTTCGAGAAGCAGGGCGAGGAACTGCCGTTGCTCGCCATCGGCGCCGCCACGGCTAAATTCAAACCGGATGCAGTGCTCACGCACTGCCTGGGCCAGTGCCTGTGCGGGCTTGCGGCCCGCGACGCCATGCCCATCTATTGTTTGGACATTCACAAAGATCCTCGCTGCACGTGGGAGGAGTGCAGGAAAGCGGGTCTGCGGTCCTTTGCGGCCTTGCCTCTCAAAGATGAAGAGCGGGTGATTGGAGTTCTGGGTCTCGGGTCGGCCGCTACCCATGACTTTCAAAACGCAGCAGCCTTTCTCGAGACCCTGGCGATTGAAATTTCTGGCGGTCTGGTCAATTCCCTGCTTCACAGGCGCTTGGCGGAACAGGTGGTTCAGTTGGAGCAAGAGGTCAACGAACGGAAGCGAGTGGAAGCGGCGATCACCACGCTGGTCTCGGAAGTGAAAGGAGATACCAGCGAATCTTTCTTCTCGTCGATGGCATGTTCCCTGGCTAAATGCCTGAGCGCAGACCACACCATCATTGCCGAACTGCTGGAGGGACAGGAAGACGCGGTCAAGACGCTCGCGGTATGTGGCGGTGGCAAGATCGTCAGCAACTTCGTCTATGAACTGGCGAACACGCCCTGCGCCGGAGTGGTGAACCGAGGCTTCTGCTCCTATACCAGCGGCGTCGCCGAGCTTTTCCCTAAGGATGTCCTTCTATCAGAGATGAAGGCAGAGGGATACGTTGGAACCCCTCTGTTTGGTTTGCAGGGGCAGGTCGTCGGCATCATGGTTGCTCTATATAGTCGCCCGCTTCCGAACCCCGAGTTTGCCGAAATGATTGTTCGTCTGTTCTCGGCCCGGACCGCAGCAGAAGTCGAGCGCCAACACGCGGAAGCCGCCTTGCGTCGCTCTGAGGAGCGTTTCCGGGTCGCTCTGCGCGACTCACCGGTGATCGTATCCAACCAGGACCGGGATTTACGCTACACCTGGGCCTACAATCCCCGGCTGGCCTGGGCAAATCAGAACCTTATCGGAAAGACCGACCTGGAGGTGGTTGGCGGAGAAGCGGGTTCCAGGCTGATGGCGATCAAGAAAGAAGTGCTGGCTTCCGGCTTGGGCGCGCGGGTGGAGTTTGCGCTTCCTTTCGAGGACGAAGAGCACTACCTGGACCTCACCATCGAACCGGTTGCCGAAACGGACGGATCGGTCGCCGGTCTGACCTGCGCCGCGACCGATGTCACCCATCTACGCGAGATCAACGAAGAACTCCAGAGAGCCCGCGAGAAGTTAACCGAAGAGAAGTACTACCTGGAGCAGGAGATCGACGCTGAACTGGGCTTTGGAGAAATTATCGGCGACAGTAAAGTGCTGAAGGAAGTGAAGAGACAGGCGTCTTGGGTCGCATCCAGCGACGCGACCGTGCTTGTGCTGGGGGAGACCGGAGTGGGCAAGGAACTGATCGCTCGCGCCCTGCATCACCTCAGCAAGCGGGAACACGGCCCATTCATTAAGATGAACTGCGCTGCGGTTCCCTCGGGACTGTTGGAGAGCGAGCTCTTTGGGCACGAGAAAGGAGCCTTCACCGGGGCTGTCGCCAAGAAGATCGGGCGCCTCGAATTGGCGGACCAGGGAACGTTATTTCTCGATGAAATCGGGGAAATTCCGCTGGAACTTCAGCCAAAGTTGCTGCGCGTCCTTCAGGATCAGGAATTTGAACGCCTGGGCGCCACCAAAACCCTGAAAGTGACTTTCCGGCTAATAGCCGCCACGAATCGCGATCTGTTCCGTGAGGTCCACGAAAAGCGCTTTCGCAGCGATCTCTTCTACCGCTTGAATGTATTCCCCATTCGCATCCCGCCTTTGCGTGAGCGGCGAAGCGACATTCCTTTGCTCGTCGAGCATTTCACGCGAAAGCACGCTCAGCGCATGAAGAAGTCGATCACCAGCATCCCAAAAACGACGATGGACATTCTTGTGCGTTGGCACTGGCCTGGGAATGTGCGCGAACTCGACAATTTTCTCGAGCGCTCCGTGATTCTGACCAACGGTTCGGTGCTCACCGCGCCGATAGCCGAGTTGCACTACACGGCGTCGCCCGCGGACGATTCAGTCCAGCAATCCAGCCTCAAGCTTCTGGAGCGCGAGCACATCGTCCGCATCCTAAAGGAGAGTCGAGGGCACTTGAGCGGGCCTAGCGGCGCGGCCGCTCGTTTAGGCTTGCCCCGTACCACGCTGCAGTCCAAGCTCAAACAAATGGGAATCGATCCCCGGACGTACAGGTTGCCATAGGTGAATGTCGGTGTTTTGCGGGAACAGTCGAGAGGCTCCGGTCTGGGGGCAGAGCCAAAGCCTCTCGTGCAGCGTGCTTGCTAATTCAAGGGTGTAGCGTTCTGGAGGGTTAGAACGCGGGCGTCGTGAGTGGCCATGACGATACTCGGCAGCGCATCTCCGAAGCGGATCGCCGCAGCGGAGTCGCTAAGGCCACCAGCAAACAAAGTGGCAGGTCCCAGGGTTCCGTCCCCATTGCCGAGCAAGACGGCAACCGTCTCAGCGAATCCGTCGGGCGCGGCAACGTCAAGGATGCCATCGCCGTTGAAATCGGCGACCACCAACGAGGGAACAAAGGTGAATCCAGAGCCGCTCTTTTCAGAGAACGTGCCCGCCGAACGAAAGTGCCCATTGCCATCATTGAGCACAATTTCGATCTCCCCACCTAACTCAACTGCGAAATCAGGAATGCCATCGCCGTTGAAGTCCCCCGTCGCAGCGGCAAAGAACTCGACCGTGAAACCAGCAGAGGTCACGACAACCGGTGGCTGGAAAGTGCCATCGCCGTTGCCGAATTGAACAGATAGCCGGTTCTGGTCGGAGATGGTCACATAGGCAATGTCAGCTTTGCCGTCGCGGTTGAAGTCGCCGGTGATGAGGTTAGAAATCAGGGTTGCACTGGGAAAGGTAGTTAAGAACGTGGGAGCGGCGAACTTATTCTTGCCATCACCCAAGAGAAGTGAAATGCCGGCCCCGCCAAGAGAGTTGCCAAAGTCGGCCGCCACCGCATCCGGATTTCCGTCGCCGTTGAAATCAGCGACAACGACGTCCAGGGGAAAGTCTCCTGCATCGAAATTGCGGGCCTTCTGAAATGTGCCGTTCCCTTTGCCCAACAGGAGCGAGACGTTGCCGGTGTTGTCAGGGGACTTTCCGACGTTGGCAACGACCAAGTCCAGAATACCGTCGTGATTGAAATCGGTAGCCGCGATCCCATTTGGCTGAGTCCCGGCAGTAAAGGCCTTTGGACCCGTGAAACTGCCGTCGCCCTTGCCGAGCAGAATCTCGACTGTGTGTCCGACCTGGTTGAGGCGCGTGTTCTTTGTCGAATCGGCTAATGCCAGGTCGGGAATTCCATCGCCATTGAAGTCTGCCACGATGGTCTGGTTGATGGTGTCGTTCTTCAGCTTGACGCCAGGACCCATATCGAAAAACGTGCCGTTTCCCTGGCCGAGGACCACAGAAATCGTATTCGGGTCGCTGTTGGCGGTGATGTAGTCGGCCTTGCCGTCGTGGTTGAAGTCTCCAGCGAGCACGGCCACCGGCGAACGTCCAGCGGTAACAGATTGGGCCGCCTTGAAGTTACCGGCTCCGTCGCCCAGTAAGAGCGCAAGATTCGATAGGCTTCCGTTGGTGACGACTAGATCGGTGTTGCCATCGCCATTGAAGTCGGCGGCGCTGATGCCATCAGCACCGGTACCAACATGGAAATGGCGAGGCGATTGAAATGTGCCATTGCCGTTTCCGAGTAACTCCGAAACGTCACCAGTACCATTATTACTCACCACTAAGTCAAGCTTGTTATCCTTGTTAAAGTCCTTTACGAGTACCTGAATCGGATCGTTCTCCACCGGGATGAAGGCTGGAGCTTGAAAACCGCCCTTGCCATCTCCCAGCAGGATGGCCAGGGTATTTGCGTTAGGACCCTTGTTATCGCCCGTGTCGGCACCCGAATTGGCAATCACGAGATCCGCGTTTCCGTCCTGATTGAAATCTCCGGCCCCGATTCCAATGGGTCCCATTCCTACAGGAAGGTTGACCGCAGCTGCGAATTTGCCGTTCCCACGGCCGAGAAGAATCGAAACATCGTTGGATTCGAGGTTAGTTACTGCCAAATCCATTTTGTGATCACCGTTCAGATCGACGGCGACGATGTGTGAGGGAGTGAGATCGGCCGGGAAAATTGCAGGCGATCCGAACTTTCCTTTACCGTTGCCCATGAATACACAAACACCGGAAGCAGTGGTAACAGCGATGTCGTTCTTGCCGTCATTGTTGAAGTCTGCAATGACTGCGTCGAAAGGGCCGCCAACGCGGCAATCGAGCAAACTCAGGGGCTGAAATGTGCCGTCGGGATTGCCGAGCAGAACGCTGACCTGGGTGGCAAACGAATTCGGAATCACGAGGTCGGCGATGCCATCCCCGTTGAGATCTCCAACCGCGAGACTGGAAGGGCCATCGGCAGCGAGGTAATCCCGGTGGGCGATAAATTGTGGTAGTTGGCCGGAGGCATCGAAGGTTGACAATGACGACACGGCGTTGGCAAAGCTGCGGTTGAAGGCGCCGGGGGCTGTCGCGGTTGTTAGCGTGCCCGGATGTAAGGCATTACTTTTTGTTGACAAACCTTGTGCCTGCACTGCGAAACTGAAAGTTAGAAGCATAAGCAAGTAGTAAGCAGCTTGCGAAGCTGCGCGGAGAGGAAACTTCCGTGACGTCATGTTAGGCATTCCTTTGTATGTGAGATGTTTTGTTGACAAACCCTGGTTCGTCCGGAAAGCTGTTCTGACTGTAGCAAGGGGCAACTGTGGAGGTTTCATCGCTGGGTAAATAGATTGTTAACTTTTGTCAATAATTCGTATGCAGGGATGCGGGGAGTCAGTGGGCAGCAATCTACCGCTTGCGAGGAAGCCTGAGAGACCGAAACAAAAACCCCCCCCGCTAGCCGCAGAGAACGGCTAGGATGGGTCACCCGCTTGCGTTTAGGGAGAGACATCGAAAAACCCCACCCTAGAATCGCACCGTGGGCGTGGGTGGACACGCATCCTTGTGCGATTGTAGGATGGGGCACCCGCCAGAGGAGCGTCCCGGCTGATTATGGTTGAGACGTCTTGACCCCGATGCGGCGCTGGACGGCGGCGAAGCGTTGAAACTGGCGCAGGGCATCGAAGGCGGGATCCACTCGCAGCCAGTTTGCCTGAATGTCGCCGGGGGCGGTTTGCTCAAGCCAATGGAGCGCGCTTTCGGAATCGCCCAAAGCGACGTAAACCGATGCCAGAGACGTACCTGTTCCCAGCTGTTGCTCCTGCATCGTCTCCGCCTTCGCTAAAACCTCTCTCGCCTTGACCGCATTCCCCGAGAGAGCATAAGCCCGCGCCAGCCCACATTGATACACCTGCACACCGCCGGAAAGCTGAATGGCGGTTTGCAAGTTTTGAATGGCGTCGGGAAATCTTTTCTGCTCGGTAAAAACCCAGCCGAGGACGGCGTGTGCGGCCATCGAGCTGGCATTCAGCTGCAAAGCTTCTGCCGCCTGCTGAGCTGCCTGTTGGTAATCGCGGGCGAAGTAATACACATAGGCCATTCCGAGATGCGTCGTTGCAGACAAGGGGTCGAGTTTCAGGGCATATCGCATCTGCTGAACGGACTGGTCCATGCGGCCGTTGGCGGCGAGATACAAGGCATACCAGTGGTGGGCGGGAACGTCGTTATCGTCGAGTTGCAAGGCGCGGCGAAATTCTTTGTCGGCGCTGGCCCAGTCTTCCTGCCACATGAATTCGGTGTAAGCCAATGCCGCATGTGCGGCCGACATGGAATCGTCCAACTGCAGGGCCTTTAGGGCGGCGACCTTAGCCTGGCCGACGGAGTTCATGGTGGGATCGAATCCGTAGAAAGCGATGAGGTTGTCAGCGTCGGCGAGGGCGGCATAGGCAGCGGCATAATCGGGCTGCTTGAGGATGGCCTGCTGAAAATATGTGACGCTTTGCCGTAGATCGGCGGGAGTGCGCGCGTTGAAATAGTAGCGTCCCTTGAGATAAAGCTCGTGCGCCTCGGGTGAGACAGGTCGACCGCTGCCGGGAAGAGTGATGGCGACCGAGGGCAGCAACTCACGCTGAACCTGCTCGGCAATGCTGGCGGTGACGTCGCCTTCGAGGGGCAGCAGTTCGCGCATATCGCGGTCGTAATTCTCCGCCCAGAGATGGGTCTGGTCGGCGGTGCGCACGAGCTGGGAGGTGATCCGGATGTGTCCATTTTCATGGCGAATGCTGTTCTCGAGGACATAGTCGGCCCCCAGTTCCTGGCCGATTTCTCGGGCATTCTTCTTGGTGCGCTCGTATTGCATGGCGGAGGTGCGGGCGATCACCTTAACGTGTTCGGGGCTGATCTGGGTGACACGGGCGATCATTTCCTCGGTCAAACCGCTAACCAGAAAAGGCTGAGGCTCACCACTGAGGTCATCAAAGGGAAGCACGGCCAGCACAATGGGTCGAGGGGCTGCCTGCGGCTTTCCACGAAATGCGAAAAAGGCAACGGCAGCGATGAGCGCGACGATCACGGCTCCGATGGCAAGCGGGAGCTTCACGGGGCGGCGAGTGGGAACGCGGGCAGTAGCATCGGGCGATTGCTCTTTTAGGGGAGCGATGAACCTGTAACCACGCTTGGGAACGGTTTCGATGAAGCGCGGCTGCTCGGCATCGTCGCCGAGGACGGTGCGAATCTGACTGATAGCGAAATTGAGACCGCGCTCGAAGTCGACAAAGGTCTCGCTGCCCCAAACCTCGCGGGCAATGTCGTTGCGCGAAACCACTTCGCCGCGGCGGCTGGCCAGCAAGGTAAGGATTTTGGAAGGCTGTGGCTGGAGCTTGAGCAATTCCCCACGGCGACGGAGTTCGCCGCTGCGCACGTCCAATTCGAAATCTTCAAAGCGAATGGGACTGCCGGGACTGGGCTGGGTGGCCAAAATACCCTCGAAAAGCGGCGCTAGTGCCGAGCATTATAACCCTACATCCTGGCATTTTCCGGTCAAACCAGCGGATCAGGCGGCGCGGTTCGCCGGCCGCGCGGAGTCCTTGGCGGGCGCACTTAGAGGGGCGTTCGCAGGGTCGACCTGAACCGGCTGCAGGAGCCGTTTGAGCATGGTCCAGGCTTCCATGCGGAATTTACGGACAAATCGCAGCAGGTCGCGAATCCTGAAGTTGTACAGGTAATACCACACGTAAGTGAGCGATTGCAGAAATTCCAACTGGCGGCGGGAGAGCCCTTGTATCGACAGCGCATTTCCGAAGTATTTGTCGTAGGCCCGCCAGTCTTCGGTGAGGAGTTTGTATCCATATTCCCCGGCGCGCGCCATCTGCCAGACCTCGGTACCGGGATACGGCACCATTACGCCAACGGCGATGGAGTTGGCATGGGATTTTGCGGCAAGCTGTACGGTTCTGAGAGCAGTTCGCCAAGTCTCGCCGGGATGGCCGAGAATGAAAAAAGCCGCCGCTCTAAGTCCCGCCTGCTGGGCAGTAGCGATGGCCTGGATCGCCATCTGAGGAGTGGTTTCCTTTTTGACGCGTTTGAGAATCACCGGATCCCCAGATTCGATGCCAAAGCTGACGGCGGAACATCCGCATTCCTTCATTCTTCGATAAACGTTGAGATCGGCGAGGTTGACCCTGGAATTGCATCCCCAGCCAAAGATGTATCCTTTGCGCCGGTTGCGGGCATTGATTTTTTCCAGAAACTCGTCGAGCCAACGCTGGTTGAGGCCGAACGTCTCATCGCGAAACCAGACATCGCGTTGCCGAAGCCGTTCCTCGATGGCATCGATTTCCGCCAAAACGCTGTTTACGCTGCGCAGCCGCACTCGGCTGCCAAGCACTCTTTGGCAGAATATGCAGCTGAATGGGCATCCGCGGCTGGCCATGATCCCCCAGGAAAGCTTGGGGAACAATTCCCAGGCCGGGAGGGGCAGGTCGTCAAGGTTATCCAACCAGGGGCGCTTGCCGGTGCGACGGACATCACCGTCAACGCGGAAGGCAATGCCCAGGACATTGTCCAGTTCCGAGGGGGCGGCCCCGCTTGCCTTGGCCTCGGCCAGTTCCGCCATGGTGACCTCGCCCTCGCCGATAACCGCAATATCCACCGAGGGAAACTCCGTCAGAGTTCGTTCGGGAAGAGCCGAGGTATGTGGCCCGCCGATCACGGTCCAGATCTCAGGACAGGCGCGCTTCACGACGGCGCATGCCATGGATGCGGCGTGAATCTCATGCGTCATTGCGGTGACGCCGAACAGCTCGGGCTGGAACTCAAGAACGTGCTGACGCAGCACTTCGTCGGTTACGACATCGTTCTTTGCATCGAGGACACGAACCACGTGTCCTCTTCGAAGGAGATAGGCCGCCACATAGGCTAATCCCAGATGGCCGATCCTGGTGCGATGTGCCTGAAGGGGGCCGTTTCTCGCGGGATGCAAGAGAGTGATTCTCATGGCGAGTTGTGGCAGCTTTAGAGAAAACTGCGTAAGTCGGAGCGTATAGGGCCGCAAGGCACACGACTGCTTTTCTCCAACGCCCGAATTTCGCTGAAATTATGGGCAAGGTCTGCGACGCGCGTCACAGGCCAGTGTGATGAGAGAGCTTGAGGAAAGCTGTACCGGGCTGATTCATCCGGTCGTTCGCCTGGTCTCATCGCACAGAACGCGATGAGGGATGCCGGCTCGGCGGGTGTGTCCTCGGGATTGTCACATGATGGGGTGATTTGGGTCCTAGACAAGCGCGGACGCTGGTGCAATTTGTTGGACGGTTATTTCTACATTTTCCCAGCTCTACGGTAAACCAGGTTTCTTTCAACTCCGAAAGGGGGATCCAATGAAAAAGCTATGGTTACTCGCCATTGTTGTTGTCCTATGCTCTGCCTTTGCCCAAGCTGGATCTTACGTGATCTATCAGGGAGGCGGATTGATGAAAATCGACGAGGACGACTATTCGTGGTATCGCTTTCATTTCAAATCGGACTACCGCAGGATCTATGCATTTTCCACAGAAGACCTCGGAGATCGAGCGGGAATTCAGGAGTGCAATCCTTGCGATGACCCCACAATTTACCAAACACTCCTCATCATGAGCGACAATTACCCTGCCCGCGGCATGGTCGCATTTTATGCGGAATCGTTCTATACCAGCATTAGCAAGAAGGGCGTTCTTCAGGTGACCTGGACGGCCTATGCCGATGTCGAACTTACTTTCCAGCACAATGAGTACTATACAGAGGCGTCTCCGACCTGGACAGTAACGGGCTATTTCACCCCGGATCCGAAGCACCCGGGTATGTATCGTTTCTGGAAAGCGAAATTCGCAAGTAATTAATGTTGGGTCGGGTACGCAACGCAACAGTTACTGTGGACAATGCCCCGTCCAAGCTCGGCCTGGACGGGGTTTCTGCTTTCTTGAGACTTGTCGTCAGTCGATGAGTGCAAGCTCGTGAGCCCGTTCCCGTCTTTCCGCACGTTTGACCCCCGTTTTCTCGCGCCTGTAATATCGAATTTCCGTTTCGGACTCGCAATCATCGTGAGCGCATGTAGCTGACGGCTGATGGCTGAGTGCTGACGGCTACCTATCCATGCCGCACGAATTGCCAAAAACTTACGAGCCGGGCGCGATTGAGGCGCGCTGGGCCGAGTACTGGGTCCGGGAAAAGCTGTTCCATGTAGAAACGCCGGGCAGTGGCCAGCGGCCGGTGGCCAGTGGTCAGAAGGCCAGACCTGTTTTCACGCTGCTGCTGCCGCCGCCGAATGTCACCGGGCGGCTGCACATGGGGCACATGCTGAACCAGACCCAGATGGACATCCTGGTGCGCTGGCATCGTATGCGCGGGTTCATCACGCTTTGGCTGCCGGGCACGGACCATGCCGGAATCGCCACGCAGATGATGGTCGACCGGCAGTTGCGCAGCGAGGGCATCTCGCGGCTGGCGCTCGGGCGCGAGAAATTCGTCGAGCGCGTGTGGGAGTGGAAGCGGCACTACGGGGGCGCGATCCTCGATCAGATGAAGCGGCTCGGCGCCTCGGTCGACTGGGGGCGCGAGTACTTCACCATGGACGAGAACCTGTCGCGGGCGGTGCGCGAGGTCTTCGTCCGGCTGTATGAGGAAGGGCTGATCTATCGCGGGAAGTACATCGTGAACTGGTGCGCCGACTGCGGGACGGCGATTTCCGATCTCGAGGTGAAGCACGAAGAGGTGCCGGGGAAACTGTGGGAGATACGGTATCCGGTGGTGGGCAGCGCTTCGGGCGAGTCGATTACGGTGGCGACGACGCGTCCGGAGACGATGCTGGGAGACACGGCGGTGGCGGTAAATGCGGCGGACGAGCGCTACACGCATCTGCACGGGAAGAAGGTACTGCTGCCGCTGATGAATCGGGAGATTCCGATTATCACCGACGAGGTTGCGCAGCCGGAGTTTGGCACGGGCGCGGTGAAGGTCACGCCGGCACATGATCCGAACGATTTTGAGGCGGGGCTGCGACATCACTTGCCGCAGATTGAAGTGATCGACGAACACGCCAAGATGACGGCGAACGCCGGGCCGTACGCGGGGCTCGACCGCTTTGAGGCGCGGAAACGGGTGGTTGCAGACTTGGAAGCGCAGGGATTTCTGGGCGCGGCGAAGGATTACACCGTCGCGCTGGGGAAATGCGATCGCTCGGGGACGATCATCGAGCCGCGGGTTTCGACGCAGTGGTTTGTGAAGATCAAGCCGCTGGCAGAAAAGGCGGCTGCGGCGGTCGAGAGCGGCGAGATCACGATTGTTCCGGATAACTATCGCCAGGTGTATCTGAACTGGATGAACAACATTCATGACTGGTGCATCTCGCGGCAGTTGTGGTGGGGACATCGGATTCCGGCGTGGAAGTGCGAGGGCTGTGGCGAAATCATCGTCGCGCGGGAAGCGCCGACTTCTTGCCCGAAGTGTCGCGGCGCTAGGTTGGAGCAGGACACCGACGTGCTCGATACGTGGTTCTCGTCGGGGCTGCTGCCGTTCACGACGCTGGGCTGGCCGGAGAAGACGCGGGATGAGCAGGTGTTTTATCCGACAACTTTGCTGATTACCGCTTACGAAATCCTGTTCTTCTGGGTGGCGCGCATGATCATGTTCGGCTGCCACTTCATGGAAGGGCATCATCAGGATCCGGCGATCAAAAAGGCAAGCGGATGGGCCGACAAGAAAGATGACAGCGTTCCCTTCCGGCAGGTTTATATTCACGCGCTGGTGCGCGATGCCGAACGGCAGAAGATGTCGAAAACGAAGGGGAACGTGGTCGATCCGCTGGAGGTGATCGATCAATATGGCACCGATGCCACCCGCTTCACGCTGGCCGCGATGGCGTCACCCGGGACGGATATTGCATTCAATCCGAGCCGAACCGAGGGGTATCGGAATTTCGCCAACAAGATTTGGAATGCCGCACGGTTCATGTTCATGAACATGGATCGTAGCGCCGGCGCCCTTGCCGGCAGTGCCGAGGGCGCCTCGCCCACGACTGCCGAGGGTGTCGTGGGGTTCCGTGCCGTAACGCTCGAGGACCGCTGGATTCTATCGCGCTTCAATCGAGTGACGAAGGATGTGAATGAGTCGCTGGAGACGTATCGTTTCCACGAAGCGGCGAACCGTATTTACGATTTCTTCTGGGGCGAGTTCTGCGACTGGTATCTGGAGCTGATCAAGCCACGGCTGGCGGAGCCGGGGGAGGCAGCGGCGCTCGCGTGCGGGAACCTGGTTCTGCTCTTTGACGCTTCTCTGCGGCTGCTGCATCCGATCATGCCTTTTATCACGGAGGAAATCTGGCACGCGATCTACGAAGGCAAGCCACCGCTGAAGTCGATCGCGCTGGCGGCGTTTCCGCAGGCGTCGGATGCGCAGGTGGATTTGGCGGCGGAGACCGATATGGCGGTCCTGCAGGATTTGATCGTCAGCGTGCGGAATTTGCGGGCTGAACTGAAGGTGGAACCGAAAGAGAAGGTTCCGGTCGAGGTGTTTGCGCATGACGCATCGATTCGCGGGCTGATCGAAGAGAATCGGGGCGCGGTAGAGCGGCTGGCAACGGTCGATCGGGTGAGGTTCGTTGAGACGTCGCTGGCGAAGCTGCCGGGCGCGAGGAGCACCGCGAGGTTCGATGTCCACGTAATATATGAGCGGAAGATCGACGTGGCCGCCGAACGCGAGCGGCTGAAGAAAGAACTGGAGAAGATTGAAAAAGGGATTGCCAGCGCCGAGCGGCAGTTGGGGAACGAACAGTTTCTAGCGAAGGCTCCCGCGGCGGTAGTGGAGAATTTGAAAAAGCAGCAGCAGGAGCTCTCCGTACTCAGGGATAAGACGCTGGCTAAGATGAACGAATTGGGTAGTTCGTAGTTCGGAGTTCGTATCTTGACGCGAACTCCGAACTACGAACTCCGAACTACGACTTACCTATGGACTGGAACTCCCGCCGCATAGCAGCGATTATCGAGAACGCGCTGAATGAAGATCGCGCCACGCGTGACGCGACCAGCTATGCCTGCATCGATCCTAACCAGCGCGCCGCGGCTACGATCATTGCCAAGCAGGATTGCATTCTCGCCGGGCTGGGCTGCGTGCCGCGCATCCTCGATATCTATGCCGCTCTCGATGGCGCCGTGACTTCGCATTACGAGGTCACCAGCCATCCGGAAATTTTCGACGGCATCCGGCTCAGCAAGGGCGACCAGATCGCCGTCATCCGCCACAACGCGCGCGTGATTCTCTCCTGCGAGCGCGTGATCCTGAACTTCTTGCAGCGCATGAGCGGGGTGGCCACGCTGACGCGGAAGTTTGTCGATGCGGTCTCCGGCACGCGCGCGCGCATACTGGACACGCGAAAAACCGTTCCCGGACTGCGCATCCTCGATAAATATGGAGTGCGCTGCGGCGGCGGACAAAATCATCGGCTTGATCTCTCCGATGGGGTGCTGATCAAGCACAATCACATCGCGCTGGCCGGAGGCGCCATTCCCGCGCTGGAGCGGGCGCACCGCAACCGTCGCGGAAATCAGCCCATTGAAATCGAGGTGCGCTCGCTCGACGAGTTGCGGCAGGCCATCGAGAACGGCGGCGAAGCCATCCTGATGGACAATATGGGTGTCGAGGATGTGCGCAAGGGGATCGAGATTTGCTCGCACGCGCCACGCCGCATTCCGCTCGAGTGCTCCGGCGGGATCAACCTGGAAAATGTGCGCGCCTATGCGGAGACCGGGATCGACTTTATCTCGGTTGGCGCGCTGACGCATTCGTCCATCGCGGTGGACATGAGCATGAGGGTTGCGCCCGCGTAACATCGCTACGGAGTCTCATCCGACTTCCGACAAAAATCTTCATCACAGGGGACACAGAGAACACAGGGGAATCGCCTGTTCTTAGATGCGGTACCATCAACTGAATGTCTTTCGTCCCCAGCCCTGTTCGGCATAACAGCGGGCCGCTGCTGGAGTTTGCTGCGCTACGCGAACTCGTGCGCGGATACGCGTCCTCGCCCCTGGGCCAACACCGCATCGACCAGCTGGTTCCCTCGCTCGATGGCGGATGGATTGAGAATCAGCAGCAGCTCACTTCGGAGATTCGTGAATTCAGACGAGTGGGCGGGAGCTTCGATTTTTCGGGACTCCCGGAAGTCGGCAAGCAGATCGACAAATCGCGGATTGCCGGGGCGGCTCTCGAAACCAGCGAGATCCGCGACATCGTACTGGTCGCCGATCGCGCGGCGGAGTGGCGCGAGATCGTGCGGCAGCCACCGGCCGCCATGCGCATCGAGTGGACCGCAACGGTGGGGCTCTCCGCGGGAATTCAGGACTTCACGGATTTTCTGCGGTCTTTCCGGAACAAGATCCTGCCCGATGGTACGCTGGACGACCGCGCGTCACCGGAGCTCGCCCGCATCCGGCGCGAGATCGAAAAGCAGAGGCGAGTGATTCAGGAATCGCTGCACGGATACTTGCGCCGCCTGGCTGAGGGCGGCACGGTACAGGACGAACTCATCACGATTCGCGGCGAGCGCTTTGTCATTCCGGTGAAGGTGGAGCAGAAACGGCGCGTCCAGGGCGTGGTGCATGGCACGAGTTCGAGCGGTCAGACGGTGTTTGTCGAGCCGCTGGAAACCATCGAACAAAATAATGACCTGGTGCGGCTTCTCGACGAAGAACAGGGAGAGGTGCACCGCATCCTGCTGGAGATGACGCGGAGGATTGGAGAGAACGGAGACGCGATCGTAGCCGCGGCGGAGGTTCTGGCCGAACTGGAATTGCAGTTCGCGAAGGCGCGGTTTGCCGAGGATTACAACTGTGTGGCAGTCAAGCTGTGTGGGGACGGGAATTCCCGCCTCATTCTTCATCGCGCTCGGCATCCTCTGCTGGAACGCACGCTGAAACTCAAGAAAGCTGCCATTGTTCCGGTCACAATTGAGCTGGAAGGCGAGCGCCGGCAACTCGTGATCACCGGTCCCAACACCGGCGGCAAGACGGTCACGCTCAAGACTCTCGGACTTCTCGCGCTGATGGCGCAGTCCGGAATTCCCGTGCCTGCCGACCGCGCGGAAATGCCCGTGTTCGACGCCATTCTCGCCGACATCGGCGACTACCAATCGATCGAGCAGAATCTTTCGACATTCTCCGCACATGTCACCAACATCGATTTCATTTCGCGCACTGCGACGGCCAACTCGCTGGTGCTGCTCGACGAACTCGGATCGGCCACCGATCCTGAAGAAGGGGCGGCGCTCGCCGTGGCCATTGCCGAGCATTTCCGCAAGCTCGGATGCATGATCGTGATCTCAACGCATCACACGTCGCTGAAAGTGTATGGAGCGAATACTCCGGGGGTAATCAATGCGGCGGTCGGCTTCGATGAGCGCACGCTGCAGCCGACTTATGAGCTGAAGACCGGGGTGCCGGGAGCCTCGGCGGGAATCAACATTGCGCAGCGGTTGGGACTGAATCCGGCAATTATTGAATCGGCGCGCGCGCGGCTCAGCAAGCAAACGCAGGACATCGCGCGTTTTCTGGATCGCCTGCATTCCGACCTGAGAGATCTCGAAAGCGAACGCCGCAGGCTGCAAGCGCGGGGGCAGGAAATTGAGCGCGAGAAGTCTTACCTCGCCGCCGAAGGTCGAAAGGAGCAGCAGGCGAAAGTTCGCGAAATGGAGAAGAAGCTGGAAGCGCTTTTCCGCGACTTCGAGTATCACGCGCGCGAGGCGGTCAATGCCGTGCAGGACCGCGCCGCTGCGCAGAAGCTATCGAAAGAGGCCGAGCGCCGCATCGCGAGGCTGCGCCGCGAATTTCGCGATCAGTTCGACTCGACGGTAGTGGCGCACGCAACCGGCGCCGACCGCGACGATCCGCACGCGCAGCCTGCGCTGGTGAAGCATGTTTCCGAAGGCGACACGGTCAAGCTCAAGTCCATGGGCCGAAGCGCGGTCATTAAGAAGAAGACGGACGAGAACCACTTCGAAGTGGAAATCGGATCGATGAAGATGCGCATCGCGCGCGAAGACATCGCGGAGGTGATCTCGCGATTCTCCGATTCGCCGGTGCAGGCGGCGCGCGCCCGCGGGATCAATGTTTCACTCGAGAGCGAGATCAGCGATACCATGCCGACCGAGATCAACGTGATCGGGCAGACGGTCGACGATGCCACGCGAGAGGTCGAAAAATTTGTGGACCGCGCGTTTCTGGCGGGGATGCCGCGCGTGCGGATCGTTCACGGCAGCGGAATGGGCATTCTGCGCAAAGCGCTGCGCCAGTACCTGCAGAAGCACCCGCATGTCGCGACGGTCAGCGAGCCCCCGCAGAATGAGGGTGGAGGGGGAGCAACGGTCGTGGAGTTGAGAGTGTAGACCAATCCAAATGCTGACAAATAATTAACTTAAATTATCCTGCAGTTGTCTTATAGTTTATCTGATATACTATCCTCCAAGTAGGGGATACATACCATGGGGACGGTTGCAAGACTCGCGAGGCAGAAAATCTCGACCACCATCTCACCGAAGACGCTGGCGTACCTTCAGCAATTGATCGGGGCTGGCGAAGTTCAAAACCTGGCCGAGGCCATCGACTTGGCTATCGAGCGGCTGCTGATTTTCGAGAACCGCGAACGGCTGGAGCGCGATACGGCAGCCTACTTCGACCAGATGTCGCCAGAAGAGGCTGCGGAAGAGGACCGGCTCGCGGCCGCACTTTCGCAATCGGCAAGAGGTATCGACTTTGACCGCGAGCCCTAGACCCCGACGCGGAGAGATCTGGACGGCCTACCTGGATGACCTCTCGCAACGGCACTGGGTGGTTATCGTTTCGCTGGACGGCCGCAATCTCAGTGATCGAACTTCGTCGGTCCTGGTAGTTCCCTTTGGCAGTTACGGAATGCCGGCGCCGACTGTCGCGGAGTTTCCACCCGGCGAAACCGGCTTGCCCGGAGTCTCCTACCTCAAAGCGCATTTCATTCAGGTTCTTCCCAAGAGCAAGCTGATCGAGCGCCAGCCGCGCACCTTGTCATCTGCGCCTATGAAACAGCTTGTGCATATGATCCGGCGCGCGGTAGATCCGGACGCATTGTCGAACTAATCTAGCTCGGAACTTCCGGATTTTCGTTCTCAGCTCGCGGCCTTTGTCAACTCGCGCTTTCTCCGCGAATCGATAGCCGCGACGTCCCCGCCTCGCTTCTCGGCGCGGCTACGCCACCGTTGAATCGGCAGTTCGACTAGGCTCCGCATCGCCTGTGCGTATCCGAAGGTCAGGACGAAGACAATGCCGGCGACGAGAATTCCCGGCCGGTAGTAGTGGTAGAAGGTATGAAACAGCGTGTGATGGATCAGGTACATGCTGTAGGAGAGTCGCCCGAGATGGCGCAGCACCGGCGATTCCAGGAACCTGATCACAACATGCCTTTGCGGCAGGGCCACCAGAAAGAAGATGGGCATCAGCGCGATGCTCTGCAGGGTGTAGCGAATCGTCTCTCGAAACATCACGTTGCGGTAGACAAAGGTGAGGACGATCAGGAAAGCGCCCGCTGCGGCGAGCAGGTTTGCGTGCTTTTTCAGCCAGCCGATGCGGTCGCCAAATCGCGGATTGGCCACGATGGCCAGTACACAACCGAACAGGATCGCGTCAAAGCGCGTGTCGGTGCCTTCGTAGACGTTTTCCCAGGACGAGTGCATCACAAAGGCGCGATAGCAGCGCCAGACCAAGGCCAGCGCGCACAGAGCCATCAGGGTGATTGCCTGATTGCGGGGCCTGATCGACTTTCGGACGAAACATAGGTA
>Ga0335081_10005825_pt1 | contig 19532 bp, 17 predicted proteins | sample Lox_Sample_35_FD_206713 | JGI IMG/M metagenome (GOLD analysis project Ga0335081, IMG submission 206713) | Soil microbial communities from Loxahatchee National Wildlife Refuge, Florida, United States - Lox_Sample_3.5 | ecosystem: Environmental > Terrestrial > Soil > Wetlands | place: USA... | reverse complement strand
CGAGCCGGTGCCCACCGCCATCGCCGCGCAGCCCATCATCCTGTTCAACCCCGAGGGCCGGACGGCAAACTACCTTATCCCCGGGCTCGTCGCGGTGGTCCTGATGATGCTGGGGGTGGTGCTCTCCTCGTCCGCGATCGTGCGCGAGCGTGAGAAAGGAACGTTCGAACAGCTGCTCGTGACTCCCATTCATCCGATGGGGCTCGTGCTCGGCAAACTCGGCCCGTACCTCATCTTCGGCCTGGTCGAGGGCGCGATCGTACTCGCGATCATGCGCTTCGGCTTCCAGGTGCCGATCCGAGGGAATCTCCTGCTCCTCTTCGCGATGGCGGTGCTGTACCTGCTCGCGCTCCTGCCCATCGGGCTCCTCATCTCGAGCCGGGCGAGCACGCAACTCGAGTCGCAGCAGCTCGCCCAGGCCTTCTTCCTGCCAGCAATCTTCCTCTCCGGATACGTCTTCGCGTTCGACGGCCTCCCTTGGGCCCTGAGAGTGATCGGGTACCTGTTTCCCACGACGCACATGATCGCGATCATGCGCGGGATCGTCCTGCGCGGCGCGAGCCTGCTCGACATGTGGCCGAACGTGTGCGCGCTCCTGGCGACGAGCGCCGTCACCGTCTTCCTCGCCTCACGCAGCGTCCGCAAGGTTGCTCAGTAACGCTTCACTCTCGTTTCACGCGAGCACAGCGCACCGTTCGCGCGTTCCGAGCAGAGTAGAGAACGACGAAAGCTCCTTCCCAACGAGTTTGCGAGGCACCTATGTGGCTGGCGGTGATCATCCCCATTGCATTCTTCGCTGGGCTGTTCGCGATCGTGTTCCACGGCTACTGGCAGTTGGAGCAAGAGCGGAGCGAGACCTCTGCCGGCGAGGCAGATGCACCAGCGCCCGAGCGGGAGTACTGCCCTCGCTGCAACGCACCACTCCCGCGTCCAAGGGCCGCCCACGAGTTCCCATGCAACCAAGAGGAGGGCGGCACGCGGGGCCACCACCCTGGGTCAAGCGTCTAACGTCGAAGACCAACGCAGACCCGACCAAGCCACAACCTCGAGTCGGTTCGATCCAGACGGAATCGCGGTCCTCGTGCCAATCTCACCACGACGGTGGCTCCCACGATTGCTTGCAGCCGACGTGCGCGTCGGTGAAACGCCCGCAACCGACGCCGCGGCCGGCCGAACGCTCTGCCTCGTTCACCGTGGTTCACGCGGCCGCAGCGGCATCAGCCGCAATACGCTCGTTGAGCGACTCTGGCTTTACGGGATCGCCGCCAACTTCGGCACGCCGAGGTAGGTCCTGGCCTGGTCCTCAGCTCGCCTCGAACAGCGTCCCGAGGAACGTGGTCGGCGCCGGATTGAACGCCGCGCGCAGACAACGAACGTAGGCGCGAAGGTCAAAGAGGCGCACGATAATCAGCGAGTGCCTCAGCACCTCCATCCGGGTAATCATCCCGCGCACGGCGCTTCCTCCTTCTTCCTGCTGGCGTTCCCCTGCAGGCCGAGGTCGTGATCGTGCGCAGCGCCCAACTCGATCACGATGCGGCCGCAGGGCGCGGGACGGGAAGGCGCTGGCTCCCGCGTGGGGGGCCCCGGCGGCTCGATCTGGAGCTGCGGCCGCTCGCGCTCGTCGCGCTCTCGACGAAGCCGCTCGAGCTCCTTGATCATCCAGGTCGGGATCATGGCCAGGCCCTCCTTCCCTCTTTCCGGCTGGCGTCCGCGCTGATGGCGACGAAGACCGCGTCCGCCGAACCGGTGCAGCAACGCCGATGCCGGCCGAATGCGCCCCGCAGACGCTCGAAGGCCCCGCAGCGCAGCGCAGAGGGCCGCACCCGGCGGCCCAGTTCGCGCGACCTCTGAGTACCGAGCCCCCGGCAGGGGCTCTGCTCAAGCGCTGAACAACGACGACAGCGCCTACGATCTCTTCCTCTTCGTTCATGTCCTCGGCGCAATCGTCGCGTTCGCGGCGATCGCCGCGGAGGCGATCGGGGTCGAATTGCTTCAGCGCGCAGACTCCAGCGCGGAAGCCCGCCTCCGGATCCGCCTGCTCGCGATTACGCATCGTGTCGGCCTCATCGCGCTCGGGCCCACCCTCGGTTCTGGGGTGGCGATGATGTCCATGGTCTGGGGCCGCCTCCCATGGATGATGGGCGGGTTCTGGGGCCTCGCCGGAATGGCGCTCCTCGGCCTGCTGGTTACCGGACGCGGCGTTCGGCGGCTCCGCGCCACGCTTGCGGCCAATACGGGACCGGAGCTGTCGCCCGCAGCTCGAGCGCTCCTCTCGAGCAACGCCCTGACGGCGTCGCTCTGGCTCCGGATCGCCATCGGGGTCGCGATCCTGGGCCTCATGAGCTTCAAGCCCGACATGGCCAGCTCGTCGCTCATCCTCGCGATCGGGGCGCTGGCTGGGTTGCTCGCCGGTCGCGCTTCGCTCGCCCTCCGCCGCTCGCGACGCGTGGAAGCTCACGCGGACGTGCGCGCGCCGACCAACGGCCGCAGCGCCACGCGCGGGCTCGTCGCGATCGCACTCGCCACCGCGATCTCATCGATGGCGCGTGCCGACGACCTCCCGCCGCCGAGCACCGGGTTCGAGATCGGGTTCGGGAACGGATACGCCCGAGCCTTCGGACCCGTCGGCGCGCCAACTCCTCGGCTGCAGGATCTCGGGAGCGGGGGCATGGCCCCGCAGCTCGAGCTCGGGTGGCGCATCGATCCGCGCTGGCTCGTCGGCATGTACGGTGAGTTTGCGCTGTTCCTCGGCGGCGCCCAGACGGGCAGTGATCACGGCGATCAGCGCCGCTGCCGGCGTTCAGGCGCAATTTCATCCGCGCCCGTACGAGCGCTGGGATCCGTGGGTCGGCCTCGGCTTCGGCTGGCGCGGGTACTGGGCCGACGTCGGCGACGGGACGTACGGCTTGCAGGGTTTCGATCTCGTCCGGCTGCGCGTCGGCGTCGCGTACCGTCTGTCTGCGAGGTTCGCCGTCGGGCCCGTGATCGGCGCGACCGTGACGGACTTCCTCTCGCGCGAACCGGCCGGCGCCACGGGCTACCAGAGCGGCGACGACAAGAAGCTCAGCACGTTTGTCTTCGCCGGGTTCAACGGACGGTTCAGCCTGTGAGCTTGTGATGCGAGGGCGCGTGGCTCCGTGCGGCGCTTCCCTTCTTCCTTGCCGACCGACTTGACGTGGGCGTTGTGGATCCGGTCCACCTCGATCGCAGCCCCTCGAGGTCGCCGCCGCCGATCACTTCCCTGATGGGGGTGATCGCGACGCGAATGCGATAGAGCCGCCGCGCGGCCTCCCGTGGGCCGGCACCGCGGTTGGTGCTCGATCCCTCCACCAGCCGCGGGCCCGCCGCCGGTCAGCCGCGGTGGTGCTGCCGGCGCCTGACGGCGCACGCGCTCCCGCACCGGCTCCCGCTGGACTTCGCCCAGGGCGGCTTCGGCGCGGCACGTCGTCTCGCTCTCCGTGGGCCCCGGCCCGCGCTAGTGGATCGACTGGCGGGGAGGCTCCGGCCTGGCCGTCGAGGGCCGCCTCAGGCGTTCCAGGACCGGCTCGCCGTCGGGGTCGGGATGCGCGATCGCGCAGGCGGCCTGCGCGGGCGCGAATGGATCCTCACCTCTTCCAGGCTGATCTGAACGAGCTCCTCTTCTGGCTCTCTGCACCCGGGCGCCGGACCGTGACGGCGGCTCCGCCCCGCCAGGGGATGACCCAACACCTGATCGATATGATCAACCGCTGCGCAGCGGGTCGGTGGTCGAAGGCAGGCGAAGCGCGGGACTTCCCGACGGACATCATTGGTCCGCCGGTTGCACTCCGTCTCGGGGACCGAATCCGGAGGCACTTACGCCATGATGCTGCCACCTCGCCATGCCGCGCGCGCCGTAGCGGTATCGCTGTTCGTCGTCCTGCCCTCGGCCTGCCAGCGATCGGAAGCTGCGCCGCCTGCCCCACCACCGCCCGCCGTCGCGGTGTCGGACGTGGTGCAGCGGGACGTGCCGCTCCGCACGGAGTGGATCGCGGCGCTCGACGGATACGTCAACGCGAAGATCCAACCGCAGGTCACGGGCTACCTCGTGAAGCAGAGCTATCGCGAGGGGTCGTACGTCAAGAAGGGCGACATCCTGTTCGAGATCGACCCGCGCCCGTTCCTCGCGGCGCTCGACCAGGCGCGCGGGCAGGAGGCGCAGGCGGAGGCGCTGCTCGCGCGCTCGGCCCGCGACGTAGAGCGCGACATGCCCCTCGCAACGGCACGCGCCATCCCGCGCAGCCAGCTCGACAACGACGTCCAGACGAAGCGCGGCGCGGCGGCGGCGCTCGACTCCGCAAAGGCAGCGGTCAGGACCGCGCAGCTCAACATCGAGTTCACGAAGGTGCGCTCGCTCACCGACGGGATCGCCGGGATTGCCCAGGCGCAGCTCGGCGACCTCGTTGGCCCAACGACGCTGCTGACCTCGGTGTCTCGCGTCGATCCGATCAAAGCCTACGTATCGATCAGCGAGCGCGAGTACCTCCAGTTCGTGGGCGGCGCGGGCAGCGCCAACGCACGTCCGTTCCCGAACGAGGAAACGCCGCTCGAGCTCGTCCTCGCCGACGGCAGCGTCTATCCTCATCCCGGCAAGTTCGTGCTGGCCGATCGCCAGGTCGATCCGACGACGGGCACGATCCGGGTCGCGGCCGCATTCCCGAACCCGGCGAACATCCTACGGCCCGGCCAGTTCGGGCGGCTGCGCGCGACCGTCGCGACGAAGCGCGGTGCGCTCCTCGTCCCGCAGCGCGCGGTGATGGAGGTGCAGGGGTCCTACCAGGTCGCCGTCGTGGGTACGGAGGGCAAGGTGAGCATCCGCAGCGTCAAGGTCGGCCCGCGCATCGGAGCGATGTGGGTCATCGACGACGGCGTGACCGCAGGCGAGAAGGTAGTCGCCGAGGGGCTCCAGAAGATCCACGACGGCGCGAAAGTCGCGACCGTCGCTTTTCAAACGGCGGGGAAGTGAGCCATGGCCAAGTTCTTCGTCAACCGCCCCATCGTCGCGATCGTCATCTCGATCCTGACGGTCACCGCAGGGCTCCTGGCGATGCGGGCGCTGCCGGTCGCCCAGTTCCCGTCAATCGTCCCGCCACAGATCATCGTCAACGCGACGTACAGCGGCGCCGACGCGGTGACCGTGGAGCAGTCCGTGGCGACGCCGCTCGAGCAGCAGATGAACGGCGTCGATGACATGCTTTACATGCAGTCGACGAACGCCAACGACGGCACCATGCAGCTCACGGTGACGTTCGACGTCGACACCGACCCCAGCGTCGATCAGGTCAACGTCTCGAACCGCGTCGCCCAGGCGCAGTCGGACTTCCCGACCGACGTGAACGCCTTCGGCGTGTCGTACCGTAAGTCGACTGGGCTCCCGCTGCTCGTCCTCTCGCTGTACTCGCCGCACCAGCGCTACGACCAGCTCTTCCTGGCCAATTACGCCAACATCAACATCAACGACGCGCTCTACCGCGTGCGCGGCGTCGGCCAGGTGCTCCTCTTCGGCTCGAGCGACTACGCGATGCGCATCTGGGTGAAGCCGGACGTCCTCGCGAGTCTCGGGCTCACCGTCCCCGACCTCGTCGGGGCGGTCTCGCACCAGAGCACGGTCAACCCCGCCGGTCGCGTCGGCGACGACCCGGGCCCGGCGGGCCGGGAGATGACCTATACGGTGCGGGCACAGGGGCGGCTGCAGACGGCCGAGGAGTTCGCGCAGGTCGTCGTCCGCTCCAATCCCGACGGCTCCGTTGTGCGCCTCTCCGACGTGGCGCGAATCGAGCTCGGCTCGCTCAACTACACGCAGCGGGCGCGCATCAACGGCCAGCCCGGCAGCGTCATCGCGGTCTTCCAGGCGCCCGGCTCGAACGCGCTCGATGTCGCGGACGGTGTGAAGAAAGCCATGGCGGAGCTCAAGGAGCGCTTCCCGCCCGGCCTCGACTACACGGTGAGCCTCGACACCACGGCTCCCGTCACCGAGGGCATCCGCGAGATGCTCTTGACGATCATGGAGGCGATGGCGCTCGTCCTGCTCGTCGTCTTCCTCTTCCTTCAGAACTGGCGCGCGACGCTTATCCCTATGATCGCCGTCCCGGTCTCGCTCGTCGGCACGTTCGCCGTGTTCCCGCTGCTCGGCTTCTCCATCAACACCCTGTCGCTCTTCGGGCTCGTGCTCGCCATCGGGCTCGTCGTGGACGATGCGATCGTCGTGGTCGAGGCGGTGGAGCACCACATCGAGGAGGGTATGCCACCTCGCGAGGCGACCCTGCAGGCCATGAAGGAGGTGTCGGGGCCCGTCGTTGCTATCGCGCTCGTCCTGTCGTCCGTCTTCGTGCCGCTCGCGTTCGTGGGCGGGATCCAGGGGCGACTCAACACGCAGTTCGCGGTGACCATCGCCATCTCGGTCCTCATCTCGGCGTTCAACGCGCTCACGCTCTCGCCGGCGCTCTCGGCGATGCTGCTGCGGCCGCGGCGTCCGGCGCACGGGCCCGTCGGGCGGTTCTTCGCCGGGTTCAACAGGGTCTTCGAGCGCGCGACGCGTGGGTACGTCGGCTGGAGCCACGGCCTCATCCGGAAGGCTGTGGTGGCCGTAGGGCTTCTCGCCGCCTTCGTCGCCGCCGACACGCTCCTCGGCCGCAAGCTGCCGACGAGCTTCATCCCGGAGGACGACCAGGGTTACCTGTTCGTCAACGCGCAGCTCCCGGCGGCGGCGTCGCTCGATCGGACGGAGGCCGTGGTCAAGAAGCTCGAGGGCATCCTCGCGAAGACCGACGGCGTGCAGGGCTGGGCCGCCGTATCCGGCTTCAGCCTGCTCGACCGCGTGTCGTCGACGTACAGCGCGTTCATCTTCGTTCCGCTGAAGCCGTGGAGCGAGCGCAACAAGGCCTCGCTGGAGGCGAGCGCGATCCAGCGCACGCTCAACATTGCGTTCGCGAGGCAGGTCCCCGAGGCGATCACGTTCGCGTTCGGCCCGCCCGCCATCCCCGGGCTCGGCAACTCGGGCGGCTTCTCGATCTGGCTGCAGGACCGCAGCGGCGGGTCGGTGGAGTTCCTCGACAAGAACGTCCAGGCGTTCCTCGCCGCGGCACGCAAGCGGCCCGAACTGAGCGGCGTCTTCACCACGTTCAACGCGGGCACGCCGCAGGTCTACCTGGACGTCGACCGCGACAAGGCGCTCAAGCAGGGCATCGCCGTCGGCGACGTCTACCAGACGCTCCAGACGTATCTCGGCGGCCTCTTCGTCAACCAGTTCAATCGCTTCGGGCGCCAGTGGCGCGTCTTCCTGGAGGCGGAGGGCGAGGACCGCCAGAGCGAGGCGGACGTTGGCCAATACTACGTGCGCAACGGACAGGGCAACATGGTGCCGCTCTCCACGCTGACGAGCACGCGTCGCATAGCCGGGCCGGAATACACCAACCGCTTCAACGTCTATCGCGCCGTCCAGATCCTCGGCCAGGCGGCGCCGGGCTACAGCTCCGGACAGGCCCTCGGCGCGGTCGAGCAGGTGGCCGCGCAGGTCCTGCCGCGCGAAATGGGGTATCAGTTCTCCGACCTCTCGTACCAGGAGAAGCAGGCGTCGGGCAGGGCGGGCGTGGTCTTCGCCCTTTCTCTCGGGTTTGTCTTCCTCATCCTCTCCGCGCTGTACGAGAGCTGGTCGCTGCCGTTCTCGGTCCTGCTCTCCGTCCCGGTCGCGGTCCTCGGCGCGCTCCTCGGCCTGTACCTCCGCCACTTCGACCTCGGCGTCTATGCGCAGATCGGGCTCGCCATGCTCATCGGGCTCGCCGCCAAGAACGCGATCCTCATTGTCGAATTCGCGCGCGATGAGATGAGGAAGGGGCGGCAGCTCGTCGAGGCCGCGCTCGAGGGCGCCCGGCTGCGCCTGCGGCCTATCCTTATGACGTCGTTCGCCTTCATCTTCGGCATGAGCCCGCTCTGGATTGCGACGGGCGCCGGCGCCGTCTCCCGCCGGATCCTCGGCACGGTGGTCATTACCGGCATGCTCACCTCGACGGCCATCGCGGTCTTCATCATCCCCGTGCTGTTCGTCCTCGTGGAGCGGCTGTCGCGCCGCTGGCGGCACGAGCCCGCGGCGCCGGTCGCGCCCGAGCCGGTGACGGGGGTCGCGCGATGAGACCGCTCGCCTTGCTCCTGCTGGTGGCCGCGGGGTGCGCCGTCGGCCCGAACTACACGCGCCCCACGGTGGACGCGCCCCCGAGCTATCGAGGCGCAAGCGGCCCCGGCGCCGGTCCGTCTCTCGGCAGCGAGGACTGGGCACGGGTGTTCCCCGATGCGGTGCTCGCCGGTCTCCTCCGCGAGGCGGTCGTGAACAACCAGGACGTCCTCATCGCGGCGGCGCGCATCGAGCAGGCCGCGGCGCAGGTCGGGATCGCCCGCGCGGATCAGCTGCCGACCGTGAGCGCGGGGATTTCCGGAGGTCGGGAGCGCCTGCCGGCCGCGCCGCCCGTGCCGGCGATCACCACGAACCTGCTCCAGGGGACCGCGACGCTGTCGTGGGAGCTCGACTTCTGGGGCAAGTTCCGCCGCGCCAGTGAGGCCGCGCGTGCCGGCCTCCTCGCAGCGGAGTGGAACCGCCGCGCGATCATCACGTCGCTCGTCTCCTCCGTCGCGAGCGGTTACTACCAGCTCCTCGAGCTGGACCTCGAGCACGACATCGCGACCCGCACGCTCGCATCGCGGAAGGAGTCGCTCGAGCTGACGCAGCTCCAGGAGAGCCACGGCACCGTCTCGATCCTGGACGTGCGCCAGGCCGAGCAGCTCGTCTACAACGCCGCGCAGACGATCGTCGACGTCGAGCGGCGGAGCGCGCAGCAGGAGAACCTCCTCTGCACGCTCCTCGGCCGGAATCCCGGGCCGATCGCGCGTGGGCGGAGGCTGACCGAGCAACCGCACGAGCCCGTCGTTCCGGCGGGGGTGCCGTCCGAGGTCCTGCAGCGGCGGCCGGACATCCAGGCCCAGGAGGCGCAACTCGTCGCCGCGAACGCCCAGATCGGCGTCGCGCGGGCGGCGTTCTTCCCGTCGATCTCGCTCACGGCCAGCGGCGGCGCGCAGAGCTCCGCCCTGTCCGATCTGTTCAAGGGCCCGGCAGGCGCGTGGAGCTTCATCGGCTCGCTCACGCAACCGATCTTCGAGGGGGGCAGGCTCCGCTCCGGCGTGAAGCTCGCCGAGGCGCAGAAGAAGGAGCAGCTCATCTCCTACCAGCAGACGATCCAGCGCGCGTTCCGCGAGGTGTCCGACGCGCTCGTGGCGTACAGCAAAGACCAGGAGTTCCGCGCGCAGCAGGCGCTCCTCGCCGACTCCACGCGGGATGCGCTCGCCCTCTCCGAGCAGCGCTATCGTGGAGGCGCGGCCAGCTACCTCGAGGTCCTCGACGCGGGCACCCGGACGTTCACGGCCGAGCTCGGCCTGGCCCAGGCGCAGCTCAATGAATTGCTCGCGCTGGTTCAGCTCTACGCTGCGCTTGGCGGCGGATGGGAATCAGCGGAAGACCATCTCGCAGCGAGGTGAACGGCACCAGGAGACACGGCCATCACCCCGGATGCCCAGATCTGTTTGCCGCACCGCGAGGGGCCCTGGCCCTGGATGGACCTCCGCCCGCTCGCCACTGCGGAGGAAGAGCGGCCCGCTCGCCGACTACCTCACAAGCATCTCGGCGCAACGCCCTCGCGCCCTGGTGGCCGTGTCGGGCGGACGGGGGCGCCCGTACCGACGGTCAGTCGACGTCGACACGATTGGATGAACTTCCGCAGGCGAGCTCGAGTAGCGGGGAGTGGCAGTACCCGCACACCTCCTCGCGGACGAGTGGAATGGCTCATGAAGGCGCGATGTACACCACTTGGTGGACCTGGCCTTGCCACGATAGGTATCGCCTAGATGGACTCGCATCACGAGTTACTCGACTTCTGGTTCGGCGCGGGGACGCCGGCGTTTCTTCGATTCCGCCGCGAGTGGTTCGCGGCCGACCCTGCCTTCGATGACAGGATCCGCGACCGCTTCCTCCGAGACTGGGAGCGGGCCTCCGTCGGAGAGTTCTCATCCTGGCAGGATGCAGCCGATGGCTCCCTCGCCTTCATCGTCCTCTGCGACCAGGTCCCGCGTAACCTATTTCGCGGCGACGCGAGGGCGTTCTCTACAGATCCACTCGCCCTGGACGCCGCGCGTCGTGCTCTCGAGCGCGGCGATGATAGGGCGTTCGCGCCCGTGCAGCGCTGGTTCCTCTATCTACCGTTCGAGCACAGCGAGAGCCTCGAGGACCAGCGTACGTCGGTCGCTCTGTTCGAACAGCTCCGTGGCGATCCCGACAGTGTCGCTGCCGTCGAGTACGCTCGCCACCACCTCCAAATCATCGAGAAGTTTGGCAGGTTTCCGCATCGGAATCGCACGCTGGGGCGCGTCTCGACTCCCGAGGAAGAAGCCTTCCTCCGCACACCAGGATCGTCCTTCTGAGCCCGGCCCTGCTGCACGCCGGAGCGCCACCCCAGGCGAAAGCTGCGGGCTCAGCGAACCGCCAGGGTGATCTTCCCGGCGACGCCGGCGCCTCGAGCTGCTCGTGCGCCTCGCGAGCCCCCGCCAGCGGCAGTGTGCGCCAGACGAAGATCCTCAGCGTACCCTGCTCGGCGAGGGCGATGATCTTCGGCAGGCTGCTCCGCGCTGTTCTGCGTGAAGACGGCCGCGATGCGCGCGCAATGCGACTTCGCCTCGTCGGCCGACGCCGTCCCAGAGCTGCGCCCACGCCCTCATCAAGTGTTGAACCTACTCGATTGACGGGCGGAAAATTGCGCTGCCGCGGCACTGGAGCACTGGAGAACAGAAGGCCACCCCGGATTCGCGATTCGTGTTCATCATCTGGCCAGGTTGTGCTGCGGCTGATCAGCGACCCTCGTCGCGTCTGTTCTCGAGCCGGGGCGTTCACCTCGCGACGCGCTTGGCCCAGCGATTGCACCGCCCACCGTGGTCGGCAAGTGACGCGGCGCAACTGCTCTCTTGTTGAAGGCATGTTCCGGGTCGATGCCTCACGGAAGGTGATTCATGGAAACCAGAGTTACAAGGGCCGCGCGGATCCTTCTCGGGCTCGTGTTCTTCGTGTTCGGCCTGAATGGTATAGGTCACTTCTTTCCGCTGCCATCCATGGAGGGCAGGGCCGCGGAGTTCATCGCCGGGCTCGCCGCCAGCGGGTATTTCTTCCCGCTGCTGTTTTGCACGTACACGATCCTGGGAGCCGCCCTCCTGGCCCGCCGGTTCGTGCCACTCGCCCTGACCGCGCTCGCGCCCGTCGTCGTGCACATCGTCGCCGTCCACCTCTTCCTCGCTCCATCCCCATCGGGACTCGCCATCGCACTGTTCGTCCTCTGGCTCGAGGTCTTCGTCGCGTGGTCGTACCGCGCGGCGTTCCGCCCGATGCTGCGCGCGCGCCACGAGTTCACGCCGGTGAGCCATCCAGCGCATCGCGCGCAGGCGGCCGGGCGCGCGAGCTGAGGAGGAGCGCGACACGCGCGGCCGCGGACGCCGTTTCCGTCGAGACCCGCTGACTGGAGTCAACGCCAATGTTTCGAACCCACCCCTACGGGAAACTCAAGTACCACGAGATCAACAGCAGGCGAATGGCCTACATTGATGAGGGCACGGGCGACCCAATCCTGTTTCAGCACGGTCAGCCGACCTCTTCATACGCATGGCGAAATGTCATTCCGCATCTCGAGGGGATGGGCCGGTTGATCGCCTGCGACCTCATCGGGATGGGCGGGTCAGACAAGATCGACTCGGCAGATCCCAAACGCTACGACTACTCCGCGCATCGCGACTATCTGTTCGCGCTCTGGAATGAGCTTGATCTCGGCGAGCGTGTAGTGCTGGTGCTGGACGATTGGGGCGCTACGCTCGGTTTCGACTGGGCCAATCAGCATCGCGACCGCGTGCGGGGCATCGTTCACATGGAAGCCGTTGCGATACCGCTGAACTGGTCGGATATCCTTGAGCAGTTCCGTCCATTCTTCCGAGCGCTGCGCTCACCCGAGGGCGAGCGAATGGTTCTGGAAAACAACGTGTTCATCGAGGAGAGGCTGCCGGGAGCCGTTTTGCGGCAATTGACAGACACGGAGATGGACCATTATCGGCGGCCCTTCCTCAATCCCGGTGAAGACCGCCGACCAACGTTGTCGTTTCCCCGCAATCTTCCGATCGAAGGCGAGCCTGCCGAGGTTGTCAAGGTGATGAATGACTACAGTCGTTGGTTGGCCCAAAGCGATGTTCCCAAGCTGTTCATCAACGGCGACCCGGGCGCGATCGTGACCGGGCGGATCCGTGAGTTCATCCGCAGTTGGGCCAACCAGACCGAAGTCACCGTCAAAGGGAGAAAGTTGTTACAGGAAGATAGCCCCGATGAGATCGGGGCCGCGATCGCAGACTTCATCCGCAGGCTGGACCACTAGCTCAACCCCAGCACACTGCACCCCAGAGGTCTGAACCCGGGCGCAAGCCCGACAAGAAAGGAGTCACAATGGGTGTATCCAAATTGGCATATATCGGAGCCAACGCTACTGACCTGGCTGCGTGGAAGAAGTACAGCGCCGAAGTCATGGGGCTTCAGATTGGGACAGATAGCAGCGATCGGCGGCTATATCTGCGCGCGGACGAACGGCACCATCGGCTCATCATCCAGGCCGCTGACAAGGACGACGTCGCATACGTTGGTTGGGAACTCGCCAATCACGAGGCGCTCGAAACCGCGGCCAGCGTCCTGGAAAAGAACGGCGTCAAGGTCGTGGCAGCCACGGCCGACGAACTCGCCGAGCGCCGCGTGCTCGAGCTCGCCTACTTCGTCTGTCCGTACACGCACGTTCGGATGGAGCTTACCGTTGGCCATGAGGTAGCGCTGTTCCCACGATTCACGTCCACGCGTGACCTGTCTGGCTTTCTCATGGGAGACCTCGGCCTGGGCCATGTCGTCCTGCTCACCACCGATGTCCGGGTGGCCGCCGAGTTCTACGTCCGTACCCTCGGGTTCGGGATCTCAGACTATGTCTACCATCCAGAGGGCTTCGCGGTGGGAGCGTTCCTGCACTGCAACCCGCGACACCACTCGCTGGCGTTCTTCAGCGTGCCCATGTCCCCGCGCGGTCTGACGATTCAGCACCTGATGATCGAAACCGCCTCGCTGGACGACGTCGGAACAAGCTATGACCTGTGTCTCGAGCGAAACATCACTAAGTCGTCGTTGGGCCGACACCCCGACGATCGCGGGCTCTCGTTCTACTTCCGCAATCCGTCTCGTTGGCTCTTCGAGTACGCGTGGCAGCTCAGAAACATCAATCCCAATAACTTCGCGAACGAAAAGTATACGATGGGGGCAAGTAACGGGTGGGGACATAAGGGCCTTTTCAGCCGGGACGAATAGGTTGTCAGCCCCGAAGGCGAACAGGTCGTCGCGCTCCTGAGCCGCGACCTGCGACATCATTCGATCGCCTTCCTCGCGCGAGCCGCACAATGTAGGGCGTGAGAGCAGTTCCTTCGTCGTCCTGGGCGACGTAGAGCAGGCGCTCGACTACCTCTACCGCCGCGGCAAGTTCATGGCACGTGCTGGTGAGAGTCCTGCCGTACTGCTCCTGGACCTGAAGCTCCCCAAGGTCGACGGCCTCGAGGTCCTGGAGCAGATGTGGTCCGACGAGGCGCTGAAGATGATCCCCGTGGTGGTACTGACCTCATACCGAGAGGAGCGCGACATGGTGGCGAGCTACACGCTCGGCGTGAAGGCGCACGTCGTCAAGTTGGTCGACGTCCACGAGTCCGTCAACGCGGCCAACGAGCTCGGGATCTTCTGGGCCGTCATCAACGAGCCGCCGCCGGGGAGCTTTCGGAGGCGGTGATCGACTCGTCGGAAATGGATCCGCGCCTCCGCATCCTTCATCTCGAGGATGACGCTACCGACTCGGCGCTCGTGCGGGAGACGCTCGAGGAGGGCGGCTTGGGCTGCGAGGTGACGCGCGTCGAGACGGAGGCGGCGTTCTGCGAGCTCCTCGACGAGGGCGGATTCGACCTCATCCTCGCCGACTACACGCTCCCCTCGTTCGACGGCTCCTCGGCCCTGCGGCTCGCGCTCGAGAGGCGCCCCGAGGTCCCCTTCATCTTCGTCTCCGGGACGCTCGACGAGGAAGTCGCGATCGAGTCGCTGAAGGTCGGGGCGACGGATTATGTGTTCAAAACCAAGCTATCGCGGATCGTCCCCTCTGTGCAGAGAGCGGTTCGCGCGGCCGAGGAGCGGCTCCGGCGCACAGAGGCGGAGAAGGCCCTGCGTGCGACGCAGGCGGAGCTCGCCCATGTCGCCCGCGTCATGACGATGGGAGAGATGGCGGCCTCGATCGCTCATGAGGTCAACCAGCCCCTCTCCGCGATCGTCCTCAACGGCAACGCCTGCCTGGGCTGGCTCTCCGGCGAGCACCCCGACCTCGGCGAGGCGCGCGAGGCGGTCGAGCGGATCGTCCGCGACGCGTTGCGGGCGGGAGAGGTCATCGCCCGCATCCGTGCGCTCACGCGCAAGGACCCAACGCACAAGGAATGCCTCGACCTGAACGAGACGATCGAACAGGTGTTGGTCCTCGCCCGCGGTGAGCTGCAGAAGAACCGGGTCGTCCTGCACATGGAGCTGGCCCGCGATCTCCCTTCCGTCCTCGGCGATCGCATCGAGCTCCAGCAACTGCTCCTGAACCTGCTAATCAATGCCATCGAGGCGATGAGCACCATCTCGGACCGGCCGCGCGCGCTGGTTGTCTCCACTGCGGACGGCGCGGGGGAAGTGCTCGTCTCGGTCCGGGACGCGGGCGTCGGGCTCGCCGCGGACGTCTCCGATCACATCTTCGACGCGTTCTACACGACCAAGGCGAGCGGCATGGGCATGGGATTGTCGATCTGCCGTTCCATCGTGGAAAACCACGGCGGGAGCCTGTTCGCCGAGGCGAACGACGGTCATGGCATGACGTTCCGGTTCACGGTCCCGAAAGCGCTCTGATATTCACGATCTTCGCCATCATGCCCTCGTCCTCGTGACTGAGCAGGCGGCACTGGACAGGATGCCGCGGATGATGGGAACGGTGTCCATGATGAGGTCGGTCGAGCCACCCAGCGCCAGGTGACCGTGTCGGGCCACTCCGGATCGCGCGCGGCTTCGTCGTTCATGGCGTACACGCGGGAATCCACGTGGTGGATGTGGACGGGGAGTGCTCCTCTCCCGTCGCGTTCGCGAAGCGCCAGCGGTGATATCCATTGACGCGGATATGGACCATGGGCCCGTCGGCGGGGATATTGCGTCGGCCGTTGATCCAGAAGTCGTGGTCGTGCTCCTCCGCTCGCACGAAGTATCCCAGGCGCTCGACGTCTTAGTCCTTCGCGACGAACCAGCCACCCGGGACCATGTCCTCGGCGGCCTTCGGTCCCCACGTACCGGGCTCGTACACGTGAATGGGCGTGTTGGCCTTGATGGCGGGGTCGACGATCCGCCACGCCTCCTCGACGTAGTCCTGCCGCGCGAAGCGGAAGGAGTCGCCGGCAAGCGCATCGCCGAGCAGTTGATCGTAGGGGTCGAGGTCCCTCCTGTCCTCGCGGTGCAGCTCCAGCTCCACCTCCTCACCGGCCGGCCGGTCACCCGGCGCCTGGACGATGGCACCCAGCGCGATCACGAATCCGGGGCTGAGCCTGAAGCGCAGATGATTGCCAGGTAGGTCGAGGCCGCGCACGAGCGTGGGGGGCTTGCGCAGCCGAACTACGATTTCGGTCCGCGTGATAGGGAGATTCTTCCCTGCGCGGATGAAGAACGGCACTCCCTGCCAGCGCCAGCTGTTCACGTGGAGGTGCAGGGCGACGAACGTCTCGGTAGTCGAGGAGCGAGAGACCCCGGGTTCCTCCAGATATCCGCCGAACTGGCCACGCACGACGTCCCGGGGCTCGATGGGCGGCATGCCCTTCAGGACCTTCACCTTCTCGTCGCGCGTGGTCTCCAGGTCAGCGCTGCAGGTGGGCGGCTCCATCGCGAGGTTGGAGACGACTTGCAGGAGGTGGTTCTGCACGACGTCGCGGATGGTACCCGCGTTGTCGTAGAAGCCCCCACGGCCCTCGACGCCGAAACTCTCCGCCATCGTGATCTGCACGCTATCCACGTAGTTGCGGTTCCAGATTGGCTCGAGGAAGCTGTTGGCAAACCGGAACACCACCAGGTTCTGGACGGTGTGCTTTCCGAGGTAGTGATCGATGCGGAAGATGTCCTTTTCCGCATGGAACTCGTGCAGCTTGGAGTTGAGGCCCTGGGCGCTGCGCAGGTCGTTTCCGAAGGGCTTCTCCACCACCAGTCGCGCGCTTCCAATGCAGCAGACGGTGGCCAGTCGTTCGATGACCAGACCGAAGAGGCTCTGCGGTATGGCCAGGTAGTGCACGGGTCGCGACACGTTCCCGAGCGCCTGTTTCAGGGCGTTGAACGTGGCGGGGTCCTCGTAGTCGCCGCCGACGTACCGCAGCAGCCTGGCCATCTGTGAGAAGGCGGCCCGGTCGAGCCCGCCGTTCTTTGTGACGCTCTCCTCGGCCCGCGCCCGGAGCTGTTCCAAGCTCCAGCGCTGCCGGGCGACGGCGATGATGGGCACGTCGAGGGCACCGCGCCGGACCATGGACTGCAGCGCGGGGAAGATCTTCTTGTAGGCGAGGTCGCCAGTGGCGCCGTAGAAGACGAACGCGTCTGCCTTGCCGTTCCTCATCGCCGCTCCTCCTCGTGCCCCGGCGCACCGGCCCGGATGCTGCGGTAGCGGCGGATGAGGGTGCTCGTCGACCCATCATGGCGGAGCGTCGGCTCCTCGGCGCCCTCCAGCTCGGGGACGATTCGCTGAGCCAGCACCTTGCCTAGCTCGACGCCCCACTGATCGAATGAATCGATGCCCCAGATCACACCTTGTGTGAACACGCTATGCTCGTAGAGCGCGACCAGCCTCCCCAGCGCGGCGGGTGTGAGGCGATCCGCCAGGATGACGTTGCTGGGGCGGTTGCCCGCGAAGACGCGATGCGGGACGAGCGCCGGTGGCGTGCCTTCCATCTCGACCTCCACCCGCGTCTTACCGAAAGCCAGCGCCTCTGCCTGCGCGATGACGTTCGCGATGAGCAGGTCGTGGTGGCGACCGAGCGGGTTCAACGGCTGCGCGAACGCGATGAAGTCGCAGGGGATGAGGCGCGTGCCCTGGTGAATGAGCTGGTAGAACGAGTGCTGACCGTTCGTGCCGGGCTCGCCCCAGTAGATGGGCCCCGTGTCGTAGTCGACCGCGCCTCCGTCGAGCCGGACGGACTTCCCGTTACTTTCCATCGTGAGCTGTTGGAGATACGCAGGGAAGCGCTTCAGGTACTGCTCGTAGGGCAGCACCGCCGCCGTCTGCGCGCCGAAGAAGTCGCTGTACCAGACGCCGATCAGCCCGAGGAGCACCGGCAGGTTGCGCGACAGGGGCGCCGTGCGGAAGTGCTCGTCCATCTCGTGGAAGCCGGCGAGCATGGCGCGGAAATGGTCAGGGCCGAGGGCGATCATGGTGGACAGACCGATGGCGGAGTCCATCGAGTAGCGGCCGCCCACCCAGTCCCAGAACCCGAACATGTTGGCGGGGTCGATGCCGAACTCGGCAACCCTGGCAGCGTTGGTCGAGACCGCCACGAAATGCTTGGCGATGGCCTTCGGATCGCGTCCTAGGCCGTGGAGGGTCCAGGCGCGCGCGCTGGCGGCGTTGGTCATCGTCTCCAGCGTGGTGAAGGTCTTTGAGGACACGATGAAGAGCGTCTCGGCCGGATCGAGGTCGCGGATCGCCTCGACCAGGTCGGTGCCGTCGACGTTCGAGACGAACCGGAATGTGAGGGCGCGGTCGCTGTACCAGCGGAGCGCCTCGTAGGCCATGACCGGCCCGAGGTCCGATCCGCCGATGCCGACGTTCACCACGTTGCGGATGCGCTTGCCGGTGTGGCCCGTCCAGGCGCCGCTGCGGACCCGTTCCGAGAAGTCGGCCATCTTGTCCAGGACGGCGTGGACCTCGGGCACCACGTCCTTACCGTCCACCAGAATCCGGGTGCCCCGCGGTGCGCGCAGCGCCACGTGCAGCACAGCACGCGCCTCGGTCGCATTGACCGTGTCGCCGCGGTACATGGCGTCGCGCCGCTCGGCCACGCCGCGCTCGTGGGCAAGCGCGAGGAGCAGCTGCACCGTCTCCTCGGTGATGCGGTTCTTGGAGTAGTCGAGGAACAGCCCGGCGGCCTCGACGCCGAAGCGCTCGGCCCGACCGGGATCTTTCGCGAACAGCTCCCGGAGGTGGACGTCCTCGATGCCTGCGTGGTGCGCCCGGAGCGCACGCCAGGCCTGCGTCCGTGTCGGTGTGTCGCTCATGTTCAGTTCACCGTTCAGTGCGTGGAACTTCCCTTGCGCTCTATTGCGGCCATCAGCTCCTCCCATGACGCGACGAAAGCCTTTGCGCCGTCCTCCTGCAACCGCACCGCCAGCCGGCCCAGGTCGACGCCCGCGCGGTGGAAGGCCGCCAGGACCTCCTCCGCGTCTCCGCCGTCCTGCGGAATGGCGCCGCGCAGCTCGCCGTGATCGGCGAACGCCAGGAGCGTCTTCTCGGGCATGGTATCGACGGTGTTGGGGGCGGCGAGCCCTTCCACGTAGAGTGCGTCGTGAGCCTCGGGATCCTTCGTGCCGGTGCTCGCGAACAGGAGCCGCTGCGGACGCGCGCCGGCATTGGCGAGCCGCTGCCACCGATTCGACGCGAGCAGCTCCCGATAGGCCCGGTACACCTGCCGCCCTACAGCTATGCCGAGCCGATGCCGAAGCTCGCTCGGCACCTTGCCCGAGACGGCCACGTCCCAGCGGCTGACAAAGAGCGACGCCACTGACGGGATATCAGCACCTTCACCGGCGGCCAGGCGGCGCTCCAGGCCGCGCAGGTACGCGTCGGCAGCGGCCAGGTAGTGCTCGCGCGAGAACAGGAGCGTGACGTTCACCGGGACGCCGGCGAATATGGCCTCCTCGATCGCGGGTAGGCCCTCCCTCGTTCCCGGGATCTTGATCATCAGATTCTCGCGCCCGGCTCTTCGGTGGAGCTCCTTCGCCTGCCGCACCGTCGTAGCGGTGTCGTGGGCGAGCAGCGGCGAAACCTCGAGCGACACCAGGCCATCCACGCCTGACGTCCGGCTGTAGATGGGCCCGAAGAGATCGGCGGCTCGGGTGAGGTCCTGGACAGCCAGCTCGAAGAAGATCGCCTCGGCAGAAAGACCGCGCCTCGTGAGCTCGACGATCGCGCCGTCGTATGCGCCACTGTAGGTGATGGCATGGTCAAAGATGGTCGGGTTCGAGGTGAGGCCCGTCACCGCGAGCTCATCGATGTATCGCTTCAGGGTGCCGCTCTCCAGGATCTCGCGCGTGATGTTGTCGAGCCACACGCTCTGACCGAGGCGGTGCAAGGCGCGGGTCTCTTTCGGCCCTGCCTCGGCTCCTCGAG
>Ga0335081_10005823_pt1 | contig 19537 bp, 19 predicted proteins | sample Lox_Sample_35_FD_206713 | JGI IMG/M metagenome (GOLD analysis project Ga0335081, IMG submission 206713) | Soil microbial communities from Loxahatchee National Wildlife Refuge, Florida, United States - Lox_Sample_3.5 | ecosystem: Environmental > Terrestrial > Soil > Wetlands | place: USA... | reverse complement strand
GCAGCGCCAGGCGGGTCCTCGAACATCAAAGCGCTCGGTGGGATTCGTGCCGGGCTCGTGAGGATTCCCTCGACGGACTGCCAGGGATGCGTGGGCCGCACGACGCGCGCTACCGGCGCTTCCTGCACGGGGGGTGTCGGGGGTGATGGCAGCGAGATCCAGGTGAGGGCTTGCGTGCGTGGCAACAGCTGCGGCCAGACTAGCGGCACCAGCAGGATGAGACCAACGGCAGCGGCGTTGCCGGTGAACCCGGCGGCGACGGTCCAGTAGCGCCCGCCGGCGGGACGGGATGGCAATACGGCTTGTTCGAACATAGATAGCCTCCTGTGGGCGGCGCGCTTCCGTGCGGTGCGCCGGGCGGAAGCCCGGCGGCAGGCCAAAAGGCCTGGCCCCACGCAACTGCATAGACACCGAGGGGCGCAGCGAAGTTCCGGCATGATGGAAGGGTGCACCTGCCGCAGGAGATTCGGAGCAAGATCGCGGAGCGCGCGGAAGGCGTGGGCTTCGGGGCGTTGCAGCGAGCCGCGGCTGAGATCTCGCAGGCGTATCGCGAGGGTTGCGTGCTGCCACTGAAGACGCCTGAACGTTTGGCCGCATACCTGGTTACCCGGATGCCTGCTACTTATGCCGCGGCCAATGCCGTTCTTCGGGAGGTTCGCGGGCGTTTGGGAGAGCTTCGAGTGGAAAGCGTGTTGGATGCGGGCGCGGGCAGCGGGAGCGCGTCGCTGGCAGCGATGCGCTGGCTCGGCGCAGAGCGGTTGACATTATTCGAACGCGACTCTGGCATGGCCGGATTCGCCAGAGAGTTGCTGCCAGGGGCGCGCGTTCGGATGGAAGATTTTACGTTTCCGTCGCGATTCGAGCCGCACGATGTGGTGATCGCGTCTTACGCGCTGGGGGAAGCGGCGGCGGAGCAAGTGATGGCACGTTTGTGGGAAGCGGCGCGTGTGGCATTGGTTGTGATCGAGCCTGGCACACCGCGCGGCTTCGGGCTGATTCGGGAGATCCGTTCGCAGCTATTGGCCGGGGGCGCCCATATGCTGGCGCCATGTCCGAGGGAGGATGCTTGTCCCGTGACCGGTTCGGATTGGTGCCACTTCGCGGCGCGCGTGGAGCGCACTTCCCTGCACCGCCGCATCAAGCAAGCGGAGCTCAATTACGAAGACGAGAAGTTCAGCTACGTGGCTTTTACCCGTGAGGCGTGCGCGTTACCTTCAGCGCGGATCGTGCGGCATCCGCAGCACCAACCGGGCTTGATCACGCTGGAAACGTGCACGCCACGAGGGTTCGAGACCGTTCGCGCGACCAAGCGCGACCGCGAGCAATTCCGCGCGGCGCGGCGGGCCGATTGGGGAGATGCGTTCGGCTCGGTATGATATTCCAATGGTGGACCGAGAACAGGCCTGGAGTCTTCTCTGCGAATTTACGCAATCGGAAAGCCTGCGCAAGCACGCTCTGGCGGTGGAGGCGTGTGTGTTGGCCTACGCCAAACAGTTCGGCGAGGACGAGACCAGGTGGTCGCTCACCGCGCTGTTGCATGATTTCGATTGGGAGATCCATCCGCAAGCGCCGGATCATCCCATGAAAGGCGAAGCGATTCTGGCCAGCCGTGGGGTAGATGAGGAGATGCGGCGGGCCATTCTTTCGCACGCCAACTACAGCGGCGTTCCGCGCGTGTCGCCGCTCGAGAAGACACTGTACGCGTGCGATGAGCTGGCTGGCTTCATCACGGCAATCTCTTATGTGAAGCCGCATCGCAGCGTGTTTGAGGTCGACGTGCCGTCGGTGAAGAAGAAGATGAAAGACAAGGCGTTCGCACGGTCGGTGAACCGCGAGGACATCGTGAATGGCGCTGGGGAGTTGGGAGTGCCGCTCGACGATCACATTGATTTTTGTATTAAGGCGATGCAGGCGAACGCGGAGGCGCTGGGGATTAAGGGGTCGTTGTAGTAGCCCCTTCGGACGCTCCGTGAGCAGACGCCGGGCAGAAGCCCGGCGGCAGGCCGGAAGGCCTGGCCCCACGAAGATACCTGCCCAGGGGTTCTTCGTAGAAGCGGTATACGACTGCCGACAGCAGGATCACTACGGCTACATACGCGGCTGGTGACGTGTGCGGGGTCCAGCGCTTCATCCACCACAGTACCGGAATGTGCAGGATATACATGGCGTAGCTGGCCTTCCCTAAGAAGACAGCGGGGGATGACGCCAGCAGGCGCGCGGTAGGGCCAGTGCCGAGCGCGAAGCCTACCAGCAACATCGCGTTCAGGGGCCGGAGCGCGGTGTTGAGGTCGACGCCCGCCGGTAATACGTGCGGCCAGGCAATGAGCGCGGCTCCCGCCACGCCGCCTGGGAGGTAGAGCCACCAACCCGAACCGGCGAGGCGGGAGCGCTTGAACCAGTCATATAGAGACGATGCCGCTATGCCCATGAGGAAGTCCGCGAAGTGAACCAGGGGTTTCCAATCGTCGCGCACACCGGCGATCAGCAGAACGCGCGTGAGCAGGCAGGCGCCTAGCGCCAGTGCCAGGGGATGGACGCGCAGCAGTATGACTAACGCCAGGGGGAAGCAAGTGTAGAAGAAGACTTCACAAGAGAGCGACCACGCCGGCGTATTCCATCCGACGGGTAAGTGGCCCGTCCAACCTTGCAGCAGCAGGCTGTAGTTGAGGATGAGCGCGGATTTGCGGGGGGCGGGGTCGGCAATCATGAACGGCACTACTAGCGCGAGGCTCAGCGCGTACACCGGATAGATCCGCGCGAAACGAGCAATGGCGTAGCGCCGCAGCCGATCTGGGTGCCAATCGCCCGAACCGTAGCTGCGCGCCAGAACGAAACCCGAGAGTACGAAGAAGGTGGCGACGGCCAGGTAACCGCCGCGAAGAAATGCGTACACGGGGTGCGGCAATCGCTGCGCGGCCGCATCCAGTTCTGCTCCGGGGCCGGTGAGGTGATGCAGGATCACCCAGAGCGCGAGGACGAAGCGCAGGCCGGTGAGCGCGGGCAGATGTTCGGCCTTCACCGCCCGCGTATGACCTCCTCGCCCAGGTAGGGGCGAAGCGCCTCGGGCACGACCACGCTGCCGTCCTTCTGCTGGCAGTTTTCCACGATCGCCACCCAGGTGCGGCCCACGGCCAGGCCGCTGCCATTGAGCGTGTGCGCATGCTCGGATTTCCTGCCGCTCTTGAAGCGGATTCCGGCGCGGCGTGCCTGGAATGCCTCGTAATTCGAGCACGATGAGATTTCCTTGTACGCGTTCTGCCCCGGTAGCCAAACCTCGATGTCGTACGTTTTGGCAGAGCCGAAGCCCATGTCGCCGGTGCATAGGACAACTGTGCGGAACGGCAGGCCGAGGCGGCAGAGGACGTCCTCGGCATCGGCAGTCAGCTTTTCGAGTTCGTCGTAGCTTTGCTCCGGCCGCGTAAACTTGACCAGCTCCACCTTCTGGAATTGGTGCTGCCGGATAATGCCACGCACATCGCGGCCGTAGGAGCCGGCCTCGCTGCGAAAGCAGGGTGTATAAGCGCACAACCTGATGGGCAGCGACTCGGCATCGAGCGTCTCGTCGCGGTAGATATTTGTTACCGGCACTTCGGCTGTGGGCACGAGCCAGAAATCATGGTTCTCGAGCTTGAACAGGTCTTCCGCGAATTTCGGCAATTGCCCTGTACCGTAGAGGCTCTGCGAATTGACCATGAACGGCGGCAGCACCTCGGTGTAGCCGTGGTGGCGGGTGTGCAGGTCAAGCATGAAGTTGATCAAGGCCCGCTCGAGCCTGGCGCCCATGCCCCAATACAAGGCAAACCGCGCGCCGGTGATCTTGGCAGCGCGCTCCAGGTCGAGGATTCCCAATTCCGGTCCGAGATCCCAGTGGGCTTTCGGCTCGAAGTCGAACTGGCGCGGTTCGCCGACCCGCCGGACTTCCACGTTATCGTCGGAGGACTTGCCCACGGGAACTGACTCATGCGGGACGTTGGGAACGCCGGCCAGCAATTCACGGAACTCTTCATCGACGGCTTCCTGTTGCTCGTCGAGCACGGTGATCTGGTCGCCCATGGCGCGCACCTGCTTCTGCAGTTCCGCGGTGTCGGCGCCCTCCCGTTTCAGTTTGCCGATCTTGGCGGTCTCATCGTTGCGGCTTTTCTTGAGCTGTTCGGCCTCGGTGATGAGGGCCCGGCGTTTGGCATCGAGTTCGCGGAACTGATCGAGATTGAGCGGGGTCCCGCGGGTGGCCAGGCGTTGGACGATTTGGTCGAAATTGGACCGGAACTGGGCGAGGTCGTGCATGCCCCTCCATGCTAGCGCACGGCAGGCATGCTACTCGTCTTCCTCTTCCACCTTGACTTGTTCAAGGTCTTCAGCTTCGAAAATCTGGCGGCAGTCGAGACACTCCACGTAATCCACGCCGTCACGGCGGGCGATGATCTGAGTGCGATTGTGGTCACAGGCGGCTTGCATAACAGCGCTTCGTGAGATTTATTCTATCCGGGTGTAGCCCTATGTCAAGGGCCTTAGAGTCCTGGCAGGGTTCCATTTCCGGCGGTCAAGTCCCAGGAGTTACAATCCTGGTACATGCCATTCCCCATCCATCGGCCACGGCGTTTGCGCGCCTCGGCCGCCATGCGCGACCTGGTTCGCGAGACACGCCTGGACCCGAAACAATTCATCCTTCCGCTGTTTGTGTGTCCTGGCGAAGGAGTTAGGCGCGAAATCGGGTCGATGCCCGATAACTACCAGTTATCGATCGACCAGTTGGTGAAGGAGTGCGCCGAGGTGCACTCGCTAGGGATCGGCGGGGTGATCCTGTTCGGCCTGCCGGAGTCCAAGGATGAGACCGCTTCGGGCGCGTACGCGGAGGATGGCATCGTGCAATGCGCCATCCGGGCGGTGCGGCGGGAGACGCCGAAGCTGCTCATCATGACGGATGTGTGCAATTGCGAATATACCAGCCACGGACACTGCGGGTTTATCAAAGATGGCGACGTGGACAACGACACCACCCTGCAGTGGCTGGCAAAGACGGCCCTGTCGCATGCCAAGGCGGGCGCCGATATTGTGGCGCCTTCCGACATGATGGACGGCCGCGTGGGTGCGATCCGCCAGACGCTCGACGCCCACGGCTTGGAGAAGGTCGCGATTCTAGCCTACGCAGCCAAGTTCGCCTCAGTATTCTACGGCCCGTTCCGCGAAGCTGCCGAATCCACACCGCAGTTCGGCGACCGGCGCAGCTACCAAATGGACCCGGCCAACGGACGCGAGGCGATGAAGGAGATCGAGTTCGACCTGGAGGAAGGCGCCGATATGATCATGGTGAAGCCGGCCCTGCCGTACCTGGACCTGATCCGCCAGGCCCGCGACCGGTTCGATGTGCCGATCGCAGCCTACCAGGTGAGCGGTGAGTACTCGATGATTATGGCTGCGGCACGCAATGGCTGGATCGAGTGCGAGCGCGCCATGTTCGAGACACTGACCTCGATCGCCCGGGCCGGCGCGGGGATTATTCTGACTTACTTTTCGAAGCCGGCGGCGCGGCTGCTGGGGTAGACGATGGCCGACAACGGCTGGCTTCCTCAGGCGTATCTGGAACAATGTCCGGCCTGCTCGTGGATCGTGGATGCGGAGGGCGTCTTCCGCGCAGTTTACGGGGATCCGGCTCCCATTTTCGGCAAGCCGGCAACCGAGTTGATCGAGCGGTCCGCGACGGCAGCGTTGGAGAGCGGCCTGGCTGAGAATTGGACCCGCCGCTTCGCCCGCGTTTTCGCGGGAGAAACGCTGATGCTGCACGAGCGCTGCGGGAACGCGACCTGGTACATTACCGTGTTTCCGATTCGCCGTGATCAGCAATTCCGATTCGCCGGCGGATTCGGGCGCGAGGTTACTCCTTGGGCTACGGCGGAGCAGGAACTGCGCCACACGGCGCTGGGGGCGATGAAGGCCCTGGAAAATGATCGGAAAATGGCTTCGCGATTCCTCCACGATTCGGTGGGTCAAAACCTGACGGCACTCGGGCTGCAGCTCGACCTGATCCGCATGGACCTGGAGACTGTTTCTCCGGAGACCTGCGCGCGCATCGTGGAAATCCAGAAGATGCTGGAAGGGATGATGAGCGAGGTGCGCGAGTATAGCTACGAGCTAAACCCCTCGATCGCGGAACGCGCGGGGCTGAGGGCGGCTCTCGACCGGCTGGTCACGCGGACGCGCGCAAACTTTGACGGCGCCATCAGCCTGCGCGCCGATCCATCGGTAAAGATCGATCCGAAGATCGCTTCCCCGCTTTACCACATCGCGCAGGAATCGGTGGCCAATGCCATTCAGCATGCGGCTTGCTCTGACATTGAAATCGCGCTAAAGTCCTCACGTAGTGGGCCTGTTTTAGAGGTTCGAGATAATGGGCGGGGATTTGACCCGGGAGATGTTTTGGGGACGCGCCGCGGCTTAGGTCTTTTGACCATGGAACACTACGCCGCACAGGCCGGCCTGGTGCTTGCCATCACCAGCAACCGCGACACCGGCACGCTGGTGCGGGCACAATCACAGGAAACCTGAGAACGACTATGCCTTTCGACATCGTCCTGGTGGATGATCACAAGCTGGTGCGCGACGGCGTGAAGACCATCCTGGAGCGCGGATCGGAATTCCGCGTGGTGGGTGAGGCGGAGAATGGCGCGGACGCTGTGCAGCTCTGCCGCAAGTCCCCGCCGGACATCGTGCTGATGGACATCGGCCTGCCCGGAATGAACGGCATTGAAGCCACCACGGAACTGCTGCGGCACTGTCCGGGGGTCAAGGTGCTCATCCTGTCGATGTTCGATGATGAAAACTCGGTGGTGAGCGCGATTCGCTCGGGGGCGCGCGCTTTCGTGCTGAAGAAGGCGTCATCGAGCGAATTGCTGGACGCGTTGCGGACGGTGGCGCGCGGCGGATCGTATCTCAGCTCGCAGGTGTCCGATCGCTTGCTGACGCGGATTCAGCGCGGCGACCTGGAGACGCACGACCGCACGCCGCTCGAATCGCTTTCGCCGCGCGAGCTGCAGGTTTTGCGGCTGGTGGCGGAAGGCAAGACCAGCAAGGATATCGCCGTGCTGCTGGACCTGGGCTTGCAAACCGTTCGCAGCTATCGCAAGACCATGATGAAAAAACTGGGCGTCAACAACGTGGCGGGGCTCACGCAACTGGCTCTGGCCGCCGGCATCACCACCTTAAACAAACCCGATGCAAACCCAATGGGGTGAGTGCGCGGTCGCCGACGCACACATTCACTTCTTCTCGCGGCCGTTCTTCGAGGCGCTCGCCGAGCAAACGGGCAAAAGCGCCGACGCCATAGCCGAGGTACTCGGATGGGAACTCCCTTCGGCTGACCCGGCTCAATTGGCCCACCGGTGGGTGGAGGAGATGGACGTCGAAGGGGTGGAACTCGCGGCTGTGATTGCCAGCATGCCCGGCGATGAGAGCTCTGTGCTGGCGGCGAAGGATGCCCATCCCGGCCGATTTCTGGCGTACGCCATGGTGAATCCGCTCGCGGAGAATCCGCCGGCCCTCACTGGCCTGGACGCCGTCTGCCTGTTCCCCGCGATGCATCGATACTTCATTTACGACGATGCCGTCCAGCCGCTGCTCCAACAGGCAGCCGACCAGGGTTGTTTGGTATTTGTCCACTGCGGAGTACTGACGGTGGGGGTGCGGAGGAAGCTCGGATTGCCTTCGCGCTTTGACATGCGCTATTCCAACCCGATCGATCTGCATGCGGTGGCGCTGCGGTACCCTCAGGCGAATTTTGTGGTGCCGCATTTCGGAGCAGGCTGTTTCCGCGAAGCGCTGATGCTGGCGGACCTTTGCCCGAACGTGTACCTGGATACCTCGAGCAGCAATAGCTGGATGCGCTATGAAGGCCTGGACCTGAGCACCACGCTGCGGAGAGCGCTCGACACGGTGGGGCCTGGCAGACTGCTCTTCGGCACGGACTCTTCTTTTTTTCCGCGCGGGTGGAACTTTGAAATCTTCGAGCAGCAGACGCGGGCGCTGAAGGAGTTGGGCGTAAGCGCGACGGATGCGCGGCTGATTTTCGGAGAAAATCTGCAGCGGCTGCTGGGATAAACGCGTGGGACGGACGATCGGCTTTTGTCGTCCGTCGGGCTCGCAGACCGCTGAAAGGCGACGGTCTGCGCCACCACGTTGCAGACCCCGAAAGAAAGACGCCCTGCGCCACATCTGGCGTATGCGGACGCGCGGTCGACTTTCGGAGAGAATCTGCAGCGGCTGCTGGGATAAACGCGTGGGACGGACGATCGGTTTTCGTCGTCCGTCGGGCTCGCAGACCGCTGAAAGGCAACGGTCTGCGCCACCACGTTGCAGACCCCGAAAGAAAGACGCCCTGCGCCACATCCGCGGTACGCTGAAGTTATTCCCAGAACGTCATGAGACTGCTCGAGATCGCTGAAAGGTTGGGGTGCCGCTTGGAGGGACCGGGGGACATCGAGATCACCGGTGTCGCCGGGATGGAGCACGCCGGGCCGGGTGAGCTGACGTTCCTCGCCAATCCCAAATACGCGCCCAAGGTGAAGCATACACGGGCCAGCGCCATTCTGATCGCGGAAGCGATGCCGGAGCTTGTCTGCCTGGTTTCGGAAAACCCGTATCTGGATTTCGCGCGGGCGCTCGCCTTGTTCTATCAGCCGCCGCGGCCCGAGCCGGGCGTCCATCCGTTGGCATCGATTGCCGCAACGGCTATCATCGGCGAAAACTGCTCCATTGGACCGTTTGCGGCCATCGGCGAGCGGGTGCGTCTGGGCAATAACGCGGTCCTCTATCCACACGTCGTGATTTATGAAGGCGCCGAAATCGGTGACGACTTCCTGGCGCACTCGCATTCCACGGTACGTGAATTTTGCAGGGTGGGGAATCGAGTGATCCTGCAAAATGGAGTAGTGGTGGGCGGCGATGGATTCGGTTTCGCCAAGCGGGCCGATGGCACACAGTTCAAGATTGTGCAATCCGGCGTGACGGTTATTGAAGACGACGTCGAAATCCAGAGCCTGACCTCGATCGACCGCGCGACTGTGGGCGAGACCCGCGTGAAGCGCGGCGCCAAGATTGACAGCCTGGTACAAGTCGGACATGCCTGCGTGGTGGGAGAAGATAACATCATCTGCGCCCAGACTGGATTGGCCGGCAGCACTATTCTTGAACGAAACGTGCTGCTGGCGGGACAAGTTGGGTCTTCCGGCCATCTCACCGTTCACGAAGGCGCAACCGTTTACGCCCAGAGCGGGATCGGAGGCGATGTGGCGGCCGGAGAGCGGATCTCGGGCTCTCCCGCTTTTGCGGCTTCCGAATGGCTGCGGGCGGTCACCGCCTTTCCCAAACTAGCGGAACTGATGAAGACGCTGCGGAAACTAGAAAAGAAAATCGAAGAGTTGGAGCAGAATGCAAAATCCCATACCACCGGCGAGTGAGCGGCGGCCGGTCGCCTACCTGAATGAAAAGTTCCTGAACAGCCCGGATGCGCGCGCCATGCGCATTCTGGCCGAATACCTGGAACCGCTGGCGCATTTCCGGCGCGAGAAGATTCGCGACACGGTGGTCTTCTTCGGTTCAGCGCGGCTATCGGAGGAAGGACCGCTGGCGCGCTATTACCACGAAGCGCGCGAGCTCGCCCGCATCCTCACGGAGTGGGCCGATCAGTTCACCAACAGCACGTACCGCTTCGTGGTGTGCTCGGGAGGCGGACCCGGCATCATGGAAGCCGCCAACCGGGGAGCGCACGATGCCAAAGGGAAAACCGTGGGGTTGAACATCGGCCTGCCCTTCGAGCAGTTTCCGAACCCGTTCATCACTCCCGAATTGAGTTTCGAGTTCCACTACTTCTTCATGCGCAAATTCTGGTTCGCGTATCTGGCCAAGGCGCTGGTCGTGTTCCCGGGCGGCTTCGGGACCATGGATGAGCTGATGGAACTGCTCACGCTCTCGCAAACTCAGAAGCTGGCGAAGAAGCTCACCATCCTGCTTTACGGCTCCGCGTATTGGAAAGAGATTATCAATTTCGATGCCCTGGTGAAGTACGACATGATTTCGCCCGAGGACCTCAACCTGTTCCAGTACGCCGACGATCCGCTGACCGCCTTCGAAGTGCTGAAGACGGGACTGTTATCGCACGCTTTGCAGCCGGAGACGCACGAGACGCCCTCGATTTCGAAATCGCGAAACCCGCAGGCGCCGGGTGGCCTGTGAGGGAGGACGCGCCCGTGAAGGCTGGCGGTTTCGCAGCGTTCCCTGTGCGCGCGGCGGCGCCGGTGGAGGCATGATGTTTCGCCGCACGGTGGCGCCTGGAATTGAAATCAAGCTGTTCGAAACCAACGAAGCCAAGACACTCTACGCGCTCGTCGAGCGCAACCGCGAGCGTCTGCGGACCTGGCTCCCATGGGTGGACCACACGCACTCCCCCGAGGACATCCGCCTGTTCATTCTGCGCGTGCTCGATCAATACCACTCCAACATGGGGCCGCAGACCGGCATCTGGGTGGATGGCGCCTTATGCGGGACGGTGGGATGCCACCCTATCGATTGGTCGAACCGCAACTGCAGCATCGGATACTGGGTGGACGGCGGGCACGAAGGCAAGGGCGTGATCACGCAATGTTGCGCCGCCCTGCTGGACTATATCTTCGATGAGCTCGGTTTGCACCGCGCGGAGATTCGCTGCGGCACGGGCAATCTGCGAAGCTGTGCGATCCCGGAGCGCCTGGGATTCCGCCGCGAAGGAATCGCGCGCGAAGCCGAATGGGTGAACGATCGCTGGGTGGATCTAGTGATCTGGGGAATTCTGGAAGAAGATTGGCGGCGGCAGCAAACCCGAAGGCATGCGGCGGGCAAGCGGCGACATCCCGGTCCAACGGCTTAAAGCGGATTCGAGCACCGCGATACGGAGCGGCTTGGCCAGGTAGTCGTCCATGCCGCAAGCGAGACAGCGTTCGCGATCGCCCTCGATCGGATTAGCGGTCATCGCGATGATCGGTACATGGCTCTTCCCGTTCGGCAGGCGGCGGATGGCAGCGGCCGTCTGGTAGCCATCCATCACCGGCATTTGGCAATCGAGCAGGATGGCATCAAACGTGTGACTTTCACATGCCGCGAGCGCACCCTCTCCGCCGGTGGCGACCTCCGCCCGGTAGCCCAAGCTACTCACGGCCCGAGACGTCACTAACCGGTTAACGGGATTATCGTCCACCACGAGCACGCTACCCTTGGATTCGGATGTCGGCTCGGATTGCACAGGCGTTTCGAGCAGCGCAGGGATTTCCAATGGAACCAGGAACCAGAAGGTCGAGCCGCACCCGACGTTGCTCTCTACACCCATCGATCCTTCCATCAGCTGAACCAGGCGGTGTGCGGTGGCCAGCCCCAGCCCGGAACCGCCGTAGCGGCGAGTGCTGCCCGATTCGCCTTGCGTAAAGGGCTCGAACAATCGGGCGGCAGCATCTGGATGGATGCCGATGCCCGTGTCCACCACGCGAAACCACAAGTGCCGGTACGAGCTATCCTCGCCCGCTAAAGCCACTTCGAAGCGTACTCCTCCGCGTTCGGTAAACTTCACGGCGTTATGGGCAAGCTGGAGGAGCACTTGCCGCAGCCGTACGGCGTCCCCGACCACCCACGGCGGCACCTCGTCGGCAACCCGCGCCTCAATCGCCAGCCCCTTGGCATTCGCGCTTTTGCGCACCACCTGAATGGCGCCCTCGAGGCACTCTCGCAGGTCGAATCGGACCCGCTCTAACCGGACTTGGCCGGCTTCGATGCGGGCGAAATCCAGAACCCCGTCGATCAAGGCCAGCAACGACTCCGAACTAGTCCGGACAATGCCGGTCAACTCGCGCTGTTTGGCATCCAAATCGGTTTTCGCCAGTAGATCGATGGCGCCCAGAATGCCATTCAACGGCGTCCGCAACTCGTGGCTCATGGTCGCGGCGAATTCCGACTTCGCTCGGTTGGCCCGACGGACGAGCCGGCGCGTCGCGCTGTTTCGGCGTAAGTGCCAGAGGAACAGACCCCCTGCAACCAGCACCGACAGACTAAGGTGAAGTACCGATGGAACCATGGCCTCATTAGATCTCTTCGGCCAGGGTGTGGAATGTTTGAGCGGTGTTGGGCGCGAACGCGCCGCACGCCTCCAGCGCCGCTACTTCGCTCGCCCCTTGAACCCCTGGGCAACCATCGGAATCGTGTAAACCGTCATGGCGACGTTGCGTACCCCGGGCGCGGTTCGAACCTCCTGTCCATTGGCATCGAGCGCACCGAGACAGGCGACGTACAGCGCTTTCTTACCGGGGCCGGAGAATGCCACGCTAATGGAGGCACGTGGAGTGGGAATAAGGCCGAGATATTTGCCATCGCGGTCCAGAACCTGGATGCCGGCATTCGTGGTGTCGTAGATGCGGCCGTCCGCATCGATGGCCATACCGTCGCCGTTGCCGCCGCCTTCGAGTTTCCCGAACTCCCGTTGATTCCTGGCGGACCCATCCGGCTGTACATCGAACGCCACGATCACGGGGCCATTGGTGATGTAGAGAGTCTTCTCATCCGGGCTCAGATTGATGCCGTTGGTGCGCAGATTTTCGCCGATCGCGCTCACTTTCCCGCTCGGGCTCAGGTAATAGGCGCCACCGCTGGTGAAGTAGGCGCCGCCTTTCTTATCGGCCACCAAATCGTTGACGCGGCCCAAGCCCTTGCCTTCAAAGCCATCGGCCAGAACTTTGCGCGCGGGCGTCAGCTCGGCAACATCGGTGGGCTCGGTGCATTGATCCGGCTGGACGCCGAAGTGCCCGCCGGGATCGGTGCAGGTCCGTTCCACCACGAGGATGCGGCCCTTCGGGCCGATCGACACCGCGCCGGGACCGTGCGCGGTCGCGAGGTACACGGAAGCTTTGCCGTTTTGGTCGAGCTTGATGATGCGGTTGGTCTGTTCTTGCGCAAACAGCAGGCCGCCATCGCCGGTGCCGACAATGCCATCGGCGGTTTCATTGCCGTGCCAGACCATGGTCCACTTAGCCCCGGCTTCAATCACGCCTGGGATTGCGGTGATGGTCACGTCGCGCGCAGGGGCGGGTTGTGGAAAACTCTTGGGTTGTTGCGCCGTCAGGCTCAGCACGACAGCGGGCGCCAGCAGAAGCGGTTTGGAGAAGGACATGCAAATGTTATACCGCTTACTGGCGGCGCCCGCGAATCAGCGAATCTCTGACGCAGGCAAGAATCGTGCGCTACGCGGCTGCGACCGCCAGTTCCTCGGCACGGTTGACCGAAGGATGGGCGGCGGCATTCAACAAACGGACCACCACCACGGTTCGATCGTCCGCCGCGTGGGCGCATTGCCGAAACGCTTCGACGGCTTCCAGGATACGGCTGCTCAGCTCCCGGGCACTGGCCTCCGGGTATTGTTCGAGAACGCGCCGCACGCCTTGCTCGCGGAACTCCCGGCCGGCCATGTCGGTCGCCTCGGTGATCCCGTCCGTAAACGCAACCAGCGTGTCACCGGGCTCGAGAGGTATCGTGTGCTGTTGATATTGCGTCCGCGCCGTCAGTCCTAACACGGTTCCGGTGCGCTCCAAGCGCCGCAGCCGCCCGTCGACGGGATGGAAGAGCAGGGCCGGCTCCTGCCCCGCGCTGACATAGCGCAGGCGGCACATCACCGGGTCGATCAGGCCGCTGAACAAGGTGGCGTGGAAGTTGTCGGGTGAAAGATCGCAAATACATCGATTCAGGCTTCCGACCAGTTCGGACAGCTCTTCATGCTCGTGCGCGGACGTGCTGCGCAGGAATGCTTTCAGGCCGGACAGAAGAATACCGGCGCCAATCCCGTGTCTGGAAACATCGCCGACCGAAACCAGAAGGCCGCGTTGTTTCAGCGGAACGAAATCGAAGAAATCGCAGCTAACCGCGCCACCTTGCTCGCACTGCCCGTGATAGTCCAACTCTTCGAGGCTGGGATCGCTCGAATAGCCGCGAAACGCCGCGCCACCGGGTGCGCCGGCAAAAGTCCCAGCCAGAGAAAATTCTGGAACTCCAACCACTTGGTGCTGCGCGGCGAGCGCTTGCAATGAAGTCTTCATCTTCATACCAGGTATGACGCACGAAGCCTCAAAAGAGGTGACACCTGGTACCGGAAATTGCGCAAAAGATAGTTTGGCTGATCTAGAACGGTACCCTACTTCACCGCCAGTACGAAACCATCGGTGTACCCGCCGCCGAACACCGGTTGATATGCGGAACCAGTGGTGGGCAAATCGGGCGTGGTGTACCCGCCCAGGAAGATGCTGCCGTTGGGAGCGAGCGCCAAACCCATGGGCACGATCAGACCGTTGCCACCGAAGAAAGTTCCATAAAGAAGCGCGCCGGCTCCGGCAATCGACGGATTCAGTTTCACCAGGAAGCCATCGATGCCGCTCCCGTAATAGAAGTTGAGCGCATCGTGAGTGACCGGAAAGTCGATCGAGAGAGTGTAACCGGTTACGTAGAGGAGTCCCGCGCTATCGGACGCAACACTGTAGGCGACATCTCCCCCCGAGCCGCCGAGGAATGTCGAATAATCGATGAACTGAGCCGGAGGGCTGAGCGGCTTGAGCCGCGTGACAAATGCCACCGCCGCTCCGGGAGCGGTGGGCATGAACGCGTTCGCAGTGGTCGGAAAGTCCGGCGAAAGCGTCCATCCCGTGAGCACCATGCGGCCGCTGGAATCGAGCGTCGCCTGACGTACTTCGTCCACCATCGATCCACCGAAGTAGGTGGAGTAGATCAACGAATTGACGCCGGTTTGCGTCGTATCGATGACGCCGATGACGAGGCTCTCAAGTCCCGGCAGCGTATTCAGGTAAGAACCTCCGGCCATAGGAAACATCTGCGAGAACGTGGAAGCGGCAAAATACACCAACCCGCCTGGCGTTACCGCAAGGCCCCTCCCATCATCCCCGTTTTCGCCCCCGAGATAGGTTGCGTAAAGGACCGCAGAGGAGTTGGTATTGATCTCGAACAGGAAGGTGTCGCTGGGCCCATTCAGCGCCGCTTGGTAGGCCGATGCCGTGGCTGGAAAATCGGTGGAGGCGGTGGTTCCTTCGACGTAGATGTTTCCCGCCGCATCCAGCGCGATCGCATACGGCGTGTCGCCGCCAGTCCCACCGAAATACGTTCCGTACACCAGAGCCGCGTTCGGATTAATGATGGCTACAAACACTTCGGGAAGAAACGTACTGGCGGTGGCGCTGATCTTGTACGAGGTCTGCACGGAATTGCCGGCCAACGGAAAATCGCTCGATGCCGTGGTACCGGTGATGTACATTTGCCCTAACGAATCGAGCGTCAGGGCTGTCGGCAAATCGTCGCGGCTCCCGCCCAGATAGCTCAGGTACAAAAGCGAGTTGGCGCCGGACTGGGTGGGGTCGAAGACCAGGGCAATCACATCGTTGCCTCCGTTGTTGGAGACTTGCAGAGCTCCTGGGCTGAAAACCAAGTCAGAATTGTTGGTGTACGCGACTGCATACAGCAGGCCGTTGGCGCCCGTTGCTACAGCGGTGACGCCGTCGGTCATGCTCCCGCCGACAAAGCTACTGTATTCGAGAACAGGATCCACCACCAGCGGTTTCCGATGGTCGTATGCGCCGATCTCGACGCCGGCCACTTCGCGGCCCAACAGAACGTAGCGTCCGTCCACCGGATGCCGGGCCGGGGTGAGCGGGTCTTGCTGGTAGATCACCGGACGCCTCTCGGTAAAGCTGACGCCGCCAGATTCGACTAGCAAGTCGCCTCCGGGCGTGAGCCGGACGTGGTCAGCGCCGCGAAATTGCATCCGAATGGAGCTGGGATCGGCCCCCGGCTGGAGCACAAAGTCGTACTCCAACTGGTTCCGATCGCCGTAGTAAACCACGTCCACGCCGGGGTAGACACCGCGATACGCCACGCGCCCAAATTCTGGAACGCCCGTGTGCCACTTACTACGGTCACCCACGTAATAGTTGGTACGCATCGCCAGCCGGTCGAGCGCTTCCAAATGCGGGATCTGGTTGCTGCGGAGTAAGTTGAGGTCGACGCGGTGACCGGCACTTGCCAAAACCGGACCATGAGACGTCAGATATACGGTTCCGGCTCCAGAGCGGGCCGCATAACGAACTTCCGGATTCCACTGTCCCTGGTTCGCTTCAAAATGAAGCGGCAAACGCATCAGCATCGCATTTGCGCGGGCGGCATCCGGATCCGTTCGAGGCGCGCCGAAAACCGAAACGGCGCCTAGCAAGAATGTCAGAACACACCGATCAAGCGGTATCTCAAATGAAAACACGAATTGACCCCAGAACCTGTAGTGTACCAGCGCGGAACCTCAGATATAGTAGTTGCATGAAAAGGCGGATTCAAGCATTAGCAATCGCGCTGCCATTACTGGCACTCGCCGCGGAGATCAGCACGATGGAACCGAAGGATCTGGCGGCCCGGTTGCAATCGCAAGGTGATCATCCAACGCTGGTCCACGTTGGATTTCCGACCCTCTATCGCGGAAAGCACATTCCGCAATCGATCTACGCCGGGCCGGCCTCGCGCCCGGACGGGTTGGAACTGTTGAAGAAATCAGTCGCCAATTTGCCCCGCGACCGGGAGCTGGTGGTGTATTGCGGCTGCTGCCCGTGGGAGATGTGCCCGAACATCAAGCCGGCTATGGAGGCGCTGCGGCAGATGGGATTCACGAAAGTGAAAGCCGTCATGATCGCGAAGAACTTTCAAACGGACTGGACGGACCACGGATACCCGGTGGAGGCAGGAGAAGCGTCGAAGTAGCGCGGCATGCGCCTGGGGCCTATCGCCGGACTAGCGGGAACCGTGGCGCTCGCCGCCCTTCCGAATCTGTGGGCGGATGGCCCAGGTGTGACGTTTTCTCACGACGTTGCCCCCATCCTCTACAACCACTGTGTCTCTTGTCATCACTCGGGCGGCGGCGCGCCGTTCCCGCTGATCACCTACAGTGACGCTGCTCGCCGTGCGAAATTGATCGCCGATATAACCGCACGCCGTTACATGCCGCCGTGGCTTCCCGACGCTCCGCACTTCGCTCACGAGCGGCGCTTGAGTGAGACGGAGATCGCGGTGCTCGGAAAGTGGGCCGCCACCGGAGCATCGCCAGGCAACCCCGCCGCGACCCCGCCCGCGCCCCAGTTCAACGACGGTTGGCCGCTGGGCACACCGGATCTCGACCTGGAGATGTCGCAGCCGTTCAGCATCCCCGCCGACGGTCCCGATCTCTACCGGTGCTTTGTGATTCCCTTGCCGAATCATCCGCAGCGATACGTAAGCGCGGTTGAGATTCGCCCGGGCAATCTGCAAGTGGTGCATCATGCCCTGCTCTTCCAGGAAATCACGCAACAGGTACGGCGCCACGATTCCGGCGATGGCTACGAGTGTTTTGGCACGCCGGGCTTTCTGCCGGCGCGGGGAATGGCCGGCTGGACGCCAGGATCACCCCCGCTCACCATGCCGCGCGGCATGGCCCAAACACTCTACGCGCCGGCCGATTTAGTGCTACAGGTGCACTACCACCCAACCGGCAAGCCCGAGATCGATCGTACCCGCGTGGGCCTGTATTTCACCGATGAGAAGCCGCGGCGGCACTTGCTGGACGTCGGGCTCAGTTCCAACCGCATCGACATTCCACCGGGCGAACGAAACTATCGGGTGACCGATCATTTCACCATACCGGTGGATGTCGAGGTCCTGGGCATCATCCCACATGCGCACTACATCGGGAAAGAGATGCTTGGTTATGCCGTTTTGCCGAATGGAACCAAGCGGACCTTGATCCACATACCGGAATGGAACTTCAACTGGCAGGATCAATATTACTATCCGGCGCCGATCCGCCTTCCGGCAGGTACGCGCATCGAAATGGAATTCACATACGATAATTCGGACGCCAACCCGCGCAATCCGCATCATCCGCCGCAGCGCGTCCGGTATGGGGCGGGCAGCTCCGATGAGATGGCCGGGTTGCACTTGCAGGTGGTGCCGGTGCGCGAAAGCGACCTGGAAGAATTGACCGAGTCGTTGTGGGGCAGAATGATGCGCAGCCTCGGCGGCGGAGTCTACCGCCTACCCGGCAACTAACGCCAGCGGCCGCATCGGTGCTCCCGTGGCGCCGCGAATCTTGAGCGGCGCTGCTACAAACGCGAACGAAGACACTTCGGCCTCAGCCAGCTCTTCCAGGTTGAGGCATTCCATGATGTGAATGCCGCTCTCCACGAGCAGGTGGACATGCACGGGCATGGTTTCCGCGGGAAGTTTTTCGAAAGCCACGGTGTCCGAGCCCGCGGCAAACAAGCTGCGCTCGCTCAACCAGCGTCCTCCCGCGAGCGAAGGACCAGGTCCGCGCCCCTGGTCCAGAAAGCGCGCGGGTTCGGCCCAGTAACGCGACCACCCGGTGCGCAGCAAGATTACATCACCCGCGCGGATTTCCAATCCCTTCGAAGCAGCGTCGAGGTGCTCCGGCAAAATTTCAAAATCCCTCGGCAGAGCCGGCACGCCCGCAACCCGCGCAATGTCCAGCAGCACGGAGCGCCGCAAAATCGGGCCGATGGTATCTACCGAGTACTTTGCCTGTCCGCTGGTGTACGACTGAACGATCGGCTCCTGGCCGTACAGCTTGCCGCCGCACGAGAAGTGGCAAAGCGCATCGATGTGCGTTCCGCAATGAGTGCCTAGCGCCAGCGCATCGGCCGAGGAACTGTGGCCCTGGGGCCCTACGTGTTCCCCGTGCGCGCGAGTCAGGCTGTAGAGAAATGGCGGATGCGTCGGAAAGTGGGGCATCCCGACGAAGTACGGTTGCGAAAGATCGTAAACTTTCGCGGTCGCCAGAAGATCGAAGAGCGCGGACATTTCTGCGCCAGCGTAGCACACCGTAAAATGAAATCGCGTGGCACTCGTTCCTCCCTACATCGAATCGTTGCATCCTTATGAAGCCGGGCGCACCATCGAGTCGGTCCGCCGCCAGTACGGCGTGAGCCACATCGCTAAGCTCGCGTCCAATGAGAACCCGCTCGGCGCTTCGCCCAAGGCCATTGAGGCCATCAGCCACACTTTGGAAGGCCTGAATCTCTACCCCAACGGCGGGCTCGACCTGCGCCGCGTGCTGGCCGAAGAATACGACGTCAAGGTGGAAAACGTGATCGCCGGCAGCGGTTCCGAAGGCATCATGTCGAATATCATCCGCACCTTTCTGGGGGACCAGGACGAGGTGCTCACTACCGAGGCGGCGTTCATCGGCTTCCAGGTATTGGCCCGGTCGCGCGGCGTTGCCTATCGCACCGTGCCGTACCGCGATTGGCACTACGACCTGCCAGCGATTGCGCAGGCGATCAATCCACATACGAAGATCATCTACCTGGCCAACCCCAACAATCCGACCGGCACCATTTTCAGCAAGCACCAGTTCGATGAATTCTACGCGCACGTTCCCGAACGGGTGTTGATCATCCTCGATGAAGCCTACTTCGAATACGCCAAGGACAATCCGCGCTAC
>Ga0335081_10005822_pt1 | contig 19538 bp, 14 predicted proteins | sample Lox_Sample_35_FD_206713 | JGI IMG/M metagenome (GOLD analysis project Ga0335081, IMG submission 206713) | Soil microbial communities from Loxahatchee National Wildlife Refuge, Florida, United States - Lox_Sample_3.5 | ecosystem: Environmental > Terrestrial > Soil > Wetlands | place: USA... | reverse complement strand
GGCGGTGGTGGACTGCGCCACCGAGCGCATCTATTTCAGCGCCGGCGACGGTTTTGAAGGCCAACTGGAAGCTTTCTACCAGGCGGTGGTGGAAGAGGACGTCGAACGCTTCGCCGTCGGCCGGGACTACGCTTTGGGATTGCACCTTTTCCTCGAAATCCTCCCCCGCTTGGGCGCCAGCCGCCCGCACTGGGTGAAAGGACAGGTGACCGGCCCCTTCAGCTTCGCGATGACGGTCACCGACGAAAACAAGCGCGCGCTGGCCTACACTCCTGAACTTCAGGAAGTGGCGGTGCAGGGTATGGCGATGAAGGCCCGATGGCTCGCCCGGCAGCTTCGGCACGCGGCAGAGGGCGCCCTGGTGGTACTCGACGAGCCCTACCTCTGCTCGTTCGGTTCCGCCTTTGTCAATGTGTCGCGACAGGATGTGACTGCGGCCCTCAGCGGCGCGGTGGAAGCCATTCACAAGGAAGGCGCGCTGGCCGGGCTGCATTGTTGCGGAAACACGGATTGGTCCCTGGTACTGAGCACGAATCTGGATGTGATCAATTTTGACGCCTACGAATTCTTTCAGGGCCTTTCGCTCTACCCTGCCGAGCTAAACGAGTTTCTGCGGAGAGGCGGCATCTTAAGCTGGGGCATCGTGCCCCCATCGCGGTCCGGTGCCGACATGGACCCGCGCGCCTTGCTGTCGGCGCTGGACGATCGCATGGGACAACTCGTGTCCAGGGGCATCGACCGCGCCCTGCTCTACCAGCAGGCGCTGCTCACGCCTTCCTGCGGACTGGGCACGGAAACTGTCGAGAGAGCGGACCTCGCGATGGATGCGTTGGTCGACTTGTCGTCCCTGGTTCGGGAACGGGAAGGGTTCGCATGATCGTCGCCGTCATTGGCAAGGGGGGAGTGGGAAAAACCACCATCGCGGCGCTGATCTTACGGCGTCTGCTGGAGTCCGGAGAAACTCCCGTTCTGGCCATCGATGCCGACCCGTCCAACTGCCTGGGACACGCGCTCGCCATCACCATCGGGCGGACACTGGCCGACATGCGCGAGGAATTGCGCAATGGTGTGGGCCGGCCGCTCTCGATGTCCTCTTCCGAGTGGTTCGCTCTCCAGGCCGAGGAGGCCATGGTGGAGAACAAAGGGTTCGATCTGCTCACCATGGGGCGTCCCGAAGGCAAAGGCTGCTACTGCTACGTCAACAACCTGATTCGCGATCACCTGGACCGCCTGGCGCGTTCCTACCGCCATGTTCTGGTGGACTGCGAGGCGGGGTTGGAGCACCTCTCGCGACGGACCAGCGGTCGCGCGGATGTGCTGGTGTGCGTGGCCAATCGTTCGCGCATGGCGACGGAGACCGTCCGTCGGTCGTTGGACCTCTATCAGGACATGCATGGCGGCTCTCCGCCCAGAGCCGACCTCGTGCTCAACCAGTGTGAGTCGGGGCAGGTGGGCGTTACGAACGGTCCCTTTCGGCAGGTCCTCGTGGTTCCCCAGGACCCGAAAATCGAGGAGTTCGATTCCACTGGGACCTCGCTGCTGAACTTGGGCCCGCCCTCTCCGGCGGTGGCGGCGCTTGCCGCCTGGGAGGTCCGCTGATGAAAGTAGCGGTGGCGGGGAAGGGCGGAGTGGGGAAAACCACCGTGGCCGCATCCCTGGCCCGCTGCTGGCGGGACCTTGGCCATCGGGTGGTGGCGGTGGATGCGGACCCCGACGCCAATCTGGCGGGAACGCTCGGTTACCGCGGGCCGGCCATCACCCCGCTGGTGCAATTGAAATCGCTGATCGAAGAGCGCGTCGGCGGTGGCGACGGATGGGGCAGTTTCCTGCGCATGAACCCGCGCGTGGACGACATTCCCTCGCAGTTCGGAATTGAAGTCGACGGCGTGCGCGTGCTGGTGATGGGCACCATCGAACGCGGCAAACGCGGCTGCGCCTGTCCCGAGAACATCCTGCTGCGCGAGGTGCTGAACCACCTTCTTCTCGGCGGTAGCGAGCGCGTGGTGGTGGATATGGAAGCGGGCATCGAGCACCTGGGCCGTGGAACGGCCGAGGGCGTGGACGCCATGCTGGTGGTGGTGGAACCGGGATGGGCCAGCCTGGAAACCGCGGCGCGCGTGGTGTCGCTGGCACGCGACCTGGGCATACAGCGGACCTGCGCGATCGCCAACAAGATTGCGTGTGATGCCGATCTGGATTTCGTGCGTGGCCACCTGGCGGCGCCCGAGATCCTGGGTGTCCTCGGCGCCGACCGCGATTTGGAACTGGAGGCCCGCACGGGGCAGATCGACCGCTGCCGGCCATTCCATCAGGAAATGATGCGAATTGCCAGGCTGCTGGGAGGCTGAAGAAAATGACGGATCCTCAGAATCGTTCTGTCGATCCCGCCGCGCGGGAAATGCTGGTCCGTGCCGCGGAATTGGGCGCCAAAACCGTTTGGGACCGCCACGACGACCTGCAGCCGCTCTGCGGATTCGGCGAACTCGGGCTGTGTTGCGACGTCTGCTACATGGGGCCGTGCCGGATCGATCCGTTCGGCGAGCGGGCGCTGGTGGGGGCGTGTGGCGCCGATGCGCACCTGATCGTGGCCCGCAACCTGGCGCGCGCGGTGGCGTGTGGCGCCGCCGCGCACAGCGATCATGGTCGTGAAGTGGTGGAGGTCTTTCGCAGCGCCGCCGCGGGTGGTTCTTCCGGATACGCCGTTTCGAACCTCGAGAGGTTGAGGGCGCTGGCGGCCGACTGGGGAGTCGAATCCGCCCACCGGTCGGAGCGCCAGGTGGCGGCGGACCTGGCCGCTCGCATGGCTGCGCAATTCGGCTTGCAGGATGGCCCGGTGATCCCGATAATGCGTGCCCCCGAGGAGCAGCGCCGGCGCTGGACGAAGATGGGGATCATGCCGCGCGGCATCGACCGCGAAATCGTCGAGTTGCTGCACCGTACTCACCACGGTGTGGAATCGGACCCAGTAGCGCTGCTGCGCGCCGCCATGCGCGCCGCGCTGGCCGATGGCTGGGGCGGCTCCATGATCGCCACCGACGTGCAGGACGTGCTCTTCGGCGGGCCGTTGGCAATCCGCTCGCGAGCCAACCTCGGCGTGCTCGAGCCGAAGCAGGTCAACATCCTGGTACACGGACACGAGCCGGTCCTGAGCGAGATGCTGGTGGCCGTCAGCCGCGAGAACGACATGCTCGCGCGGGCGCGCCAAGCCGGCGCCGAAGGTATCAATATCGCGGGCATCTGCTGCACGGCCAACGAAATCCTGATGCGCCAGGGTATGCCGGTGGCCGGCAACTATCTCCACCAGGAATTGGCGCTGCTCACCGGTGCGGTGGACCTGATGGTGGTGGACGTGCAGTGTGTGATGCCTTCTCTTTCGCAGGTGGCCGCCTGCCATCACACCCGGCTGGTCACCACTTCGTCGAAGGCCCACGTGCCTGGCGCGGAGCACATCCCGTTCGATTCACACAATGCCAAGCGAACCGCCAGGGAGATGGTGGTCCGGGCTGTGGAAGCGTTCGGACGCCGCGATCCGGCACGGGTACACGTCCCTCACCACAGCATGGACCTGGTGGCCGGCTTCACCAACGAGAACCTGCCACACTACCTCGGCGGGCGGTTCCGCGCCGGGTACCGGCCACTGATCGACGCCATCGCCTCCGGTCGCATCCGCGGCATGGTGGCCGTGGTGGGTTGCAACACGGCGCGCATCTGCCAGGACAGTCTTCATCTGGCCTTGGTACGGCGCCTTTTGGCACAAGACGTCCTGGTGGTGCAGACCGGGTGCAGCGCCATCGCCAGCGCCAAGGCCGGCTTGCTCCGGCCGGAAGCGGCGGTGGAATACGCCGGCCGGGGACTTCAGGAAGTGTGCGCGGCGGTGGGCGTGCCGCCGGTTCTGCACGTGGGCAGTTGCGTGGACAATTCGCGCATCCTTTCGGTGTGCTCGGCGCTGGTGGCCGAAGGCGGCATCGGCGGTGATCTCTCGGAGTTGCCGATTGCCGCGGCGGCGCCGGAGGCCATGAGTGAAAAGGCCGTGACCATTGGGCTCTACGCGGTGGCGTCGGGGGTCTTCACCGCGTTCACGCCCGTCCCGCGTGTGGCGGGAAGCCGCGTGGTACGCCAGTACCTGGAGAAGGACGTCGAGCAGGAAACCGGCGGGCGGTTCCTCTTTACGAACGATATTGAAGAGGCCGCGCGGGGGATTCTTGCGCACCTCGACACCAAGCGAAAGGCGCTGAATCTGGCGCCCCTAATGTATCAGGACGGGATGCGCTCCAACGCGTTGGGCTCGTTCCGCCCTCTCTCCACCTACGTCCCACCGGCCGGGCTGGCATCGCTCGGATGCGGTAAGGCCCAGGAACGGAGCCAGTTGCGACCTCCGGAGGAATGACGTGCGCCCCGTCCTGGTTTTCCATCGTGACCGTTGCCTGGCTTGCCGCAGTTGCGAACTGGCCTGCTCGGTGGCGCATTCCGCCAGCGGTGTGCTGGAAGCCGCTATCGCCGAGGAGTTTCCACCCCGACGGCGCGTGATTCTGGCTGCCGGCAGCGACGGCCTGGAGGCGCTTCGTTGCGAACAGTGCGGCGAACCGCTGTGCGCCTTTGCCTGCAAGAGCGGCGCCCTTCGCCGCGACCCGGTCACCGGCCGCGTCACGTTGGACGATGCACTCTGCGTCGGCTGCTTCATGTGCCTGATGGTGTGCCCCTTTGGTGTGCGCCCCGATCTGGCCCGAGACCGCGTGGTCCGCTGCGACGTTTGCCGGGATCGTGCGACACCGGCCTGCGTGGAGGCTTGCCCCACCGGCGCCCTGAGCGTGCACACACCGCCGGATGATCGCGTGCGCAGCGACTTCCAGGGACACGTGGTGGTGGTGGGATCGTCCGCCGCCGGGATTGCCGCCTGCGAGGCCGCACGCGAGCACGCTCCGGGGTGCTCCATCACGCTCGTCACCGCCGACTCGTCGCCATATTCGCGGCCCCTACTCTCTTATGCTCTGGCAGGCCGCATCCAGCCGTACCCAACCGATTGGCGTCCGGAAGGCTATCCGGAAAACGAACTGGGTGTTCATGTACTGGCCGGGCGCACGGCGACGCGCCTCGATTCCGACCGGCGGCATTTGGTGCTCGATGATGGCGCTGAACTGATCTTCGACCGGCTCATCCTGGCGACCGGCGCGCGGGCGGTGGGGCTTGCCATCCCTGGCGCGGATTTGGCGGGCGTGTTCGCGCTGCGCAGTCTCGAAGATCTGGAGGCGATTTCAGACTGGTGCGGCGGTCCGTCCCCGAAACCGCACGCGGTGGTGCTGGGTGGCGGCAACGTCGGCCTGCAGGCGTGCGAGGCGTTCCTGGCGCGGGGACTGCGCGTGACTGTGGTGGCGTCCTCTCCGCATCTACTCTCGCAGATGGTGGATGCCGAAGCCGGCCGCCGCCTGGCGGACCTGTTCCGCAGCAACGGCGCGGAAGTCCGCACGGGCCACGATGCTGTGGAAGTGGTAGGCAGCAAGCGCGTGGAAGCAGTGCGGCTGGACAACGGCGAATTGGTGGCGGCGGACCTGGTCCTGGTGGCCAAGGGCATCGTGCCCAACGTGGAATGGCTGCGGGGAAGCGGCATTCGGATCGGACGCGGGATCTCAGTAGATCTCTCGGGACGTACCAGCGTGCCGGGAGTCTTCGCCGCGGGGGATTGCGCGGAAGCGCCCGACCCGCTGACGCGCCGCTTGTCGCTCAGCGGTATTTGGCCGGTGGCGTACGAAATGGGCCGCGCGGCAGGGAGTACGGCGGTGGGCGTGGAGCGGGCGTCGGCCGGTGCGCTGCGCATGAACGCCTCGCGGTTCTTCGGCGAGTCAATCATCTCGGTGGGCGAGGTTCGGCCGGAGCGGCTGGAAGGTGCCCGCGCCGAAATTCCTGTCAACCGGGATGGCGCGTACCGTAAGCTGGTCTACCACCAAGGCCGCCTGGCCGGGGCGCTGCTCTACGGCGATATCACCGACGCCGGCAGCTACTATCGGCAATACCGGCAGGGAGTAAACTGATGTCCAGGATCATCGCAACGGCGGCTATTCGCGGCGGCCACGCTTCGGTGCGGCGGGCGGAGACGATGCTGGCCGAGTCCCTCGACCGCCACAGCCGGGACACCGAAGTCGGGTTTCCTTCCACCGCGTATGCTCTGCCCGTCATCCTCGCGCTGACCGGAAAGCGAGTGGACAAACTCGGGGACCTGGAAGAAGCCCTGGCGACCGCCCGCTCGTGGCTTCCCGCCGAACCCACCGAGCGTCTTTGGCTGCCCTATCTGGGAGGCGCTCTGGATGCCGGGGCGGCCACGCTGGTGGCGCAGGAGACTATTGAGGCTCTCAAACCGTTGTGCGGCATTCCGCTGGCGTTCGATTATTGGCTGGGGCCCGCGACCGATGGCATCCTGCGCGAGCAAGGCATCAAGCTGGTGGATGGCCGCATGCCCGGATTCGCGGCCTGTGTGGGCGCGCTGCCCGATGACGAGACGGCCGAGCAACTGGCGCGCGACTTGCAGGAGCGCAACCTGCTGATCTTCATGGGGTCCAACTGCGGCGGCGAAACCATGGCCGCGCAACTCAACCGGCGCGGCGTGGAGATGAACTGGGAGACGTTTCTGGTTCCCTTTGGCCCGGACACGTCGTCCATCGTGCACGCCCTCGGCTTCGCTTGCCGGGCCGCGTTCACCTTTGGCGGGCTCAAGCCGGGCGGGCTGAAGGAGACCCGCGAGATCCTACTCTACAATCAGCGCCGTGTGTTCGCCTTCGTTCTGGCGCTGGGCGAGGTGGACGACGAGAAATACGCCACCGCTGCCGGAGCCATCAATTTCGGATTCCCGGTGATCGCCGACACCGATATCCCGGAGATTCTGCCCAGCGGCATCTGCACTTACGAACACGTAGTCTCGAACGTCGCCCACCGCGAGATGCCCGCCCGCGCGGTGGAAGTGCGCGGCGTCAAGATCCACACCATGGAAATCCCCATTCCGGTGCGGCACGGCCCCGCGTTCGAGGGAGAGCGCGTGCGCAAGGAAGAAGTCGCCGTCGAGTTCGGCGGCAAGTACACGCGGTGCTTCGAGTACCTCGCCAGCCGCCCCATGGACCAGGTGCAGGACGGTTTGATTCGCGTGGTTGGGCCGGAGATCGGGGACGTGCCGCAGGGCGCTCGTCTCCCGCTCGCGATCTTCGTGGAAGTGGCCGGCCGCAAGATGCAGCCCGAGTTCGAATCCATTCTGGAGCGGCACATCCACTCCTTCCTTTCCGAGCCCATGGGCGTGATGCATCTCGGCCAACGCGACACAGTCTGGCTCCGCATTTCACGGAAAGCTCGCGACGCCGGGTTCCGCATTGAGCACCTGGGGACGGTGCTGCTGCACAAGCTCAGGAACGACTTCCCCGCCATTGTAGATAAAGTGCAGGTCACGCTGTTCACCCAATCCGCCGACGTCGAGGAACTCTATCCTACCGCCGCGGTCGCGTACCAGTCCCGTGACGAGCGCATGGGGGCATTGACGGACGAGCGCGTGGAGACGTTCTATTCCTGCGCCCTGTGTCAGAGCTACGCCCCCAACCATGTCTGCATCATCACTCCCGAGCGCCTGGGCCTATGCGGTGCCTACAACTGGCTCGACGGCAAAGCGGCTTACGAAATCAACCCGCACGGCGGCAATCTGCCAGTCCGCAAGGGGGATTGCGTGGACCCGGTCCTCGGGCAGTGGAAGGGGATCAACGACTTCATTCGCAACGCCTCCAACGGCGCCTTCGAGCGATTTTCTGCCTATTCGATGATCACCGATCCGATGACCTCGTGCGGCTGCTTCGAGTGCATCGCGTGCATCCTGCCGGGGACCGGCGGGATCATGATTGTTGATCGCGAATATGCCGGGCAGACCCCCGTCGGTATGACGTTTTCCTCGCTAGCGGAAATGACCGGAGGTGGGCAGCAGACCCCGGGGTTCATCGGTATCGGCACGCTCTACGCCCTCTCGCGCAAATTCATCAGCGGCGACGGAGGCCTGGCGCGGTTGGTGTGGACCACGACCCGCGTCAAGCAGCGCCTGGGAGACAAACTCCGGCAACGTTGCGAGGAACTCGGCAAACCCGGCTTTTACGAGAAGATCGCAGACGAGACCGTTTGCACGGAATTGGAGCCGCTCGTCGAGTACCTGGCGGCGGTGGAGCACCCCGCGCTCGAAATGGGCGAGATGGTCTGAGGAGCCCCAACATGAGTCTGGGCTTGAAACCCAAGAAATGGGCCGGCGCCCTTCGCGAGGTGACACTGGGAGCGGGCAGCCGCTGGCCGCTCACTGTGGGCGGGGGCAACGGTCTGCCGCTCCACACCTTCGAAGCTGTGTTCCCGCATCGCCCCGCTCTGGCGTTGGAGATCACGGACGTTGATCCGGCTCGCTGGGTGGAGAGCGTCCGCCAGCCCTGGGAAGGCGTGCTGGGGATGCCCGCGGAGGCCGCTCGGCGGGCCGTGGAGGAGTTCGGCGCCGACCTGCTGATGATCCATCTGATGGGCGCCCACCCGGATCGCGGCAATCGCTCGCCGGAGCAGGCCGCCGCGGATGTCGGCGCTGTGCTCGAAGCGGTGAATGTCCCACTCATCGTGAAGGGGCCGGGCGCCGGCCAGAAGCAGAACGCGGTGCTCGCTTGCGTGGCCGAGAACTGCCGCGGAGAAGGGCTGGCGCTCCACTCGGCAACGAATGAAGACTATAAGACCCTGGCCGCCGTCGCCGTGGCTTATGGCCACGTTCTGGTGGCGGAAAGCCCCATTGACGTGAACATCGCCAAGCAGCTCAACATCCTGCTATCGGACACCAATGTGGACCTCAATCGCGTGCTGACGGATCCCCTCACTGGCGGCCTGGGCTACGGGCTGGAGTACACCTACTCCGTCATGGAGAGAATCCGGCTGGCGGCCCTGGGGGGCGATGCGATGCTGAATTGCCCCATCATCTGCCTGGTGGGAGATGAGGCATGGAAGGCCAAGGAAGCCAGGGTCCAGTCTGACCAAGAGCCGCTTTGGGGGAGCCAGCGGCAGCGCGGCATCCACTGGGAAGTGGCTACTGCGATGACTCTGATTGAGGCCGGCGCCGAGGTGCTGGTGTTGCGCCATCCCGAGGCGCTGGCGAAAGTGCGCCAACAACTGGATTCGTGGTTTGGCGAAACTCCCGGAGGCACCTCATGCCGTTGACCGGATTGCAGGTTTTCAAACTCCTTCCCAACACCAATTGCCGGAAGTGCGGCTATCCCACTTGCCTGACGTTCGCCATGAAGCTGGCCGCGGGAAAGGAATCGCTGGAGAAGTGCCCGGATGCCTCGCCGGAGGCCAGGGAGGCGCTGGGCGCAGCCTCGGCACCGCCCATCCAAGGCGTCACCATCGGACGGGGCGAGCGGGCCGTCACCGTTGGGGAAGAGACAGTTTTCTTCCGGCACGAAAAGACCTTCGTGCGGCGTCCCGGGCTGTTCCAGACGTTCGATCCCGCAGGAGTCTCAGCGGCCGAGCGAGACGCGCGGCTAGACCACTGGCACGGCATCCGCGTCGAACGCGCGGGAGAAACCTTTCAGGTGGACGGCATCGCCGTGGTGGAGTCGCCGGGAACGCCGCAACCCACCGTGGATGCCGCCGTCGCCGCTGCCCAGCGCGGATTCCCGATGGCCATTCTCGCGGCGACGCTGCCGGGCGCGATAGCCGTAGCCGAGAGAATCAAAGAACACCGTCCCTTGCTGGTTCCGCCGGCTGGCGCGAATCCGGAGGGCTACGCCGGCTTGGCCGCGCGGCTCGGCATACCGCTCGTGGTGGGGGCGCCGGACCTGGCCTCGCTTGCCGACGCAGCCCGCGAGGCCGCTCGCGAGGGGGTCAAGAATATCCTGCTGGAACCGCCCGGCGCCGATCCGCGCTCGCTGCATCACAGCCTCACCGCCATCCGCCGGGGCGCGCTCGACCGCATCCACCCGGGTCTGGGCCACCCCGTCTTTCTGCGTGTGGGTACGGGTGAGATCGAGAAGGCCGTGCTGGGCATCACCAAGTTTGCGTCGCTGCTGGCGCTGGCCGACGGCGGCGGGGAGACATGGCTGCCCCTCTGGGTCCTGCGGCAGAACATCTACACCGACCCGCAAAAGCCTTTGCAGATGGACCCCGGCCTGTACGCTATCGGCGAGCCGAACGACACGTCGCCGCTGCTGGTCACCTCCAATTTCTCGCTCACTTACTTCATTGTCTCGACAGAGGCCGAGGCTACGGGAATGGCGTGTCATTTGGCCGTGGTTGATGCCGAGGGGCTGAGCGTGCTTACCGCCTGGTCCGCCGGCAAGTTTTCGGGCGATCGCGTGGCCAAAGCCCTCCGCCAGATGAAGGCAGCCGAACGCGTGAGCCACCGCACCGTGATCATTCCCGGATATGTCCCGGTGATTTCCGGCGAACTGGAGGATGCGCTGGGCGACGGCTGGCGCGTGCTGGTGGGCCCGCAGGAGGCTTCCGACATCGCGCCCTTCTTTCGCGATGTCTGGGGTCCATTGGCCCGCGACCTGAGAGCGGAGCCCTAGCGCCGGCGGGTGAATCGCCCGATGCCCTCGCACCCAGTTCGGTTCTCGCCTTCCGGCCGCTCCACCCTCGTCGCCGAGGGCTCCAGTATCCTGCGCGCCGCCGAGCTGGCCTCCGAACCGGTGCGCGCGGAATGCGGAGGACGGGGCGCGTGCGGCCGCTGCCTGGTCAGCATCCTCGAAGGGCAGGTTCCCGAGTACCGTGTTCTCCGGCGCGAATCCGGCTTCCCGCATGTGCTGGCGTGTCTCACGCCCGTTCACGGACCGCTCACTGTGCAGCCGCTGGTGGAGGCGCAACTTCCCAAGTTGGCCTCCAGCGATCGGTACATCGGCACCGAGGCGCTTCTGGCGTGGGCTGCGTGGCCGCTCGCGCTCGCGCCACTGGTGGAATGCCACGAGCCGGAGGACCTGGGAGTCGCGCTGGACATCGGCACCACCACCCTGCGGCTGCTGCTGATCCGCCTTGCCGATGGCGTGATCGTGGGTGAAGCCGGGGCCTACAATCCCCAGATCTCCAAAGGCGCCGACGTCATCTCCCGCATCGTTGCGGCGGAGAAGGGCGGCTTGGGCGAATTGGCGTCCGCGATTCGCCGGGCCGTGGTTTCGATGATCGCCGAGGCGGCGGCCGGAGGTCCCGTTCCCCAGCGCATCCGCGGTTACGTGGTGGCGGGCAATGTCACCATGATCCACCTGCTGCTGGCCGCGGATCCCTCCGGGATTCGCCGCGTACCATCGGAGCCTCGCTCGCTGGCCTTCTCCCCAGTGCATGCTGCGGACCTGGGGTGGCCCGGCCGCGCCGGCGCGCCCGTGTACACCGTTCCGGGCGCCGGCGGCTGGGTCGGCGGCGACATATTGGCCGGCGCCGTGCGCGCCGGGTTCTCCCGTGCGGCGGAGACGGCCCTTTACGTGGACCTGGGAACGAACGGCGAGATCGTGTTCGGAAACGCCGATTTCGCGCTGGCTTGCGCCTGCAGCGCGGGCCCCGCGTTCGAAGGTGGCGGCATCCGCTGCGGCATGCGCGCGGACCGGGGCGCGGTGGACGGTGCTGCCATCGACGGGCAAACCGGCGCGATGGAGATTTCCGTGATTGGCGGTGGACGCGTCCGCGGCTTGTGCGGATCGGGGTTGATCGCACTGGCCGACGCGTTGTTCCGCGCCGGCTGGATCGACCGCGGCGGCCGGCTGACCGCACGCGTGCCCGGCAACCGCCGTGTAGAAGGCAAGTGGGGTGCCGCGATCGCGCTCTCTGTTGATCAGCGCGTGGCCCTCTGGGAACGCGACCTGGCAAGCCTCATTCGCGCCAAGGCGGCAATCTTCGCCGGCATCCGCTCGCTGGTGGATTCGCTCGGACTCGGCGGCCCCTCCATCGAGCGGGCGTACGTCTCGGGCAACTTCGGCCGGTATCTCAACCTGCCAGCGGCGGTGGGAATCGGGTTGCTGCCCGATATCCCGCTCGGTCGCTACGGCTACATTGATAATGGCTCCCTCGAAGGTGCCGCCTTGAGCCTGCTCTCAAGCGAGTTCTTTAGCGAAATCGCCCGCTATCTCACCCGCGTCACCTACGTCGACCTCTCCGAACTCCCCGGCTACATGGGCGAGTTCGTGGGCGCCTCCTTCCTACCCCACACGAGCCCCGATTTGCTGCGTATGGGATGAAAGCTGCGCCCGGTGTGGGCCGCATCGTGCAGCCTCACCACCGCTGGGCCGGCTAGTTAACCGCGATGAGAGGTGCGCCGGCGATTTGGCTTTGTTTTTCGAGCGGTTTCCATTCTAAAGGACTTGTTGGCTTTGATTTGGCTTTGTTTTAAGGGGGCGAATCGAATCTAAAGGACTTCTTGGCTTTGATTTGGCTTTGATTTGGCTTTGTTCTAAGGGTCAAGTTGTTGATTATAAAATACTTCATTGGCTTTGTTCGGTCCCAAAACGCGTTTTTTTCGCGATTCCCGCCCCGCTGCCCAGCCTTTCGGTCCCTTCTGGCTGTTACCATGGGCGAACCGCAGGTCGTAACCGGTCGATTTTTCTCCTCTTCTTAGCATGGTCTCGTCTTATCCGTTTCCTTTAGACTCGAATCTCAGACTCGAATGCCTCGACTCTCAAGTCTTGAATCTTTGAACCCGGTGTTCTGACTCCTCCGTCAATCTTGCGCCTCGCATCTTGCGTCTTGAATCTCGAAACTTGAATCCTCAATCCCTGAGCTCTTTCGCCCCCAAGATACCTCGTTGCCGGACCCTTCTCCCTTCTACTGATCATACTCTACCCGATACTAACTTCTTTGTCAAAAAAAATCGACAGCGGCTCAGAGGCTCGGAAGTTAGGCCGACGCGCACTGATCTTCGGACTTGGTCAAGGCTTCGTAATCCTGCAAGGTGTCGACGTCGCGTACGACGTGGTTTGTTTCCATCTCGACCTCCAACACTCGGTCCGGATTGCGCTTGATCACGCGCCTGCAACCGACATCCCCTACGACCTCGAGGATCGACTCCTTATAACTGGAGGCGAGGATTACGGGGTTGCCTCTTTGACCTTCAAAAAACGGCACAACAATACTCTTGCCTCGCTCGGTGGCCCTGGCAAAGGCGGAAACCAGCCGGTTGACGTCGGCAGCCACAAGCAGAGGTTGGTCGGCTAGGAAAATCATGATGGCGTCGGCCTCAGCAGGCACCGCAGCCAACCCCGCTCGGACCGAAGTGCTCATACCGTCGCGGTAGTCGCGATTCACAACGATCGTGACCGGCCTCCCTGTCAGGCTCTCTTTTATCTTGTCCGCCTCATGTCCCACCACCACAATGACCCGATCAATCGCGGAACTTAGCAGCGTGTCCACCGCATGGACAATCAAGGGTTTTGAGTTATAAGTCAGAAGGAGCTTGTTCTGACCCATCCGCGTGGACATTCCGGCGGCAGGTACGATCGCTGCGATCATCGTGGGCCCTCATCCGTTCCGTGACGTTCGGGATTTGCTCGGCGCGGCAGGTATTCAGCACCTGCTCGTCTTAACGGAGCTGACTCTCCAGGTCGAGAAGGCTGTCCAGGTTGTGCGCAGGCGCAAAGACATCGATGTAAGGCAATGCCGCCTGCATACCCCGCGTGACGGGTTCGTAGTCCTGAAGGCCCAGGAGCGGATTCAGCCAGATGAGCCTTCTTACGCGTCGTTTAATTGCTCTCAGCTCGTCGCTCAAGAGCTCCGGCTCTCCCGTGTCCCAACCGTCGCTCAGGATAATCAGGTGCGTCCGTCGAGAGAGCAGCTTCTTACCATAAGTGCGATTAAACTCCAAGAGTGAGGCACCGATCCGCGTGCCGCCGGACCAGCCGGCGGTGGTTTCGGACAGGGCTTCCAGGGTGCTGACCAGGCGCCGGGCTCGGAGCAGGCCCGTGATCTCGACCAGGCAGGTGCTAAAGATGAAAGCGTCCACTTTACGGGAGCGACTGGCGAGCGCGTGGGCGAACCGGAGCAGAAACAAGCTGTACAGGTTCATCGAACCGCTGACGTCCAACAGAATCACCAGCCGTGGTGGCTGCAAGCTGCGGGCTTTGTGACTAAGATCCATGGGCTCGCCGCCACGACTGACATTGAGCCTGATCGTCCGGCGCAGATCGAGCTGGCCGCGGGACTTTCGCGGCTTGAGCCGACGCGAAACGCGACGGCTCATCTGGCGAAGCAGGCGCTGCGAAATTCGTTCGAGATCGGCCATGTCATGCTGCGGCACTTGGGAGAAGTCCAACCTTCTGAGCCGCTCGCAAGCGCTGGCACCCGAGGTGGCTTTGGCTTCATCCTGCAGTTCCACTTCCGAGCTGACCTCGTTGACGCCGAGCACGCAGAAGGCGTTTCCCTTTTCTTCCATCGCTCCGTCGCGCAACACGCAATCGCTTGGCTTTCTGGCGTCGCCGCCTTGACGTGCTTCGGCCCCGTGCCAGAACCCGTTGAACAGGTCATCAAACAAGTCCCACTCGTCCTTCGAGGAGCACAGCACCGTCCTCAAAGCGAACTTAAGAGTGCGGAGGTCGGTGATGCGGGCGTTGCGGAGGACCTGCAGGCAGCCGAGGGTCTCTTTCGTGCTCGTCCTGAGCCCATTGGCGCGGGCGAAGCGGCAAAACTCCACCATAGTTCTGACGGTACCGTCGCCTCCTTGTTGGAACGCTCTCTGGTCGTCCATCTCAGGGTTACCTATGCGTCGGGTCATAGGTGAAAACTCAGTTCCGATGCCCCTCTAACTTAGTTTGGCAGGGTGATGAAAAACTCGGTTTCGAGCGACTTTCGTAGCGGCGCCCTTTAGGGCGGCACTTTGAATTCAACAAGATGCCCGGCTAAAGCCGGCCTCTACGAGTGCCCGGGCTTCTCATCACCCTGTCAGATTAGATGACATGGGAGAGCACCTTGTCGATTCCCTCGGCCCGTATCTTGGCGATATCATCGGCGGACTTGAGGATGCATCCGAGTGTTTCCTCGACCGCCTCCTTGTCAAGCCTGCTTCTCTCCAGGGACACAAGCGCTCGCGAAAGGTCAAGGGTCTCAGCGACTCCAGGGGGCTTCGCGAGTTTCATTTCCCTGACCAAGTGGACCAGGCGGACGACCTGCGACCTGAGGGTCGTTTCGATTCCCGGCAGCCTGGCGTGGACAATCTCCATTTCTTTCTCCAGGCTCGGATAGTCAATCCAGTGGTAGAGGCAGCGCCTCTTGAGGGCATCGCTCAGCTCACGAGTACTGTTCGACGTCAGGATAACATAGGGAGGGTGCTTGGCCTTGATGGTCCCCAACTCGGGAATGCTGATTTGGAACTCCGACAAGAGTTCGAGCAGATAGGCCTCAAAGGCCTCATCGGCACGGTCAATCTCGTCCACCAGCAGGACCGGCGAGGCATCCTCGCAAGAGATGGATTGCAGCAAGGGGCGTTGCAGTAGAAACTCTTTCCCAAAAATGTGCTTTTCTTTCTCCTCCACCGTCGCGCCGCTGCCTTCATGGATCTTGATAGCAAGCAGTTGTTTCTGGTAGTTCCACTCGTAGACGGCCGAGTTGACGTCGAGCCCTTCGTAGCACTGTAGCCGGATGAGATCCGTCGCGAGCCACGAGGCCAGGACCTTCGCCACTTCCGTCTTTCCAACGCCGGCGTGTCCTTCGATCAGCAGCGGCTTGCCGAGCTTCACCAAAAGATAAACGGCGGTAGCCAACGCCCGATCAGCAACGTATCCGAATCGGCCGAAGCCGCTGATGACGGCGGTGATGTCCGTGATCTCTGGAACCTTCCCAGTTGGAGCCGATTGGGTCATGTGGCCTAAAGGCACGTGGGGTTAAGGAGTCTGGTTTCCCCTGGAGCCTCGCCTGGAGCTAAGTCGGTCGTTTCAGAAGTACGCTAACGTATTGTGCCGAACCCTCCCCCACCGCGAAGCGGTGGGGGAGGGTAGCGTTGCCGTATTTATGAAACGCAGTACTAAGCAGCTGAGTTTTCATGAACATCGTGGCTTCTCGCCTATAACCTGCTTTGTTTTCATACACATCGTGGCTTTCCAAAAATCGCCCTTTATTTTCATATACATCGTGGCTCTTTCCAGAACGTCTGCATTTTCAATAGCTTGTCAGCCGGCCTCGAAACCTTTCGCCTTTCATTCGCCTATTTGTTGGGATTCCACCCCACGATTGAAAGTTGTTCCCTCCCCGCAGGGATGAGTGTAGCCGCATAACGCTGCGCGCGATCATCTGGCCTTCCCAAACCAGCGGCCGAAGAAGCGAACAATGGCAGCCCACAGCGCTGACAAGATCAGTGGAATCGCGTTGATAGGCCTGACGGGCTTGATCGGCTGCGCCTGCGCCGGCTGGGGCTGTGCTTGGGGCGGTACGGCCTCCGCCGCAGCCGCCTCCGCCGCGGACTGACCTGCACCAGGGGTGATCGTCGCCGCGAGGCTTTCTTGTTGGACTTGTTCTTGGAAGCTCGCCGTGAACTGCTCGAAGATCTTGTTCGAGACCTCGTTGATCACCCGCGCTCCGAACTGAGCCAGCACGCCCACTACGTTGACTTCCGACGCCCCTATCACTTCACTGCTTCCATCCGGGAGAGCACGGACCTTGCCCGTCATCTTCATCGAGGCGCTGCCCTTGCCCCGGACGTCCTGGCCTTTGCCCACCAGCTCAATCTCATGGTTCTGGTCGTCCAGCCGCTCAATATGGACCTGGCCCTTGTAGTCGGTGACGCTGGGGCCCACCTGGACCTTGATTGAACCTTTGAAGGTGCGGTCGTCCACTGCTTCGGTGATTTGGGCTCCGGGCACGCAGCCCGCGACTTTTCGGGGGTCGCTGAGGAACTTCCAGACCTGGTCCGCCGGCTCTTTAACCTGAAAGGTCTTTTCAATTTTGATCGGCATAGACTGCCAGTGGTCAGAAGAATTGACGATTGCAGATTGACGATTGACGATTGAAAGAAAAGCGCTGACGATTGTGGTTGGCCGATTGAAAAGGTGTGCTCGGTTCTCTTCTCTTCCAATCGTCAATCGTCAATCTACAATCGTCAATTTACTCGGCCACCCCCTTTGCTTTCAGAATCTGCCAGACCTTCCACGGGGCAATCGGCATGTCGATGTGCCGCACTCCGAGATGAGAGAGCGCGTCAACCACGGCATTCACAAACGCAGCGGGTGAGCCCACGTTCGGCGATTCTCCCACACCCTTGGCGCCGATGGGGTGGTGGGGTGACGGAGTGCAGGTCTTATCGGTCTCCCAGTTCGGCGTCTCGACTGCCGTCGGAACCAGATAGTCCATAAAGGTCCCGCCCTGCACGTTGCCGCTCTCGTCGTAGCTGATTTCCTGCATGAAGGCGATAGCCAGGCCTTCGGTGAGACCGCCGTGAATCTGGCCCTCGACGATCATCGGGTTGATGATGTTGCCGCAGTCGTCCACCGCGATGAAGCGCCTGACTTTCACCTCGCCGGTGCCCCTGTCGATATCCACCACGCAGATGTAGGTGCCGAACGGGAACGTGAGGTTGGGTGGATCGTAGTAGTGAACGGCTTCGAGTCCAGCCTCGAGACCTGGTGGAATGTTGGTGTAGGCGGCGAACGAGATCTCCTGAATCGTCTTGGATTTGCTCGGCGCGCCCTTGACGAAGAACTTCCCGGGCTCCCAATCCAGATCCTCTTCGCTCACTTCCAGCAGGTGCGCGGCGATCTTCTTCGCTTTGTCGCGAATCTTCCGCGACGCCATCGCCGTAGCTGCTCCGGCCACAGGAGTGCTGCGGCTGGCGTAAGTCCCTAGTCCATAGGGCGCGGTGTCGGTGTCACCTTCTTCCAAAGTGATGTCGGCGACGGGAATCCCCAACTCCTGGGCAATAATCTGGGCGAAGGTGGTTTCGTGTCCCTGTCCTTGCGACTTCGTCCCCAGGCGTGCGATCGCCTTACCCGTCGGGTGAATGCGAATCTCACAACTATCGAACATTTTGAGGCCCGCGATGTCGAAGGTGTGCGCGGGGCCGGCGCCCACAATCTCGGTGAAGCTGGAGATGCCGATACCCATCAACTCGCCCTTGCGGCGCTTTTCGGCCTGCTCGCGGCGGAGTTCGGCGTAGCCCGCTTTCTCCAGCGCCAGTTTCATGGCGGCTTCGTAATTGCCGCTATCGTAGGTCCAGCCGAGTGCCGACGGATAGGGGAACTTGTCGGGGGCGACGAAGTTCTTGAGCCGCAACTCCGCCGGGTCCATCTTCAGATCGTAGGCCAGCGAGTCCATGGCCCTCTCGATCAGGTAGGCGGCTTCGGTGACGCGGAACGAGCAGCGATAGGCGATGCCGCCGGGAGCCTTGTTGGTGTAGACGCCATCCACTTCGCAGAAGGCAGATGAGAAATCGTAGGAACCGGTGCAGATGCTGAAGAGTCCGGCAGGGAACTTCGAAGGTTGAGCGGCCGCGTTGAACGCGCCGTGATCGGCGAGTGTCTTGACGCGCAACGCCGTGACCTTTCCGGCGTCGTCGGCGGCGATTTCCGCCGTCATGTGGTAATCGCGGGCGAAGCCCGTGGACTGCAAGTTCTCCGATCGCGTCTCAATCCATTTCACCGGCCGCTTGAGGGTGAGTGATGCCACGACGGCGCAAACGTAGCCGGGATAAATCGGCACTTTGTTGCCGAAGCCGCCGCCGATGTCGGGCGAGATGATCCGAATGTTGTTCTCTGGCAGGCCGGCCACGATAGCGAAAAGCGTCCGGTGAGCGTGGGGCGCCTGGGAGGTCTCCCATACAGTCAGCTTCCCAGTGGCAGGATTGAAATCCGCCACGCAGCCGCAAGTTTCGAGCGGAGCTGGGTGGCACCGCTGGAAAACGGCATCGAGCTTGGTGCTGACCGCGGCGCTTCGAAAGGCCTTGTCGGTGGCCTGCCGGTCGCCGACTTCCCAATGAAAGATGTGATTTGACTTCTCTTCGCGGTCTTCGCGCAGGATGGGCGCGTCGGGATCATCCGCATGGTGCGGGTCCACGAGAACAGGCAGCTCTTCGTACTCCACCTCGATGAGCTCGGCGGCGTCCGCGGCGATGTACCGGTCCTCCGCGACCACGAAAGCAACTTCCTGACTCTGGAACAGGACCTTGCCCGTGGCCAGCACCATTTGCTTGTCGTGGAACAGGGTCGGCATCCAAGCGAGGCCAGCTTTGGCAAGATCGTCACCGGTGATTACGGCCAGCACGCCCGGGAGAGCCTTCGCGGCGTCACTGTTGATGCCCTTGATCCGGGCGTGGGCATATGGGCTGCGCACCAGATGCCCATACACCATGCCCGGGAGGCGGACGTCGTCAACGTAAGTGCCCTTTCCCTGGATGAAACGCGAGTCCTCCTTGCGCTTCACCGAATGGCCCATGCCACCGATCTCAGGAGACGTCTGTTGCAGCATCGTGTCCTCCGTTTTTCATCACCCCTTGTTACGACATCTTGCTGGCGTATTGAACTGCCTTGACGATGTTCTGGTAGCCGGTGCAACGGCAGAGATTGCCCGAAATCCCCCAGCGGATTTCCTGTTCGTTCGGG
>Ga0335081_10005821_pt1 | contig 19539 bp, 11 predicted proteins | sample Lox_Sample_35_FD_206713 | JGI IMG/M metagenome (GOLD analysis project Ga0335081, IMG submission 206713) | Soil microbial communities from Loxahatchee National Wildlife Refuge, Florida, United States - Lox_Sample_3.5 | ecosystem: Environmental > Terrestrial > Soil > Wetlands | place: USA... | reverse complement strand
CTGCTCTTCAAACACGTCGGAAAAGGTCCAATAGGACATCATATCCACCAGGCCGTCGCATTGCCGGATGGTGTCCGCCAGCCAGGGGCCCATGTAATCGGCATCGGTCACATCCGGCTCGTTGCGGTAACTGGCGTTGAATTCGCTCCAGATCAGCGGCATGGTGGGCGTGCTGGAAGCTTTGATCTCATCGTGTACTTTGCTCACCGCGCGGCAGACCATCTTGTCGCGGGGAATGTCCTCGTTGGTGTGGAAGACGTCCTGCGCCTTGTCATTGGCATAGACGTGCGTCGAAGCGAAATCAACCGGCACTTTGTTCTCTGCGCAATGCGCGAGAAAAGCCGCGACCCACGCGGCCTGCGCCGTGGCCGGTCCGCCGATTCGCAGGCGCGGACTCACCGCTTTCACCGCGCGGGCCGTGTGATCGTAAAGCTCCCAGTACGTGGCTTGCTTGGGATTGCCTCCCCAAAAATCGAGATTGGGCTCGTTCCACACTTCGAAATACCAGCTCGCGACCTCGTCTATTCCATAGCGATCAATCAAATGCTTGGTGAAGGCGGTGATGAGGGCGTCCCACTTCGCCCAATCTTTCGGCGGCGAAACATTCGGCTTGTACCAGAAAGACTGCAGGATGTTCTGGGCCGCCAGCTTTTTCGGCATGAAGCTCAACTCAACGAACGGTTTGACGCCGCTGGCCAGCAAACCATCGTAGATCTGATCTACATAAGAGAAGTTGTAGATCGCATTTCCGCTCGCGTCCTCGTCGTACACGCCGACCTCATCGTGAAAAATCGCGTGAAAGCGCACATACTGAAAGTCGGTGATCTGCTTCACCTGCTGCAGATCGCTGCGATAGCCGTCGCGCAGGCTTAGAATGGCCCGCCCCGAGCCAAACATCTTTTCCCAAAAATGCGGGAACGGCCGAGTGGAAGCGGAACCATCCACCACAATGGCCGCCGGGCTGGTTTGCGGCTGCGCCCCAACCGGCGCGCACAGCGCGAGAAGAAGAAAGAAAACAATAGCGGAAGACTTGCGTAGTTTTCCCATCAATCGCAATTCTCTGCTGCCGGAACCACCGGCGTAGTTGAACCTATCCTTAAATTCCTGGGGTGAAAAATAAGCCTGACCGCGCTCAGGCAGCCGAGATTCTGCGCCTGGCGCCCCTTGTCCCCGCCGTCCGCACGTAAGCAATGGGCTTCTCGTGCAGCAAGAGCTCCGTCGCCTGCACGCGCCGGTCACTGTGAAACCATTGTTGAATCACGTTGTCGTTCAGAAAATTGGCGAGCGCCAGCAGGCTCATGCCCTGATGGTGCGCCATCCAGCAGCGTACAACCTGGTACCGGTTTCGTCGCGCATCGCGCAGAGGAGCGCAATAATCAATTGCGTCATAAAATCCGTATGCCCCGAGCCACTCGCTCTCCGCCATGGCGCGCAGATTTCGCAGAGCTTCGGCCGGGTCCACGCTGAGCGAAAGATACGTCGAATACGGCGAAATCACGAGAAGGTTGATTTCCGGCTTGTGCATGGCGAGGTGCGGAAGGCCAAATGCGTGGTATTGGTAGTTCCCCGCTTCGTCGCGCTGCGAATGCGCCGACTCCGAAATGCCCCACGGAATTCGCTTCGCCGCCGTATAGGCCCGCTGCGAGCGCACCGCCGCCGCGCGCGACCGTTCGAGCAGCGTATTCGAATAGGAGCGCATCCAGAGCGAAGGCATCAGGTATTCGAACAGAGTTCCCGTCCACGAAAGCAGCACGGGACGCCCATCATCCAGAGTATGGGCGCGGCCGAGCATGAACCAGCTCTCCTGCGGGATGTCTTCTTTGGCAATGGCCGCAAACATCGCGGTCCGCGATTCGGTCGCCAGCAGGTCATAACACGCCGGCTGCAGCCTCTCTTCATCCACATCGAAGCCCACCGACATCAGCTTGCGCCGGCGGTTGAACAGAAATCCAAAATCCATTTCGCCGGCCAGTTTTCCCGCCTCGGCGGCCAGGGCACGCAGATCATGAATCAATCGCAGGATGTTGGCGCGGGCCTCCGGCAGCAATGCAAGCAGACGTTGATAAACCGCTTTCTGTTCCGGCAAAGCAAAATTGCTCTCCGAATCGAGACGCGCCGCCATCTTGTCTATGAAAGCGGGCAACCGCTCCAGCGCCAGAGTTTCCATGAGCTGCAGGTTGACCGCCGGATCATTCTTCAACGCATCGAATTCTGGCAAGAACCACGGCGTGTACATTCGCGTCGCGTATTTCACGCTCTCCAGGCGGGAGCTCGTTTCAGCGCTGTACCAGGCTGCCTCTTCGCTGGCTTTGCTCGCGCCGTTATTCCGCTGGCTCTCCTCGAGCGCCACTCCCTGCAAAGCTGCTAACGATCGCAGTGCGTCTTCTGAGCGCAATTTTCCTTCGAGCGCAGAAAGCTGCTTGCGCGGCAAAGCGCGCAGCTCCGCCAGAATGCGCAGGTGGTCCAAAAAACCTTCCGCTAACTGCGGCCGCAGCAGCGGCTGGCGCAGATAATCGAGCGAGCCGTGATGCAGGCTCCAGAGCGAGGCCAGCAGGTTGCCGTTGTCCACTGACGAAACAAAGCGCGGCTTGAGGGGCACTAGCGTTCGCGTGTCGTACCAGTTCAACAGGTGGCCGCGGTATCTTTCCAGATTTGAAATCGTCGCCAGCGTCTGGGCCGTTTTCTCAGCAAACTCTGGCAACGTCAGATAACCGAACTCGCACGCCACCTGGCGCGCATTCAGCAATAAGCCAAGATTGGTTGGTGAAACTCGCGCCGCTACAACGAACGGCTCTTCCTGAACGTTATCGGGAATGAGCCAGTTGTGCTCTTCCGTGCTGAACTCGTGAAAATAGCGCCAGGTTCGCAGGGCGGAAGCCCGCAGGAACGACTTGTCGTGTTCCGAAGTCTCATTGTGCGGCGCCACCGGCGGCCGGTTCAGCCACTCCGAGATGAACTTGCTGCAGCCCCACAGCAGAAGCACCGGCAGCGCGGGCGCCAAAGCGCGAGGCCGCGCCAGATAAACCAGAACGCCCAGCCCGATGGCCAGCACAGGCATCCAGTTGAGGTACGCATCCACCGGCAGCGAACGATTGCGGCTGTGTTCCGACTCGGCCGCGGTCTCCCACTCCAGCAAACGCTCGCGCGTAAACAGGCGCCGGACCAGCGTGCGCACCACGGCATCCAGCGCCAGCAACGTCTGATGCGGAAGAAACGTCAGCGAGAAAAAGACATTCAGGTTCGCTGCAAACCATGCGCCGGGCGCTTCGCGCGCAATCTCGGGCTTGTCCATGGCCGCCGAACGCACCAGGTCCAGCACAAACTGCGCCCAGGCCGGAAGCAGCAAAATGCCGATCGCGGCCAGCGTCCAATAAACCGGACTCCCCTTCAGCACCAGCCATCCGAAAACAAACAGCAGGAAAGTCGCCGGCTCAACCAGGCTGCGCCGCAGATTGTCGAAAATCTTCCAGCGCGAAATCAGAGAGATCGGGTTTTCCACTCGCGCGCCCGATTCATCCGGTACGCTGCGGAACAGCCATCCCGTAATCTGCCAGTCCCCGCGCAGCCAGCGATGTTTGCGGCGATTGTAGGCGCTGTACCGCGAAGGATAATCCTCCACCACTTCGATATCGCTGGCCAGGCCGGCGCGCGCATACGCTCCCTCGATCAGATCATGACTGAGCAGCGCGTTTCGCGGAAAGCGGCGGTCGAGCACGCGATGCACGGTTTCCACTTCATAAATGCCTTTCCCCGTGAAAATTCCCTCGCCGTACAAATCCTGGTACGCGTCCGAGACCGCGCGGGTATAAATATCGAAGCCCGTTTCACCCGCGTAAATGGCGGCCAAACGCGATCGCGCCGTACTTTGCACGCTCACGCCGACCCGCGGCTGCAGGATGCCGTAACCAGCCACTACGATATTTTTCCTCGGATCAATGATGGCCTGGTTCAGCGGATGCGCCATGGTGCCAATCATGCGATGCGCCGAACCGCGCGGCAGCTCGGTGTCGGAGTCGAGCGTAATCACGAAGCGAATTCTTGAGAGCAGCGAAAGATCGCCCACCTTGACCGGAAAGCTGTCAAACTGCCCGCGCAGCAGTTTATTCAGATCGAGCAGCTTGCCCCGCTTGCGTTCAAACCCCATCCAGCATTTTTCGCGCGGGTTGTAGATGCGATGACGATGGAACAGAAAGAAGGATCCCATCCCCCGTCCGGCATATTTCTCATTGAGCTCGCGAATCAGGTCCACGCACAAATCCACCAGCGGACTGTCTTCGCGAGTCAGCTCGCGCGAATCGGGCAAATCGGTGAGCAAAGCAAAATGCACATTCGGATCGTGGTTGCCCAGGAACCGGACCTCCAAATCCTGCACCAGCGCGTACACCTGCTTGTCGTTGAGAAGCAGGCTGGGAACGGCGACTAGCGTGATGCAGTTCTCCGGAACTCCCTCGAAGAAGTCCAGCTTGGGGAGAATTTCCGCCGTGAACAGCGCCGTGGTGAGGTAATTCACCAGCTGCACCGCGCTTTGCGAGCTGGGCAACAGCAGAATCAGCATGGAAAACAGAACCAGACCGAGCGAGCTGTTTGCATTCGAAAGCAGCAGGACGACCGCCGACATGATGGCAAAGGTCAGAACTTCAATCGCGGGCAAAAAGAACTCATCGGGATGCCGGCGCAGCATAATCCGCAGCTTCTGAAATAACGGCGGGCTAAAACCCACGCGCTCGTGCAGCAGGCCGGTACCCTTATCCACCAGGTAATAACCAACGTGCGCTTCGCGCTGCGCAATTCGCGGCTCGGAATACGGCCGCCGCTGGGCCGCCTGGGCCAGCGCAAGGCACTCCCGCGCCACTTCGATCTCGCTCAGGTCCGAATACTCGGCGATATTGGCCAGGCTGTTCCGGTACAGGTCGCGGCTTTCAAAATCCATACGCGCATAGGTATCGGCGGGGTCCTGGCGCAGGACCCGGTCAAACAGGACGAGCGGCTCCAGAATCTCCTTCCACGAAATGTGGCCCAGGTCCCGCAGGCTGCGGATGCAGACGCCAACGCCATACTCTCGTGTCGGGTCTTTTACCGCTCGCATACCTCGTGCCACGATCTGCTCCACCAGAATCAGGCGTAGCGCTGGAACCAGCGCCCAGATTTCCGACATCTCTAAGATGGTGTGCTGCTGCAGAACTTCGACAAAAAACGTCAGGCCCAGCTCGTTGAACTGAAACCCCGCGGCGGAAAGGTACGCCTCGGCCAACGCCAGCACCCGCGGAATAATCACGCCCTTCGCGGCACGCACATGCGGCAGTTTTTTCTGCCGCTTCACCGCGTCGGCCGCATTCTGCGATTCCGCGTACACCAGACGCACATTGTCGTAAAGCCAGCGAAAGTCTTCCGAAACCGTCTTCCCGGCCAGGGGCGTTTCCAGGGCGCGCAGCACCGGCTGCAGCGCGCGTCCGGCGGCGGCGTAGCGGTCGGAAAAGATTTCCGAGGAACGCACGTCGGGAATCCAGGCCAGATGCTTCAATTCCTCAGCCTTGGCGCGCAGAGCCTGCAGATCAGAGGCTCCCATCAACTGCTCGAGTGAGTGATCGCCTTCCGCGATCGTGCTCTCGATATGTGTGTTCTGCGGCATTGGCTCCCTTACTTCCCTGGTCCTTCCCTACCGATAACTCGCCGCCTGCATTTCAAACATTTCCGCGTAGCGCCCGCCCATCCCTGCCAGCTCGTCGTGGCTTCCCTGCTCCGTAATCCGGCCGTTCTCCAGCACGACGATGCGGTCCGCCATGCGCACCGTAGAAAAACGGTGCGAGATAAACAGCGCCATCTTTCCCGCCGTGAGCTCGGCAAAGCGCTGAAAGACTTCGAACTCGCTGCGCGCATCGAGCGCCGCTGTGGGCTCATCCAGAATCAGCACCTGTGCATCGCGCAAATAAGCGCGCGCCAGCGCCACCTTCTGCCACTCCCCGCCGGAGAGGTCCACGCCATTTTCGAAACGTCGTCCTAGCATCTGCTCATAAAATTCGGGAAGGCGCCCAATCACCGGTTCGGCCATGCTCTTGCGCGCCGCCTCCCGCACCACATCGAGATTGTTCAGATCTTCAATGCGTCCTATGGCAATGTTTTCCCGCGCCGTCATTTCATAGCGCATGAAGTCCTGAAAAATCACGCCAATCTCACGATAGAGGTCCTCCAGGCTGTATTCGCGCAGGTCCACGCCGTCGAGCAACACCTGGCCTTCGACCGGATCGTAAAGCCGCGTCATCAACTTGACGATCGTTGTCTTCCCCTGCCCATTCTCGCCGACCAGCGCCACGCGCTCGCCGGGACCCAGGCGAAAATCCAATCCTTCCAGCACCAGGCGCTCGCTTCCGGGATAGCGAAATGAAACTTTGCGGAATTCGAATCCGCGCACAATCGGCCGCGGCGCCGGCAGCGCATTCGGCTTAGACCGGATGGTCGGCTGCATCTGGAAAAACGCCAGCAGGTCGGTGAGAAACAGCGCCTGGTCCGCAATGCCCGCCAGCGTGGAAAAAATCTGCTGAATGTTGTTGCTGGCCTGCAGAATCGCGCCGCTCAGGAAGGTCAACGTGCCGATAGTCAGCGCGCCGCTGATCGTGCGCCAGATGATATAGACGTACGCCGAGTAATAGCCGGCTGTGCTGATCATCGAAAGCAGCGAACCTGCGACCAGCTTGCGCCGCGCCAGCGCCACGTTCTCCACGTAAATATCGTCGGAGAGCCGGCTGAACCGGCCGGTAAGAAAATCTTTCAGGCCAAAAAGTTTCAGCTCTTTGGCCGCTTCCCTGCTTCCGCCGAGCACGCGCAAGTAATCGAGCTGGCGGCGAATAGGAGTCTGCCGAAAATTCTTGGCATAACCCAAAAATGCAAAATGGCTCTCTCCGAGAAACGCCGGCACCACGCAGACCACGAGAATCAATAACAGGATTGGCGAAAAGAACAGAATGGAAATCGAAAGCGAAATTGTCGTGATGACCTGCTGCACCAGCCGCCCCATGGACTGGATCATGCCCAGCCGGTCCGTGGCCTGCACCCGCGCCCGCTCCAGCCGGTCGTAAAACACCGGATCTTCGTAAGCGATCAGGTCGAGCTCGGCCGCGTGCTCCATTACCTTCACGCTGATGTGCCGCGTGTAGTTGTCCGCCAGCAAAGAATCGAGATAATCAATTGTCCGCGCCAGCACGCTGCCGCACACCGCCAGGGTAAATTCCCCGGCAACCAGCCACCAGAAATGCGGCTGCACCGGCTGGTGCGTGGAAAACGCGCGAACGATGCTGTCAATGATGAGCTTTGCGATCCACAGCAGGCCGATGGGAAGCAGCGAAGTCAGCAGTCGAAAGAACAGCCCCAGAACCACCACCATGCGGCCCGACTGCCAGACAAAAGCAAGCACGGCCGGAACGTTGCGGAGCGCCGAGAGGCGTTCCGACCAACCTCCGCCAAAGCTTGTTTGCTCAGACATTGAGGAACCTTAAAGACCGCCAGCGAACGTCCAGCTATCCAGATGGAAACAATTCAATTCAAAGCACTTCACGTTGAAGTCCATTCCTTGAAGTGTGGCAGCCCCATGTCCTGAATCCCGCGAAAAGCGCCCCGTCGGCTATGCCCCGCCCAGCTTATCCCTTTTATACTCTTCATCTTACTTCTTGGCGTGACCGAAGGGAAGACGCCGCCGCGAGGGCCGCGCTGAAACACCTGCCAGACCTCCCCTGGGCCGGTTTCATCACTCTCAGCGCAAATTTTCCACCGTTTGATGAAAAAAAGTGAGCAGCGGTTGGGACGGCTCAGAAATGCCTCAGAATTGGGTCTCTCTCACTGTTTCAAGTAACGAAGCGCAACACATCCTGATTTAAAAGGCTTTGACTCAACCAGTTTCAATTGCAATTTCTCGGGCAGGCTGACGCCCTCCATCAACCGTCTTCCTTCTCCGGCAAGGATTGGTCCAACGACAAAACGGTATTCATCCACCAGGCCTAGCTCGATCAGTTGGGAAGGAATACTTACGCCGCCGACCAGAATGTTTTTGCCTGGTTCCTGCTTCAATTTAAGTATTTCGTCGCGAAGGTTCGTACGAACAATTCTCGTATTTTCATCTTCAGCGCTGGCCAACGATCGTGAAAAAACCATCTTCTTCTTGGAGACAAAGGTTTGAGCAAATTCGATATCCGCTTTTGTCTCGGACTGGCTTTTTGCGATATCAGGCCAATAAGGAACCATTAATTGATAGGTTTTACGCCCATAGACGAGCAGGTCAAAATCTCGCAAGAGGTGCGTGTAATGTTCAAGCACCTCGTCATCGGGATTGAATTTGGTGTGGTCGCAGCAGCCGTCCAGCGTGATGTTGATTGCGTAGATTACCTTTCTCATTGGATTGTCCTGACCCCGTCTTGCGCGCCCGCGCTCATAAGAGTTTGTCTAATAGCTCTGGAACCCTGCCCGCTCCATGCCGCGGCGCGCTTCGGGGTTCTTCATGAAAACCTCCCACACGAAACCGCTGCGCAGGTTCTCGGCCATCAACATCGTGATGCCGGTGTCAATGCCAATCACGCTCCCGTCATACCAGTTTCGCAGCGGATTAAATGCATTGATGAAGCCATAATTGCTCCACGCAGTCGCGTAATGGTCTTTGATGTTTCGCAGCACCTTGAGCGTAGCATCGGGCATGAATGGCAGCGACCCTCCCGGAGCGCTCGGAACCACCGTGCCATCAATCGGCCCCACCGCCGGCGGCCCGCCCCACACCACGTAGCCTTCCGGCGAATCCGACGCCGTAATTCCCCACAAGTCCTGGTTGTAGTCAGGAAATTGCTTGCCCAGCTCAATGCAGAAGCGCCGGTGAACATCAGTCGCAATCACGGAATTCTGGAAATAATCCGCGTACTGGTCGCGCTTGTTCCGAAAATCAAACCATGCCTGGGAATATTGGTGCACAAACAGCGGCGCGAACGAACCGATGTAGCGCAACCCGTCATATTCGAAGGTCAGCCGCTTCCAGGCGTGCCACGTATCTTCGCGTAAAGGATGAGTAGATGACCCTAACCCCAACAAATACATCATCATCAGCTCGCTGTAATAGTCCCAGCGGTACGGCAGAAAGCCGATCTCCGGCGTCCAGCCGTGGGGCAAAAGCGAAGTGTCTTCGGAGAGCCACGTCCAATCCACGCGATTGAAAATGTCATACGCAAGGCTGGTAATTTCGGTGTGGCGAAAATGCTCGCGGCAGGTCAGGATTCCGCATAACAGAATCGCAGTGTCAACCGACGAGACTTCCGCGTCCCACACCCTCTCGCCCGTATTGATGTTGGCCCAGTGATAGAAAAAACCGCGATGGTTCGGCAGTTTCTTCCAGAGAAAACGCAAAGTGGCCAAAATGCGCTCGCGGGCCTCCGCGGTCGCGATAAAGCCCCGCTGCTCCGCAATGCACAACGCCGTCAGCCCAAAACCGGTCGCCGCGATGCTGCCCACAATCCCATTGTCCGGCCCGTGGACCCCGCAGCGGTCTTTTACCAAACCGGTCTTCGGATTGGCCTGGTCCCAGAAGAAAGCAAAATTGGCCTGCTCCAGATCATTCAGAAATTTGTCATCATCCGGAGAAAGAACGGTCTTGCGCGGCGGAATCGGAGGCGGGGTGAGCGGCTGCTCGGCCGTTGCCAGCGACGACAGCAGGCCCACCGCCGGTACGCTCGCGCCTATAGTTAAGAAGCCCTGCAGCAATGCGCGGCGCGAGAGGCTGGAACGTGTTAGTTTTTCCATCACCGGGGTTTTCCCCGATCTTAACTGATTGCCGAATCAGATCAAACTGCCGCGAATCAGGAAAATCAGGTGTTCAGATCCAGGCGCCGCATCCGCCACGCAACTGCATCAGGCTGCAAGTCATCGTAAGATATTCCGCAGATGAAGAAGGCCGGCAAAATTGTTGTCTGGACTGTGCCTGCGGTGCTTCTGGTGGCGGTGGCCGCCACCGCCATCTGGTTCTATCTCAGGCCCCGGCCTCCGGTCACGCTCAAAGGTGCGGTCACAATCCAGAGCAGCGACCCCAACAAGGAATTGCCCATCGCCGACGTTGAGATCACCGCGGCGAACGGCAATCATCTCTCCGCGGCCAGGTCCGATTCCTCCGGTTATTTCAGTATCACTTTAAGCAAAGGGGTGCGCCGCGGCGAGCCGGTCGCCTTCAAGTTCCGCCGCGCCGGCTACGAACCGCTGGACCTGCACGAATTCGTGGGCGACAAGCTTTACGTCGTGCACCTCACTCCGCTGCCCTCGGAAACTCGCGCCGACGCCAATCAACCCGCAACCACGGTGGGAAATATTCGCATCCGCTATTCCATCAAAGACATGCTGGCCGTCAACATCGGCAGCGCAGTGAAAACTTTTCAGGTGACCAACACCGGCAACGTGCCCTGTAAAGGCCACCATCCCTGCTCACCGGATGGCAAGTGGAAGGCGGCCATCGCCTCCTCTTCGCTTGACGCCGGCACCGGCAATCAATTCCGCAATGCCCGCGTCTCCTGCATCGCCGGTCCCTGCCCTTTCACTCGAATCGAATCGGATGGATTCACCCAGGGCGGCCGCATCATCAGCGTCGCCGCCCGCGACTGGTCAGACACCGCCACGTTTCTGGTGGAAGCCGAAGTATTCCATCCCATGGTCAGCCAGATTGGCCACGATTTGTACCCGGTGATCTTTGGCCGTACCTTGAACTTCACCCTGCCTTCGACCGCCGAAGGCGTCAGCATTGAAGCTGACATTGAGGGAAAGAACATCTTCTTCCCGCTGGGGCCGGCACTGTTTCTGAGCTGGGCCAACTGCAACGCCCGCGTCAATCCTGATCAAACCCGCGTGTATCGCTGCGAATTGAAGCCGGGATATAAGTTCTAGCAGCCTCGTCAATCGTGTGATGGAGGCCCCGGGCGGAGTCGAACCGCCGACCAACGGTTTAGGAAACCGCTGCTCTATCCATCTGAGCTACGGGGCCATCTAAGCTATGGGCCAGACGAGGGATGGGCAAAGCCGCGAGACGATTATCTCACGCAGATTTCGCCGGTGGGCCGCATACGCTGACCGCAAAAAGAGAAAGCGGACCGGGCAAGCCCGGTCCGCAAAGTCAGATCAGAGTGCGCGGCTAGAACACGACTTTCAAAGCGAACTGGATCAGTCGCGGGTTGGTCCCGGGAACCGTGCTGGTAACCTGCCCGAATCCGTTGGAGTTCCCGGAAACAAAACCCGTGCCCGGGAAACCAAACCAGGGATGGTTGAACAGGTTGAAGAACTCAGTCCGGAATTCCAGACCGACTCTCTCGGTAAGCGCTGTCCGTTTGAACGCGGCGAAGTCGAAGTTGTTTTCTCCCGGGGCGCGAAGCACAGGATCCACCCGCGCTTCCGTTCCATATCCCCAGGCCGGCGGTTGTGCGAAGCAGTTGACGTTGAACCACTCGTTCAGCTTGCCGGTGAGCCCGCTTCCTCCCGCCGTGCGGTCGCAGCCCGAGACTACATTCGGGCGGATGTTGCTGATGCCCAGGTTGGCGGCCTCAAGCGGGGTTGCAGGCCCGGCCCAGCTGATTTTGAGCGGAAAGCCGCGCTGGAACGTGGTGACGCCGTCAACGCCCCATCCGGAGACCACTTTGTCGGTCACTCCACTGGCGCTGCCGAGGAACCTTTTTCCCCGGCCGAATGGCAGGTCAAGCACGTAGCTGATCGCCAGCCGCTGCGAAACGTCCTGTGAGGAGAGCGAACGCTCGCCCGCCAGGTTGTTCCAGTCCTGCACCTGGCCCACGCCGCCGGTCGAGCCGTTCTCCAGCCAGCTGGTGAGGGTGTCGGTGTTGGTGAGGAGTTTCGAGTTGGTGTACGCCACCAGCAGCGTGCCGCCACCGTGGAACCGGCGCGTGGCGGTGGCCTGCAGCGAGTTGTAGCTGCTGCCGCAGCAGCCATATCCGCCGAGGTTCAGGCCGGTGTATTGCGGATAGGGACGATCGAGCTGGCCGGCGTTGATGGTGGCTCCCCCGATTGTGGGATTGGGACTGGTTCCAGCCATCGGGTTCGCGATCGGGGTTGCAATGGTGGGCGTCATCCCGGCCGCGGCCTGGGCGGCAGCCTGCGCCACATAGCTATCCGGGATCTGGTCAATGTTAGTGTCGTACTGCGGCAGATGCACGCCGTGGGAACCGGCATAGGCCACGTCAATGAAGAAGCCTGCCGGCAACTGGCGTTGCAGGTCAAGGTTGTACTGCTCCACATAGCCATACTTCGGATTCAGGTACGGCGCCAGGGTCGGACTGCCGTTGGCGGCCACAATGGCTGATGTATCTCCACCACGGCCCGGAGGCAACAGAATGCCGCCCGATCCGAAGGGTCCGGGTTGCGCGCAGGTGAAGCTCGCGAACGAGGTTCCCGGCGGCAGCGTGCAGTTGAATCCGTCCAGAGTGCTGAACGGCGTGAGGCCGGAGTCGGTCGTCGCCGTGAAGGGCGTGCTGGCGAGGCTGACCACATCGTTATCCGGATTCAGGCCGAATGACACATAGTTCGGAATCCAGAACACGCCATAGCCGCCGCGGATGACCGTCTTCGGATCCAAGCTGTAGGCAAAACCCAGCCGTGGCGAGAACTCCCGCTTGTCCAGCGGCATGTTGTTGCGCGTCACGTTGGGACCGTTTTCCACCAGCATGGCGTCGCCGAAGCATGGCGAGCCCACGGCCCCCTGGCAACCGGTGACCGTTTTATTGATCGTGTTGGGGTCCCAATACGTCATCCGGTTGTAGCGCTCCGACCAGGTACCCGGCAGCTCGTATCGCAAGCCCAAATCGAGAGTCAGCTTGCTGGTCACGTGCCAGGTATCGTTGCCGTAGAACCCTCGATACGTCTGGCGGCCGGCGGTCAGGGCCGGAACCTGGGCCACGCCTTCGGTCTGATTTACGAATTGCCCCTCGTTTTGCGACAGTCCGAGCAGGAAGTCGGCAAAGGCAAACCCCGTGTTGGCGGTGTTGGTCGGCGAGGCGTTGGGGCCTCCGACCGCGGCCGTCCAGGCGCCGCTGAAGGCGAAGGCGCCGCTGGCGATGTTGGTCTGGTAGTAGTTGTCCAGGCCCAACTCATACTGGGCGCCCACCTGGAAGGTATGCTTCCCGCGAATCATGGTCAGCGCAGGGCTGACGTTGTACTGCGTGTTGTGGTCGCCAATGGCGCTGTTGCCCTGCGACTTGCCCACGTCGTTGGGGAAGGGAAACGCCGGTGTGGGAGGCGTACGAATTGCCGGCGGCGGACTGTTGTAACTCGCCGGCCAGCCGAGAGAGGTCAGGTCAAACCCTGAAAGAATCGGAGCGCGGGCATAAACGAACCGGCTGCCCGCCACGTTCAAGTCGAAAATTGTGGTGGGCGTGAAGGTGTGGTTCAAATCAATCGCCAGCAGCTTGCTGTGGTAATTCTCCGCGCAGCGGTCAAAGCAAAGACCGGTTCCCAGCGGATTCGTCGGGACGTCAAGCAGACCGAAATAACTGAACCGGCCGAAAAGCCGGGTGGTGCTCGAAATGTTCTGGTCGGCGCGGCCGACGAACTCCGTGGTATTGCCGCCGGAAGCTGCCGCGCTGCTGAAATTGTTGACGATTCCGCCGGAAGTGGGACCGGGGAAGTAAGTGCTCCACATCTTCAGCGCGGCGGGGCTGAACTCGGCCGCGGGAATCTGATTGTCCGGGTACGGGGTGCGCGTCCCGCTAGCGGTGACCGAGTACGGATCATACAGCTGAATGTTGTTCGCGTCCGCCGCGCTGCACACGCCGCTGGCGTTAAAGCCGGCCGGGCACAGCGAGGAGAAATCGCCGCCGATCATGCCGTTGGCAGGTACAGTCGTGACAAAGGGAGCGCCAGTACGCTCGCGGAATTGCTCGAAACTGGCAAAGAAGAATGTTTTGTCCTTGATTACCGGCCCGCCCACCGCAAATCCGTACTGGTTCTGCGTCCACGGTGGCGGCTCGTTGGCCTGCCCGGCTTGCAATTCGGCCTCTTTGTGGAAGAACTCATTGGAATTCAACACCTTGTTGCGGAGATACTCGTAAACCGTGCCGTGGAATGAGTTAGTGCCCGACTTGGTGCTCAGGTTCACCACGCCGCCGGCGAACTTGCCCCATTCGGCGCCGAGATCGTTGTACTGCACTTTAAATTCGCCGATGGAGTCCTGCGTGGGAATCACGATCGGCAGATTGATGTAGCCGATGTTCAGCGGCTGACCGTCCAGATATTCGGCGCTCTCGTTGGCGAATGAACCGCCGACCTGGTAGTTCCCCCAACTGAATGGGTTTTGGCCGACCGGCGTGCCGCCAGAACCGCCCTGCGCGACCGCGGCAGGCGATACCGTAATCAGATTGAAGATGTTGCGGCCATTTAGCGGCAGCTCATCCGCCTTGCGCTCTTCGACCACCTGGCCGAGCGAAGAAGTTTCCGGCTGCAGAAGCGGCGTCTCGGAGGTGACCTCGACCGTCTCACTCACCTGGCCCACGGCCAGGGTGGCGTCTATTTTGGACGTTTGCTGCACTTCCACCACCACGCCGGTGCGCGTGAAGTGTTTGAAACCCGCCTTCTCCACGTCCAGGCGATAGTTTCCGGGAATCACGTTCACGAATGAATACAATCCGTCCGCGCCGGTAGGCTGGGTGCGCTTTTCTTCTGTGCCGACGTTCGTCAGCGTGACTTGAGCACCAATGACGGCGGCGCCCGAGGCGTCCAATACCGATCCCTCCACCGAACCATAAGTACTCTGGGCGGAGGCAAACGGCGACGAAAGAACAAGCACAAGGCTCAACAGCAGAGCGATGGCGCAAAACCTAAAAGAGTACATGTGTGCACCTTTCCCACGCAGACTGTGCGTTCTGAACTGACATGGTTCAAACTGACATGCTCGAACTGACATTGCTCGAACTGACATTGGTCGAACTGACATGGTTCAAATCAAGAGGTGTGCAGCATTCTCCGGCAATTGGCGGCGACACGGAGAGCACTTACACTGCTCCGCGATGTTCCGCCATCTTGTATTACGACGGCGTAGGCCGATCTGTACCACTCTTCAAGAGGCGGGTTGCCGGAAAATACACCAGAAAAAACGAAATTCCCGGAAGTTGTTTCAAGGATGGTTCGCTTCTCGGCGCAGAAGGGCGTAGAGAAAAGGTTTACTCGTCGGTTTGTGGCTTCCCCCGTTGGGTTCAACGGTAACGAACACGGCATCAATTTCAGCCAATTGTTTGGGGTCATCCAGCCGCAAAACCCAGCGCCGGTTGGATTCGCTGTCCATGTAAAGAATGCCCAGGCTCAGGGGATGGGCCGTCTCCCCCTGCGCCATTTCCCGCTGTCCCCAGACCTGGAAGGCATTAGCATTCTTGATTCCCGGCTGGCGGTCGAGATCGAAGGCATAAAAGATCAAGGACCTGTTCTGGGTATAGAAAACGCGCCCGTAGGGTCTGCGGGTGCGGCTGCCGCTGTCCACATCGAAGACGTCGGCAATGTACAGATTGCGCGCTCCCATCAGCTCGCGAATGTCGCGATCGGAGGCGAGAAACTGTTCGTCGTCGTGCAGGCGCCGCTCTTGTTCCCGATTGGCGGCGGTGAGGTCCTCGATCCGCGCCGCCTGCCCGGCGGCCTGAAGCTGCACTTGCTGATGCTCGGCGCGCAGGCTGACGAGATCGGCCTGCACCGCCTGAAGAGACTGTTCCGCCCGGTGCAGCTGATCGCTCAGAAGATCGCGCTGCTGGGAAACCGCGCGCAGCTCCTCTTCACTTCTGCCTTTGGCATTCGCCAGTTCACTCGCCTGCGTCTGCAGCAGATGCAGTTCGCCGCGCATTTCTTCCAGCTGTTTCTGCTTCTGAATGCTCTGCTTCTCAAGCTCAGCAATGGTCTTCTCCTGCGAAGTCAGCAAGCCATCGAGCACGCCATTCGGCACCGGCCGCGGCAACACGCTGAGACTGGAGAGCGTGACTAGCCCGGTCTTTGCCCCCGCATGCAGCCCCAGGCGGTAGGCGCCGTAGCCTACGGTAATCAGGAGACAGGCCGCGATTGCCATCTTCCAGGCGGAATCGGCGATCACGCTCGCTGAGAAGACTGAGGGAACCAAGGTGGGTTCATGGCCGGCGGTGACCAGCGCAGGCTGGTTCCGAATCCGCGCCAGCAGCCGCTTCCGCGCGTGCGCTTCATCCCAGGGCTCGAGGGCGCGCCCTTCGCCGTGGGTCGCCGCAAGCAGCGGCATGGCCTCCTCGGCCAGTTGCTGATATTGCCCGCTGATTTCCCGGCAGTCGGAACAGGTGCTCAGATGGCGCTGGAGTTCAAGCCACTCCTCCGAGTCCAGCACCCCGGAATTCGCCAGGGCGGCGAGCTCTTTGAACTTTTCGTGGCCGCCGGTGATTTGAGGTTCGTTCTTCATCGGCTATTCGGCCGGGCTATTTCGGCCGCAGCTGTTGCAGGAAGACGCTCTTGCGCAGACGTTCCAAGCCCCGGTAAAAATGGTGCCGCACATTGCCCAGCGTTTCGTCGGTCTGTTGGCTGATTTCGCTCAACTCCAGTCCTTCAAAATAGAAGAGTTCGAGAGTCCGGCGCTGCACCTGCGTCAGTTCTTCGAAGGCCTGCTGCAGCCGCGCACAGTCGAGTCTGGCTCCGATCTCCCGCTCTGTATCTACTTTCCCTAACAACGTATCATCCAACGAGTCAATATCTGTACCAGAATAATAGCCCCGGCGTACCAAATGTGACTTCCGATCCAGCGCCCGATTATAAGCTACCTGCACGATCCAGCCCTTGGCGCTTCCTTTGGCCGGATCAAACAGGAGGGCCTTCTTGTAAACGTAAAGGAAGGCCTCCTGCACAATTTCTTCCGCCTCGCTGTGGTCCCCCAGAATGCGCAGCGCGATGCTGAAGACCAGCCGCGAATAGCGCCCGAACAGGGCGCTGAAGGAGCTGGCATCCTGCTCCTGGATGGAGGCCATCAGGTTTTCGTCGCTGACGTGGCGAACTTCGCCGATCTCTGGCACGGCCGCGGAGTTGACCCGTTGCCGCTCCCATCCCAGGGGTACGGTCAATGTGCGTCCGTGTGTTGAGGAGCTCACCGTTGGTTGACCTGAGTAAAACCGCAAATCTCCCGGCAAAAAGCCCATCAACGCCAGCCGCGAAACCACAACCGGCCGTGAAGATTTGTAGTTGCGCGCGAAACATACACCACGGCATAAGAGCTTTTCCAGTCAAAAGTGCATTCTCCGGTTGAAGAATTGTGCTTCTGGAATGCGAAAGGGGGACCGGTTGCAGACCCCGTCCGCTTAGCCTCTCAACAAATTACTGCCCGGTCAGACCCACGAGGGGCGTGTCTTCGGCGGCATGATCGCGCACTCCCGGTCAAACCAGCACGCTCCCCGCTCCGAGCACGCGTTGACATTTGGGCAGTGGAAAGGCAAACTACCGCATTCACCCGACCTGCCGGTTTCCGGCATCCCCAGCGGACACAGGAGACAGGGTGAAGCTGGACAGCGGTGGACCGCAAAGCGTTTTTGCCATGACCGACCAAAGGGTTTCCTACACCCTGGACTCGACGCTGGAGACCGTTGACAGCGCCGAGCAAACCGCCAGCCGGATCGCGGCGGAGACGGGCTTTGATGAGGAAGAGGTCATGCGCATTGCCATGGCGGTGCGGGAAGCGGCCGTCAACGCCGTCTTGCACGGCAACGCCTACGACCCGGGCAAGAAGGTCAAATTGGACTTTGAAAGCAGCGGTGGAGACCTGGTCATCACCATTCGCGATCAGGGCAAAGGGTTGGATATGACCAAGGTTCCCGACCCGCTGGCGCCGGAAAACCTGCTCAAGACTTCCGGGCGCGGCATTTTTCTGATGCGCTCGTTCATGGACGAGGTGCACATTAACCCGTACCAGTCCGGCACAGAGATTAAACTCGTCAAACGCGTCCACGGACCATCCGCGGGCGCCAAGGAGGCTTCCCAGTGAGCATGAAGATCAGTCCTCGCCAGGTGGATGGCGTCGTTATTTTAGACTGCAGCGGCCGGATCACACTCGGCGAAGGCAGCGTGACTTTGCGCGACACCGTGAGCCAGCTGCTGACCAAGGGCCAGAAGAAAATTCTGCTCAATCTTGGCGACATCAACTACATTGACAGCTCAGGCATCGGCGAACTGGTCAGCGCTTTCACCACGGTGCGCAAACAGGGCGGCGAATTGAAGCTGCTCAACCTGACCAAGAAAGTGCACGACCTGCTGCAGATCACCAAGCTCTACACCGTCTTCGAGGTGAAAGACGACGAAGCCGCCGCGGTCAAGTCCTTCAACTGATTTCTTCCCCGTGAGGGCCGGTGGTTAGGCACTGGCCCTGCTGCGCATTTTTCCCTGTTCGGGAAAGTTCATTTTGGGAAGGTGAGCGAATTTTGTTGCCTCGCGCCCTCCCCGCGATCATCCCTCTAGCCTACAATTTTCCTGCTTGATCTTAAGTTGGTTGATCTTGAGTTGGTTGATTCCGGTTCTCCGTGCTGTCGGCGGCCAGTCTACCCGCTGAAGACGCGCGCAAAATTAATCCGATGAGGGTCGCTGTCTGGCCACTTCGCATTCTGCTGTTCCTGGCCTTGACTCAGGCGTGCGGTGCTGACTGCATTCCCTTCAGCGACGCGGAGAAACACTTAGGGGAGACCCGTTGCATCGCCGGCAAGGTCATGCACGTTGAGCAAGGCAGCAAAGGCGTGCACTTTCTTGATTTCTGCGATGATCGCCGCGTCTGCCCGTTTACCGTGGTCGTCTTTCCTCACGATCTGAAACACGTGGGAGACGTTCGCCAGCTGCAGGGCCGCTCGATCGAGATTCACGGCGACGTGAAGGAGTATGACGGCCGCGCGGAAATCATTCTAAGCGAGGCGCGGCAGTTGGGTGGTAAAGGCGCGCACATTCCGCCGCTGCCGAAAAATTACGACGTCGAAAAGAGGGGCCACTACAGCGCAGGCACGTTGAGCCGTCCCCACGCGAGCACCTCAACGACGAAGAAGCGCCAGCCGGCGAAGATTCCCATTGAGGTGCCCGAGGACCCAACGGAGTAGCTTGACCGTTGTCATCCTGAGCGAAGTTGGCGTTCGCGGAGCGAAGGCCAACGCAGTCGAAGGACCGCAGACCCGCCGACCGCGGCGGCAGCTTCGCCGGGATTTCCGATTGTGGTGCGAATTCCTTTTCGAGTATCGGGCGCTGCCCACGGGATCGCTTCGACTCCGCGATCGCTTCGCTTCGCGAAGTGCTCGCTGCGCTCAGGATGACAGGGCTGGCAATGCGGGCGGTGCAGCGTTCACTAAGGGTTCACTAGACGATCCCTCTTCGCAGTTCGTCGAGCGGATAAAACGTGCCCCGCCAGACCACGCCGCCGCGGCTCAGAGTCAGAATCATTGAGCGCAACAGAATGTAAACGAAGAGCGTGGTGCTGACCGGATGGAGCACAAAATAATACGGCGGAATGTCCGAGCGCGATGACATTCCGACATAAATCGCGAACATACAGAACAGCGCAATGGCATAGGG
>Ga0335081_10005819_pt1 | contig 19544 bp, 17 predicted proteins | sample Lox_Sample_35_FD_206713 | JGI IMG/M metagenome (GOLD analysis project Ga0335081, IMG submission 206713) | Soil microbial communities from Loxahatchee National Wildlife Refuge, Florida, United States - Lox_Sample_3.5 | ecosystem: Environmental > Terrestrial > Soil > Wetlands | place: USA... | reverse complement strand
TCGCCCGGCTCGTCATCGAAACCAATCGTACCATCAATCTGCTCAACGTCCTGCGTTTGACGAACACCAACACGCCCGCCACGAACGAAACGAAAGTCGCCGTCGCACAGAAATCCGCTAAACGCCCCCTCACCCGGCGGGACGCCACCATCTCCCCCACCGGGGGAGAGGGACGGGGTGAGGAGGCGTTGGTTCAGACCAACACAACCCAAAATCTGCGAGGAAACAGTGAGTTGCCACAAATCTCAATTGGCGCCGTTGTGATTTCCAACACCGCCATCAGTTTCACCGACCGTTCGCTGAAGCCGAACGTGAACATGGCGATTCAACAGGTGAACGGCAGGATTTCCGGGCTTTCTTCGGAACAACTCCAGCACGCGGATGTGAATTTGAGCGCAAAGGTGGACGGCGTCGGCCCGGTCGCCATCACCGGCACCATCAATCCGTTCAGCGGCACACAGACCAATGACGTAAAAATTTCCGTGAAGGACGTGGACCTGACGCCGGCGAGTCCGTATTCGGGAAAATTCGCCGGCTACCGCATCGCCGAAGGGAAATTGAACATGGACCTCGCGTATGAGCTCGTCGGAAAAAAATTGGAATCGAAAAATGTCATCACGTTGGATCAGTTCACTTTCGGGGAAAAGGTGAACAGCCCGGATGCCACGCATCTGCCGGTGCGCCTGGCCGTCGCCATTCTCAAGGACCGCGACGGCAAAATCGTTCTCGACGTGCCGATTGAAGGCAGCCTCGATGACCCGAAATTCCGCGTCGGCAAGGTGGTCACGCGGGCCATTGTGAACATCCTCGAAAAAGTCGCCACGTCGCCTTTCTCGGTGCTGGGCGCAATGTTCGGCGGCGGCGGCGAGGAACTCGGTTGGCAGGATTTCGCGGCGGGCAGCGCCGACCTGACCGCGCCTGACAAACAAAAACTGGATACGCTGGCCAAGGCACTTTACGCGCGGCCCGCGCTGCAACTGGAAATTTCCGGCAGCATTGACCCCGACGGTGACCGCGAAGGCTTGCAGCGCGCCGCGTTGGACCGGGAAATCCGTCGGAAAATCTGGATGACGCTCCGCAAATCAGAACGCGCCACGAATTCCGCCGACCAGATTGTCCTGACGCCCGACGAACGCGTGCGTTGGGTGAAAAAGCTTTACGGCGAAGCGGATGCGGCCGGCAAAATTACGCCGCAACTCATCGCCGCCAATACGAATCTAGCCGCTTATGCCGCTTCGGTTTTGCCGAAAGCCGTCGAAAAAGGCGCGACCAGACTGATGAAACCCGGGCAAACGGCAAAGGAGCGAGCCGCAGCCAAGGCGGCATACCAAACGAAACTGGTGCCGCCGCCTGACCCGATGGAAGCCGTCCTGCTTGCGACCTATCCCGTGGCTGAAAGCGATTTGGAAACTCTGGCCGCCAGCCGCGCGAAAGCGGTCCGGGCGTACCTGTTGCAGACCGGCAAGGTGGAAGCGTCGCGTTTATTTCTCAAGGAAAGCCAGGCGGAAGGCTTGCGCAGCGACGGCAGCCGGGTTTATTTGCAGTTCCGGTAGTTGACCGAAACCGTGGACCGAAGACGGAACCGCAATCGTTCATGCGAGCACGCCGGCAACCATCACCGGCTGAACGCACAATCTTCAACAAACCGGATCTTCCGACTTCTACGGTTGCCAGACAGCGCGATAGAACCGGGCAGCGGACGATATGGCGTTGGTAAAATTGAGCGTGCCACTGGCCGATGTGTTGGTGGAAATCGCAACCCAATTGGTCGCGGTTAAATTCGTGGACATCTGGACCACATACGGCACGCCCGACAGGCCTTGCAACTGGAAGACAAACTGGCCAGGCGGCGGCGAGGTCGGCACGACGAGGGACGGCGCTGCCGGCGCGAGCGCGAGCACCGTGGCCGAATAAGGCGCGAACGTATAATTGAAGCTCGCGCCGGCGACCAAGGAATTGGTCTGGGCAATGTCCATTGATCCGACCTCGGTGCGCGCCGCGTTGTCCTGTGGAATACCATACGAATAGACGGTCGCGTTGGTGGAGGGCACATAACCGGCGAGGGTGATGGCGGCATTAAGGCTGGCGTAGGAGCTTTTATTCACCACCAGCAGGGTCAAAGACCCGTTAGTGCGACGCACGGCATAAGTGCCGAGCAGCTCATAATCGTTGGTCACCGTAATCACCGTGTCCCCGCCGCGCGCAAAATATTGCATCAGCTTCAAACAATAGAAACTCGGGTAACAGTTGGGGTCAGGCGGCGCGACCGGGCCATTGGCGAAACCTCCGTCAGTGATTAATTGACCGAGACTGTTGGTGCGCCAGCCATACAAGGCGTTGTCTGGATCCGTTATGACCGACTGGCCATTGTGTTGGTCCCACCAAAGGAACGAGTTGAATTCGGTTTGCAGGACGTCGCCGATGGCGTCGGCCGCGAACAAGCCGCCAACGAGGCTGATGTATTGCTGGTTGGCTCCCGGACCATACTCGGTGGCGTCGAGTTCGATGTTGGTGGCGAGGTTGGTGCCCAGATAGTCATTGAGCATCATGCGCAAATTCGCCGCGTCGGTCTGCCAATGCCTGGCGGACCAAAGGAGACTGTAGGTGTCCCCGTCGCCGGGCGCGTAGGAATGATCAATGAGGAAGTCCGGCAGCACGCCGTTGGTTTTCATGGTGTACAGCATTACCGGCGTCCAGCCGTAGTGCGTCACGCCGGTGACGGGATTGACGGCGGCATGATTGGTATAGTTGGCCGTGCCGTCTTCGGTGGTGTCAGCCACAGCGCCGATTTTGATGGTCGGATCCACGGCTTTCATTTGGGCATAGTATTGCCCGAAGCGCATGGCATAGGTCCACGGATCATGTGGTTGCCATGGCGCATTGGTATTGCAGTCTACTTCCCAACCGCCGCCGACCTCGTTGCCTATCTCCCAGTATTTAAAATTGCAATGGTTGGTCATATTCATCATGGCGACTCCGAAAGCGGCTTCCTGTGGTGTGCTGCTGCCATAGTTGGCGATTATGAAGGCCTGGGAGTGGGCATTGGTGGCTGTATGGATGAAGTTGGTGGTAAAGGAACCCCAGGTTCGCGCGTTGGTGGCGCCGTAGTTCCATTCCTCGTTGGTCCAATGATAACCGTCTCCCCAACTGCCGCCGGGCCAGCGCAAGGCCTGAATGCCCGCATTGGTCAATTGGGCCAAGGTGCCGGGATAATATTCACTGTCTTCAGCGCCATCCCAGGCGACGTTGTTGGCGCCGACCAGCCGGGCGTCCACCGTCCGCACCGGGTTCGTGGCGTTGATGATGACATGGACGGTAGCAGGCGGGGGTGCAGCTACCAGCGTGATGCCACCGATGTAAAAATTGGACTGGATCGTGCCAGGGTTCCAAATCTGGAAGGCCTGCAGATTGGTTATGTTACGCACGCCCAGGGAAGCCAGCGAGAAAGCGAATTGTTGCCAACCATTGGTCGGGGCATTTACATACGCCGTAGTCTGCGAGGTTGAACCTGCTATCGCCTCGATACCAACCGTTTGTCCGCCACTGGCACCACCGTTCAACCAGAGTGTCAAATTGGTATAAAGGGTCGTATCAATCGGATCATGTTCCAGATACCACGCCTGCCACGTATTGGCGCCAGCGACGATCACCATGCTGTCGGTGCCATTAAAATTGGGGCTGTTGGTGACATAATGCGGCACCCATCCCCAATCCTGCCACCCGTTGTTGTAGGTCATCGTGCCGTAAACGACGTTAGTATAGCCTGAATAAATGAGCATGTCATCGTTGGCGAAAACCGGCAATGCCAATGCCAGAAGCGACGTGGCCGCCAGGGCGACCAGCCAGCAGCAACTTAAGCTTTTGAAGATTGTCTGTGGCCCTTTGCCGTGTTTGATGCAAAAAACGCGGCGGACACCCAGAAGATGATTGTAACGCATAACCTGGTTCAATAGTAACTCAAATATCAGAACTTGAAACCGAGAAGATTGCGACCGGCTGTCATCAGATTCAACGTCACGTTAAAGTAGCCCTTGGCGAAACCGCCACATCCGCAAAGATTTGCGTCCGACCTACAGTCATTGGATAAGGGTGTGGACGATTTCCTTGTGTCAAAAATTCAAACCACCGCCACGACTGCGACGCACGGCCTGCAAGGCATTCGCGAAGATCAGTGGTGCCGCCGCACCGCCGCGCGACCCCGCAGTGGCGCACCCACCAATTTGAACTCAGGTCACGACTGTTTGACTTATTGACTTGACAACCGCTTAACCACGACGCAGGTTTTTTTCGGAAACGTTAACCGTCTTGCACCAAAATGGGCGCCGTGGCCTTGAAAACAGTCAGCCACCGGGGTAAAGATGCACTCCGGGCCAGCTTGCTCTGCCTCACCGAGACCTGTCCCGTGGACGAATGTAATCCCGAAGACTGCCCTTTGTACCTGCTCCGGAAAATGAAACCCCGGCCGCGGTTGCAGTGGTTCAACGCTCTGAACGAAGAGGATTTGGCTTATCTGGCGACTTACCACCATGTTTGCATGAACCTCAAAGTGGCCATCAGGTCGGACGAGAACTTTCCTTAACCAAATCCCGCGCACTTCCGTTCCGTGACCCGAGCACGACCAACCCCGGCAGCTTCCGGGCAACGCACCTAGGCAGCGATAGTCTTCCACAGGATACGCAGAAAACCATGAAGTCCCAGGAAACCAACTTTGTGATCCAAGCAACGTTTATCGGAAAATCGCTTTGACAATTTCCTTGCCAGCAAAAATCCAAATTACCGCTGCCAGCGCGATGTAGGGTCCGTAAGGCATCCGGGAAGACCACCGACGACGGCGCAACGCGATGAGCGTGACGCCCGCCACCGCGCCGATCACGGAACTGATCATCAGCGAAAAAACCACGCCCGGCCAGCCGACGAACGCGCCAATCGCTCCCATGAATTTCACGTCGCCCAACCCCATCGCCTCACGCGGCAGGATGATTTCCGTGCTCACGGCCTCCATGTAGGCCACCGTTGCCGGGTCAATTTTCTCTGCGCCGATCTCCAGCGCCGATGGCGACAGCCGCACCAGCACATCGGCGTAGCCGCGGTCCACCAGTTCCAACGTGCGCGCCCGCAGCACAATCACGTCCGACTTGCGGTAGAACAGTTCTTCATACGGAATTTCCCGGTCGGGCAGGTGCACCGACGTCTCGGTGAAAACAATTTTCGCGTCCAGCGGCAATTTCACCCGTTGCCGGCCAAACAACAATTTGCCCAGCCGCAAAATCGCGTAAATCGTCCCCGCCCCCGCCGCGACGCCCATCAAACTTTGCAACATCCCCCGGCCCGGCGTGTGCTCGCCTTGCAACGACGGCAGGAACAGCGACGCCGCCAGACCCGCCACGATGCCACCCAGCGTGATTTCATCGGGGATGATGAAATGCTCGAAGTCAATGAACGTGGCCGCAATCATGCCGGCGATGAAGACCGCGTACACGAGCGCCGTCGCCGCCGATTTTTCACCGAACGCCAGCCAGCAACTCAAAAACGCCAGCCCGGTCAGCAGTTCGACCGCGAAGTAGCGCGGCGAGATGGGCGCGCCGCAATTTTTGCAGCGTCCGCGCAAGGCCAGCCACGTCACCAGCGGGATGTTCAGATACCACGGAATGGAATATTTGCAGTGCGGGCAATGCGATTTGGGAGTGACGATGCTCAGGCCGAGCGGCAGCCGGTAAATGCACACGTTCAGAAAACTGCCGACGATGCAGCCCAGCACGAAAAACACCAACGACCAGAAATGGAATGGCACGAGTGACCAGTTGAAAGTCCACGGTCGCCAGTCCACAGTCGCCAACGCACAGTTGTCGGTCCACAGTCGCCAGTCCACAGTCAAAAGAGCGACGCCAAATGCTGAGAGGAATCCGCCGCACTGGCTGTGGATTATGGACTCCAGACCCGGGACCGTGGACTGTGGACTGTGGACTGAATGCATCATTTAAATTTCTTGCCGCGCAAATCGGATTGCCTCAGATAGGCCATAAACCCGGCGAGCAACCGGCCCACTTCGTCAGCCGAGTTGTAGAGCCGGTCAAACTGCGTGGAATTGATGTACTGCTGATCCAAGGCAACATAAAGGTGCGATTTTACCTCTCCACAAGAGCCCTTCGAGATCGAAAGAAACTGAATGAATTCTTTATCGCCGCCCCGGTCAAAGCCCTCTGCGACGTTTCCCATGATGGAAACCGAAGCCCGTTGAATCTGGTCGCGCAACCCAAAATCCTTCGCAAGCGTGCCGGTTCTGGTGTGCGAATAAATCTCTTTGGTCAATTCCCGCGCCTTTTGCCATGTGACGATATCCTCGAACTTCTGAATTTTCATAATCAGTCCACAGTCCACAGTTATCAGTCCACAGTCAAGAAAAGGCGTTTGCGCAATTGCAGTTTGAAATCATCGCCCGCCGATCTTGGACCTTGCTTTGCGCGCTTTTGACTGCGAGCGGCCGACTGCCGACTGTGGACTGTGGGCTGTGGACTTATAAACTTCCGCTTCGAGCGCTTGGCGCATCACGTCAATCGGTGCCGGTTTGCCCGTCCAGATTTCAAACGCCTTCGCGCCCTGATGCAGCAACATGCCGAGGCCGTTGGACGTTTTGCAGCCCGCCGCTTTCGCGGCGGCCAGAAACTTCGTCTCGGCCGGCTGGTAAATCATGTCATACACCGCCCGGGCCTGGCGCAGTGAAAATTGTTTCTCATCCAGCGGCGACGGCTCATTTTTTTTCAAGCCGATTGGCGTGGCGTTTAACAGCAAATCCACCGGGCCTTTGGGATAGCCGACCGTCACTTTCACCCGCGGATAGCGCCTGCGGATTTCCTCCGCCACCGCCTCGGCTTTGGCCACCACGTATTCGACCAGAAACAATTCGGACACGTTTTCCATTGCCAGCCGCAGGGCTGCCACCTGCCCTGCCCCGCCAGTCCCAAGCAGCAGCACTTTCAGTCCCGCCAGATTCAGGCCCAGGTCCTCGCGCAACGAACGGGCAATGCCATGCGAATCGGTGTTGAATCCTTGTGCCCGGATTTCACCGGTAACCGGTTCGGAAAAGTGGTGCAACGGCTGCCATTGACCGCCGGCGTCCCGCGCCTCGAACCGGACGGTGTTCACGGCGCCCCACGTTTTTGACGATTCATCCAGCTCATCCACAATTTGCATTGCGAGCAGCTTGTGCGGCACGGTCAGGTTCAGGCCGGAGAAACGCATCGCTTTGGCGCCGGCGATGGCGGCGCGCAGGTGGTCGGGATGCACTTCAAACGCGAGGTAACGCCAATTCAGGCCGAGCGCGGCAAACGCGGCGTTGTGCATCGCAGGCGACGCGGAATGGCGGATGGGAAAACCATACACTGCGCAGCAGCGCGTCGCGGCATTGACGGCGGGTGAAACCGGTTCAGACATGCAAAATTTATACGCAACCGCCACGCGAGTTCAAAGCGCAAAGTCCGGGTCCGGTAAAACACTCCGTAGCGGCTTTCGGAAGAAAGCCGCACTCGTCAATTTGCGGGAGAACTGCGGCGGTCTGCCGACTGCCGCTACGATGAAAACAATCTTCACACATCACCTTTCGCGTATGGTGATAGTGTCACCCGGCTCGAGCGGCACATCAGCGCCATTCAGCAACATTTTCGGAGCGAGCTTCGCGCTTTCGCCCTGGCGGGTGATGATGATTTCTTTCGGGTCGTGCTGGCCGAGATACTTCGCCGTCGCAAGGGCCTGCGCCAGTGTCAACCCTTCGACCCACGGCACGTCGGGATTCTGCACAGGGCCGATGACCGTGACGGCCGGTGCCTGCGTTTGCGCCTGTTGCTGCCGCAACGCAGCGTTCTGCCCGGCAAGGTAGGCCGCCTGCGCCCTGGCCTGGGCTTGCGACTTCGTCTCACAGCCGCAGAACAGGACGACATTCGAAAGCAAAATCGCCGACGCGATACCAACGCAGAAAGATTTCTGCCACCTGCACATCTCAATGCTGTTTCTTGAGGATTTTTCCAAAGGCGCCTTCCTCCGGCTCAATCTCAATCCGCTGGCCCTCATTCGCCACCGCAGTTGATGACGGTGCTTTGCCTTTCTTTTCCGTCTTCGGCGCGCTGGCGATGGGCGGCAGAGGCGCAGTCGGCGCGGCTTCCGTCGGCTCGCTGTCCGGCGGCTCCGCGCTTTGGCCGGGAACAAAGAAATTGGTCCGGCCTTCCAGCCATTTGGCATAACGCTGAAAGGTCCACATACCGCTGTCGGCGCCGGTTTCAATGGCGGAAACGATTTTGAAAAAGTCGCGGTTGCGAATGAAACTCTTTATCGCGTGCGTCGGCACCAGAATCTCGCATTCGGGCACGCGGATGTTCAGGTCCGGCCGGAAGCGGAGCCGTTGCGAAATGACCGCGACGAGGCAATCGGCCAGTTGCGCGCAGACGGCATTTTGAATTTCGGCAGGAAAAGCCGAAGCGACCCGCTGCAATGCCTCGGCGCAGGTAGAGGAATGGACCGTGGCCAGCACGAGGTGGCCGGTCTCCGAGGCGCTCAACGTCAGGCGCATCGTTTCCGGGTCGCGCATCTCACCCACCATCAGCACGTCCGGGTCTTCCCGCAGCGCGTCCAGCAACGCTTGCTCGAAGCTCGGCGTGTCGCGCCCCACCTCGCGCTGCCGGATAAAGGCGCGGCGCGGACGGAATGAAAATTCAATCGGACTTTCGACCGTTACGATGTGGCGGGTTTCGGTCAGGTTGATTTCCTGAATCATGGCCGCAAGGGTCGAGGATTTGCCGCAGCCGGTCGGCCCGCTCACCAGAATCAGGCCGTGCGTGTTTTTGAGGAGTTTCTTGAGGTCGGGATGCAGATTAAGTTTTTCAATTGTGGCCTGAAAGGAACTGAGCAGGCGGATGGCCAGGCCGACCCCGCGCGCGGTATGCAGAATGTTGATCCGGCACCGGACGCCGCGGATTGTCCGGGACAAATCAAACGAGCGCCGCTCGAGGAAAACCGGCCACTGCGTTTCGCCGATGAGTTCCCGCGCCATCTCCGTCAATAATTTGGGTGCGATGGGTTCGCCCAGCACGCGCAAGGCGCCGCGCACGCGCAACGCCGCCGGCATCCCGCCTTCCAGGTGCAGGTCGCTGGCCGCGTTGGCGGCCGCTGATTCAATCAATGATTCCAGTTCCATTTGCTTCAATCTGTTTGATTCAACACGTGATCGGCAAAAAAACATTCCGCACCAAAAGCGGCCCTTCCCTCGCCCCGCAGCGAAGCGCGGGGAGAGGGCCAGGGAGAGGGGCAACTCATCAAAAACTCCACCTCTCCCCGTCCCTCCCCCCAACTTCGTTGGCGGAGAGGGGGTCGGATTGCAACGTATTCTGGCCCGCGCACAGTTTCTACAAATCAATTCAACACTTCGCCCGGCGGAAAGTTCTTTCCGGATTGCGTGACGGATTGTTTCCATGCCGCCACGGCGGGTCTGATTTCCGCCGCGCAGTTTGCGCGCGGTTTCACAAAACGCGGCGTGAACCACGGGAACAGGCCAACCAGATCATGCGTTACCAGAATTTGTCCGTCGCAACCATCGCCGCTGCCGATGCCGATGGTCGGGATGGGCACGCGCGCCGCGATCTCCGCGGCCACTGGCGGCGTCACCAGTTCGAGCACAATTGCGAACGCGCCCGCGTCGGCCAGCGCCTTGGCATCGGCCAGCAAAGCCTGGTGCTCGACTTCGGTCTTGCCTTTGACGTGGTAGCCGCCTTCTTTCAGCACATTTTGCGGCAACATGCCTAGATGCCCGCAATACGGAATTCCGGCGGCAATGATCGCGTACACCTGCGGCAAAATTTTTTGTCCGCCCTCGGCCTTCACAAATTCCGCGCCGGCGGCGACGAGCCGTCTTGCGTTCTTTACCCCCGCCGCCACGGTTTCGCAACTGCGATACGGCAGGTCCGCGCCCAGCAGGGCGTGCGGCCTGGCACGGGCAGCAGCGCGCACGTGATGCTCCATCTCGTCCATCGTCACGTGGGTCGTGTCCGGATAACCGAGCACGACCATACCAAGCGAATCACCGACGAGGATGAGTGGGATGCCCGTCTCGTCGAGCATTTTGGTCATCGCAAAATCGTAGGCCGTAAGCGCGGCGATTTTTTCGCCGCGCGCCTTCATGCCGCGGATGGTTTCGACGGTGATTTTCATTTTATCATCCGCGAGTTACGCCAATTGGCGCAAATTTGATTTCGGTCCAAAAGAATTCGTGAAAATTCGCGCAATTCGCGGATTAAATTATCTCTTGAAGCTGACCAACAACTCGTCCGCCGTCGTGGTCGCCGTGCCAAATTTGCCGATCACGATGCCCGCCGCGTGATTCGAGAGCAGCGCCGCTTCGAGCGGCGATGCGCCGGCCGCAATCGCCAGCGTGAACGTGGCGATGACCGTGTCGCCCGCGCCGGAAACGTCGAATACTTCCTGCGCGACCGTCGGAATGTGAAACGGCTTTTGGCCGCGCTGGCAAAGCAACATGCCTTGTTCGCCAAGCGTGATCAACAGCACCGCCGGGCGCAGTTCGTTCAGCAATCGTTCCGTGACCAGCATCAGATTTTTGTCCGCCAGCGGATTCGGATTGCGCGTTTCGTCCGGCAGATTTGCCAGTTCAAACGCTTCCTTGCGGTTTGGCGTGATGAGCGAGAGACCACACAGATTCAGGTGATGCACCGGTTTGGGGTCGAAACTGAGCCAGATGCCCCGCGCGCGGCAGAGCGCTTTAATTTCATTCAGCAACGGCTGGGTCACGACACCTTTGCCGTAATCACCGACGATGACCGCGGCGGTGCGCGGGAGCTTCGCCTTAAGTCCGGCGAGCAAACGCCCGGTCAGTTGCGCGTCCAGACCGTCGCGAGTTTCGCGGTCAATGCGCACGACCTGTTGTTTGTGAGCCACGATGCGGGTTTTGACGCTCGTGTGGCGCGTGGGATTCGTCACCAGACCGGCGCACCCGATTTTCTGTTCCGCCAGCAGTTTTTCCAGCCGATGCGCGGCATCATCGTGGCCGACGGCCCCGAAAAGTTCCGTTGGCACGTTCAGCGCGGTAAGGTTGCGCGCCACGTTAGCGGCGCCGCCGGGCATGAAGCTTTCGCGCTCGAAATCCACGACCGGCACCGGCGCTTCCGGCGAAATGCGCGCGACGCTGCCCCAGATGAACTGGTCGAGCATCACATCGCCGACGACCAGCACGCGCGATTTCGCCGCGGCGTTCAGGATTTGCCGCGCACGCGAAACAGACAGGATTTTTGCACTCATAACTTTCTAACCGCTAATCTTCGCTAATTGACGCTAATCTGTTAAAAACATCAGTGATGATTAGCGCGAATTAGCGGTTCTCAATCAATCCAAAAATGCCGTTAACGGGCTCGTGGCGCTGGCGGTTTCCTGCGACGCCGCCAATCCGGCTTCATAGGCGGCGCGCCCGGCCTCCACCGCCATCTTGAACGCGACCGCCATTCTGTTCGGGTCGCTCGAAACGGCCACGGCGGTGTTGACGAGCACGGCGTCTGCCCCCATTTCCATCGCTTCAGCCGCGTGGCTCGGCGCGCCCAATCCGGCGTCCACAACCACCGGCACGGTCGCCTGCTCGATGATGATGCGGATCTGGTCGCGCGTCTGCACGCCTCGATTCGAGCCGATGGGCGAGCCGAGCGGCATGACCGTCGCCACGCCGACATCCTGCAATCGTTTTGCCAGCACCGGGTCCGCATTGATGTAAGGCAAAACCGTGAAGCCGTCCTTCACCAGGATTTCGGCGGCCTTGAACGTTTCCATCGGGTCGGGCAACAGATAACGCGGGTCGGGATGGATTTCGAGTTTCACCCATTTGGGCAAGCCGGCGGCAGCGGCGAGTTTCGCCAGACGCACGGCTTCCTCGGCGTTTATCGCGCCGCTGGTGTTGGGCAGGAGCAGATATTTCTTTGGGTCAATAAATTCGAGAATGTTGGCAAACGGATCGTTTTTTCCCGACAAATCGGCGCGTCGCAGTGCGACGGTGACTATTTCCGCGCCGCTGGCGGCGAGGGCATCGCGCATCGCTTCCGGCGACGAGAACTTTCCCGTGCCCAGGATAAGCCTGGAATGGAATTCGCGCCCGGCGATTACCAACGGCCGATTCATTTATGATTTACGATTTATGATTGGCGGATTTTCCAGCGGAATAAACCGCATGACATCCCAAGCAGTTTAGGAGAAAACCGCCGCTTGTCGAGACGCGGATTGATCCTGTAGCAGCCGACGTGAGTCGGCTCAGATTAAAATGAGCGAACTGACATTCGCTGCTACCCCAAGGATTTGGGAACAAGCTTTTGTCGGAAGAGCGCCGCATTATTTCATTCGTTAAGACGGCGGCTTTCTGCCGAAAGCCGCTACGAATTGGTTGCCCGGATTGCGATTAATCACAGTTGCAGCCAACTCCGCAGCCGCTCATTCAAAACTTGCACATCGGGCGTGGTGAGCTTTCCGACGATTTTTACCACAAGCCTTTCTTCGAGAGTGGCGAGTTGCGCTTTCACACCGGAAGGTGCGTTGAGCCCTGCTGCCCGCCACTCTTTAAGCGGAAAATCCGTATTGGCCAACACCGAGGTAACGGGGACAAGAAACAGGTCCACGCCATTGCGTCCGATGATGATGGCTGGACGAACCTTGCGGCTGGTCAAATCCGTGAACGGTATCGGCAAAAGAACGACGTCATTTCGCGAGCAGTTCATTGAAGACGTCGTCGGCGTCGTTGCCCCAGGTTTTGAGCAGGGATTCTTCGGAAAGTTTCAACCACGTTTCGCGCTCGGTATCGGATTCGATGGTCACGCGTACGCGGGATTTTTCGGGCAACGACAAGGGCTTCGGCAAATGCAGTTTGCCGTGTTCATAAATGGCCTCAACGGTCGTTGTCATCGCAGTCAAGTTACAGTTGAGGTTCTGCGTTGGCAAGCGCGGTCTGACGAGCGTTTTTCTTTAGACCTCGGCTTTCTGCTGAAAGCCGCTACGGATTCAAGTCAGCCGCGGCCTTGCGCCAGATTCCACAAACCCAGCGCAGCCATCAACAGACCCGAGAGTCGTCCGCCTTGCGCGCCGAGTGGCGCGAGCTTTTCGAGCAGCACGAACGCCGTCAATGCGCCAATCCACCAGAGATTCATCACGCCGCCGACGAACAGCAGCAGCATCAACGCCCAGCAACAACCCAGACAGTACAGCCCGTGCGCCGCACCGAGATGAAAGCCGCCGGCTACACCGCGTTTCCAGTGTTGCGTAATGAACGCGGCCGGCGAACGGCAGGATGTGAGGCAGCTCCGCTTGAAAGGCGTGAGTTGATAAAGCCCGGCGATGAGCAACAGCGCGCCGCCAAACGCGCGGCCCCGAGCCTCCATCATCGGCGTGAGGATCAGCCAGTGCGCGAGCAGGCGCTGCAAGACCGTCGCCACGAGGCTGAACGCCATCCACACAAGCAGGTAGCCGCCCGCAAATGCATACACGTGCGCGCCGGCGCGCCCGCCATCCGGGCTTTTGCGAATCACCATCGCGTAGAGGAAAAGCGTTGGCGCAGCAGAAGGCAGCATCATGCCGGCCATCATCGCCACCCACATCGCCAGCAGCAATGCCAGATGCGTGAAGTCCCACGTCCCGGTCATCATCCAGGCAGACGGACCGGTCATGGGACCATACATGTCCCGCGCCATCGGCACGATCCACGCCCAACACAGCGCGACGGTGACGGCGAGCGCGCCGCCGATGAGCCAACGGTCGCGGAGCAGCAGCGATTCGAGCGGCGTGCGGTCGGGCATCGGCGCCAAGCCTTCAACGGACGACGCCGTGGGTATTCCAGTGAATGCGCGCGATGTGCGCATGCGAGCCGTCGAGATTCAGTTCAATCGGCCCGGTGGCCTTGCTTTTGCCGCTCAAAACCTCGCTCTCGGTGAATTCAAAACCGGTCGGCATGGTGACGCGCACCGGATGCGGCGCGCCAGTCACCGGGTTGCGAATGGATTCGGCGCTGCCATCAATCACGCCGGGCACTTTCACGCGCGCGGCGCGCGCCGCGTAATCAATCGTGAGCTCGATGGGTTTGTAGAGCGTCGGCAGGAACTCGGTGATGGTGGTCGAAAAGACCTGCCAGATGAGCGAGCCCGGCTCGGTCTCGCCGCCGTGCGTGATGGTTTCGATGGCCTTGCGTTGCCGGGCATCCGCGCGTTCTTCGACGATGGTCTGGAGTTTGCCGTTGCCGAAGTGAATAGCGTTGGGCCAGGCGGCGATAATCCCCCACCGCAGGCCGTCGAGCGGCACGTCCCCGAAATGCCCGCGCTCGATCTGCCCAAAGGCGGACGCGCGACAATGGCCCTGAGTAGGCAGGCCGTTGAATTGGCAGGGACAACCCCACGCGCAGTTGCAGTTGGCGAATTCATACCCCTGCATTTCCCATTGCACATATTGGCTCATAGATTGCCTCCTTAACTTTTTGCGGCACGCGGCAGCCGCGAATGGTTTCCGTTTCCTGGTTTGCGCGGCAACTCTCGACGCGAACCGGTTTGCTGTCAAGCGCGCAGTTACAGAACACTACATTATTCCGATTCTTCAAATGGCGGCTTTCTGCCGCAAGCCGCTACGGCTCCATTTCCTTGCCGACCAGCGGTAGGGTGCTTTTGATTTCATCGGGAATCGTCAACGGGCGGCCGGTTTTGGCATTCACAAACACCCAATCGGTTTCCGCTCGCGCCACGATGGTCTGGTCTTCAGCGCGGATGACTTTGTATTTGCGTAGCGAACGCACCTTGTGGAAGTCGGCCACCCACGTCAGCATCGTGAGCGTGTCGCCGGCAAACGCCGGGGCGAGATACTCGATGTGATGCATCCGCACTACCCAGCTCGCTCCCATTGCCGCCGTCGCCTGAACGCAGCCGGTGGCCTGCGCATGGCGCACGGCGGCATCCTGGAGCCATTGAATGTAAGCGACGTTGTTCACGTGGCCGTTGTCATCCACCACGTCAGCGGTCACCTGGATGTCGAATTTATAAATCGGGTTCATAGCGGCGGCAAAAGTCGGGAATAGCCCGTTTGCCCGAAATTCGCAAGTGCGCGATTTGCTGTGGAGAGCGCGATTGACGCAGATTTTCTTGCACCAATTCAACCTTCAAAGGCCACCGGCCTGGCATCTTGTAAAAACGCAGTAGAAAAATTTAAAAGCCCCGGATGCGGCACCGTGAGGACATGTCACCCCGGGGAGGCTCACATTTTTTCAGATTGTGGTTCTGCAAACGCGCCGCGGCTTGTATCTTCCTATCGTGCTTGTGAGAAATTTGCGGCTCTTCGCACCAGGGAGGAAGCAGTTGTTTGGCGTGCTCCTTTTCCTGGGTGTATTCGTTCCACATTCCGCCAGAGCCGCCGGCGTGACCATTATCACGCACGGCTTCGAGACCGGCGGGTATCCTACCTGGATTTCTGCAACGGCCGGCCAGATACCGGCGTATTTTCATGAACGCTATCCGGATCTGAACACGAATTTTACGACTTATCGCCTCACCGTTTCTTACAACAGCGGCAATTACATCTTTGCGTCGAGCCGCACGAACGGAATTTCGCCACTGGCGACCGATTCGGGCGAGATCATCGTAGAGCTCGATTGGAGTTCCTTATCGGGTGACGTTTTTCATTCTTACGCGAACACCTACAACGTCGGGTTGGCGGTGGCTCAAGTCCTGATGCTGACCAATGCCATCGCCGATCTCAACGGTCATGCCCTGATCGAATTCCCCGTTCATCTGGTCGGGCACAGTCGGGGTGGCTCTCTGATGTCGCAAGTCGCTTTTGATCTGGGCACCAACGGGATTTGGGTTGATCATTTAACAACGCTGGACCCTTATCCGGTCAACAACGACGGTAATTCCACTTTCCCGGCCACGATAACCGATGCACCCGCAAAAAATACCTACGTCAATATTTTATTCGCCGACAATTATTGGCAGGATTTGGGCTCCGGCTATTTGTTCGGTGACCCCGATGGCGAACCGGTTTCGGGCGCGTATGACCGTCAACTGTTCAATTTGTCGGGAGGCTATGGCAACGATCATTCCAACGTCCACCTTTGGTATCATGGCACGATTGATCTGGCTACTCCGGCCAGTGACGGCAGTGCGTCCATTACCGGCGTTGAGCGGACGAATTGGTGGGTGGCTTATGAAGAGGAAGGAGGCATCGCCGGTTTTTATTACAGCCTGATTGGCGGCGGCGACCGATTGAGTGAGGATCGCCCGCTCGGCCTGCCGAGCGACCCTGCCATTGCCGATGGCTACAATCAGTGGTGGGCAATCGGCGCTGGCAATTCGACCAATCGCACCGCGCTGCCGTCGAATAAAGGCACCTGGCCGAACATCATCAAATTCAACGTCACGGGAACGAATGTCGTGGTTCAAGGCGACACAGTCGTAACGGCATTCTACTACCAGTACGGCGGCTCATCCAATCTGACGGCGCAAGTTTGCTTCGACCCGGATTTCAATCCTTACAATTCAAACAGCCTGTCCGTCCTTACGCTGCCACTGCCGGCTACCGGCACGGGTTCGGTTTACAATTATTCCAATCTTGGCCTGGCGACCACAAATATTGCGCCCGGCTGGTATGCCATTTATGCAAAAATCAGCGATGGCATCCACACGCGCTATCTTTACACGCCTGAACTGGTCGAAATCGTTTCCACCCAGCCGCCCTCAATGGGAATCGCCAAGGCAAATGGCACGCAATTTATTATCAGCGTAAACGGCGTTTCCGGCCAAAATATCGTGCTTCAAACTTCGACCGATCTGCAAAACTGGCTGCCACTGGCAACGAATACTTTGACATCTGTCAGTTGGAACTACACGAATACTGCGCCGCCCGGCCCCGGCGCGCAGTTTTATCGCGCACTGCTGTTGCCGTAGTTCAACGGCTGGTTGGCAAGCGGCATCGTGATGAATCCGGGGAAATCAGCAGGTTCGTCGAGAAGCAACATTTCAGTTGTCCTGAAGTGTGCCGTATTTTTGCAACTCGGTCCGGATTTGAGTCAGGATTTCAAAGTACCGCCACGCCGCCGGCGTGTCAGGCTCCTGATGATGATCGGGCTTCAAAATGAGGTTGCCCGTGGCAAGCAGTACTTTTTGCACGTCAGGATTTTGCCGGACCTTCTCGCGCGTCGCGGCGACGATGAGTTTGTAGAACGCGCTCGGTCCCGCGGCACGATAGTCCATTTTCTCTCCCGCGAATGTCACCCAATTGATGCCCATCGTTTTCATGTTCGCTTCGGCAACGTCACCGGCGTGTTTGGCTTCAAAGCTGGTGAGTTGCGCGACCTGTTCGCGCGTGTAAGGCCAGCTCAATCCGGAACTCCTTGCGGAGGGCCACCGTGCGCGCGGGTCGTCGGCATTTTCGGGATATTTCGTCATCTGCCAGAAGCCTTCGAGGCTGGCGTAATGTTTTCCGTGAAACGTGAACGGCGTCGGCGAAAAATTGGAGAGCAGGCCAAGTTCATTGCGTTTGGAGAGAATTACTTCACCGGGCGCGGCGTCCTGCGGCAGGATTTCCCACGCCGGCACGCCGTTCGTGGGAACCGGTGTCCACCAATGCGCGGGATAATTCGTTCGAGCGGCCAGGAGAGCGGCGTCGGACAAAACGGAAACGTTGTCGAAAAGCGTCGAGTTCAAGGTCGAGTTGTTGTGCGCGCACAAGGCCAGCCCGACGTAAATGGTTTTCGGCATTGGAATGGTCATGGTGTCCACGCGCTGCCAGTTGTGGCCATCGGACGAAACGTAGCCGGCGAAATTGTCGCCCGCGCGGGACAATTTCACCCAGAACGGAAGGTCCACGGTTGGGCCGTCGGTGTTGCGGCTGGCATGATCGGCCTCCGGCCGCCATTGAAAAGCCGTGCCGCCAGCGCCGATGACGGCCATCAGCGCGTGCTTTGAGCCGGGCGCAAGTTCTTCTCGGAACATCACGCCCGCCTTTGCCCACGGGTCGGTAAATTCCATGGATGCCACCCGCGCCACAATCTGCCCGTCACCGGTCAACGACGTGTAAGTGTAATGGAACCCATCGTTGGTGTCCCAGATGTCACCGCCGGAGGCGATCAGGTTGAACTGGCCGTTCAAATAGCCGGCGTCGCCGGCCTGCCCGACATTGCCGATATCCCGGTGCTCCCAACCCGGCGGGAGCGCGGCTTTGAGCGACGGCGGCAGCGAATCAATCCATTTCGCAATGACGGACACCGCGCTGCGGTCAATGACGTTTTTGGCCAGCGGCGGCATTTGCAGATTTCCGGCCAGGCTGACGCGCTGGAACAGGACAGATTTATCGAGGCCACGCGGAACAATGATTTTTGCGCCGGAAATGCCGAGCGGATTCCCCACCGGACCGGCGATGAGATTTTGCTTCTCCAACGGCGTGTCAATGCGCGCGTCAAAAAACGCCTCGGCGCCGCCGGGCCGATGACACTGGGCGCAATTGGCGTCGAGATAGGAGCGTACGCGCCATTCCAGTGACGCGCGGGTGTCGGTGATGGCGACGAGCCGGGTGAAATGCGGAATTTCACTTTCATCAAGTTGTGGGTCGAATAAGCCGATATGGTTCCAGGCGCGCAACTGATTGTCGGTGACACCGTCAGGATATTTGAAATTGCCGTTAAGCTGGCGGGTTTTGACGCCAAGCACGCCGCCTGACGCGGGCGTGTGGCAGGTCAGGCAATCCTGCCGTCCAGGATAGAACCACCGTTGAACACGCGTGCCGGCGGCAGTCTTGACGAGAATGTCTTCGTTGGTTCCGGCGGTCACCAGGTCGGCGTCGCTGAGGTCGGCGCGCCATTTATAGCTCGCGCCATAGACCGTGCCATTGGTGTCGCGAACGAGCAGGCGGGTTTCAAGCCGGCGGAGGATCTGTGGATTCGTGTCGTCCACGGGCAGTTCGAACGTTTTCACGAACACGGTGCCCGCGGGGAACATCCATTCACCGGTGCGCGCGAAACTTATTACAGTTCCAATTGGGAGCGCCAACCCGCGCGATTTGACTGCGCCGTCCGACCATAACGGCGAATTGACGGTGTAGGGAATCAGGCCGGGCACCGGTTCCAGTTTTTCCAAATCGGCGAACGCGCCGGTTTGCGACAGTAATTTCGGGAACGGTTTGGCTGGCGGCGGCGGGCCGCCGCGCGCGAGCGTGAAAATGCGCCCGCCAATGCTGCTCATCTGGCAGAAATAGATTTCGCCGTTGGCATCAATGCCGAACGATGAAAGGCCGGTGTAATCCGCGCCGGAATTGGGACCACTGCCCTTGGGCATGACACAAAGCAGATTTTTTTTCATCGGCGTGCTGGTTTCGTCGAGCGCCCAGACCGTGCGATGAACATTGTCGCCGAAAATGTATTTGCCACCGAGGTCGGCTGCGAATTCGCGTCCGCGATAGACGTAGCCGCCGATGACGGCGCGTCCGTCACTGTGGGGATAATCCAGAACCGGTCCGCGGCTGATGCCGAGGTAAGGCGATTTTATCTC
>Ga0335081_10005818_pt1 | contig 19546 bp, 17 predicted proteins | sample Lox_Sample_35_FD_206713 | JGI IMG/M metagenome (GOLD analysis project Ga0335081, IMG submission 206713) | Soil microbial communities from Loxahatchee National Wildlife Refuge, Florida, United States - Lox_Sample_3.5 | ecosystem: Environmental > Terrestrial > Soil > Wetlands | place: USA... | reverse complement strand
GAGGCGACGTAGTTGCTCACCCCGCGGAAGTGCTCGAGGTCCTCGCGGTACCGGGGCTGCGGGATAAGCCGGCCGCCGGGGACGATGCGCCACAGCGAATAGCCGTTGCCGGCGATCAGGTCCCACAGGTCCCGGAAGAATACCCGGGAGTAGATGTTCGCCGAGCCGAACTCGAACGTGAACGACCGGATCGCCTGGCGGCCCAGGGCCCGCTGCGCGCCCTGCAGGACCTGCAGCTCGGCCCCTTCCACGTCGATCTTCATGAAGTCGATCCGGTCCAGCCCGTAGGCCTGCATCTCCTCGTCCACCGTGGTCACCTGGACCCGTTCCACGCAGGTCTGCGGATCGAGGTAGGTATCGGCCCGCTGGTACAGCGAGGCCACCACGCTGCCGGCGAAATCGGCGTGCAGGTCCAGCTCTCCAGGCTGGTCGGAGACCGCTCGCTGCACGATGGTCAGCCCGGGAACGTCGCTGGCCTTCAGCCGGTCGGCGCACGCCTGCTGCGGCTCGTACGCGAAGTACCGGCCGCGGCCGAGCGCGGCCCAGATCTCCCGGGTCCACTCACCGACGTTCGCGCCCACATCGAAGATCACCGGGTCGCGGGCGCCGGCCAGGAAGGCCACCGCGGCGGTCACCTCGCCGCCCATGTCCCAGCCCGTCCCCGAGCCCTTGCCCTGCAGGATGTCCAGGTACATGGCCAGCAGGCGGGTGGCGCCGCGAACCGGCCCCGCGTTCGCCGCGGCGGCCAGCGCGGGCGCGGCCCGCTTGCCGAGCTGGCCGATGCGGCCGGCCTCGTGTGGTTCCATAACCTCTCCCCCTTACCTGCCGCCGCGGCTCTGGGCTCCGGCGAGCTCCTCGTAGATCCGGGTGGCGGCGGCCGCCCGCTCGGGCCAGACCCGCTCGGCGGCCCACTTGACGGCGGCGACGCTGCGTGACTCCCACTGGTCGTCGGTCAGGACGGTTCGCAGGCCGGCCGCCAGCTGGCCGGGCAGGTCAGCCGGCTGCCGGGACAGCGGCACCTTGACCGCCGCCGGCCCCGCCTCGACGTCGGCGATGCCGTGCAGGTCCACCGCCACGGCCGGCAGTCCCCGGCCCATGGCCTCGAGGAACGGCGCTCCGAACGTCTCTCGCAGCGAGGTGAACAGGAGCACGCTGGCCGAGTCGTACAGCCGGGTGATCTCGTCCCAGGACACGTGCCCGAGCAGCTGCACGTCCCCGGCCACCCCGAGGCGGTCGGCCGTGGCCCGGACCGGCCCGGCTAGCGGGCCCTCACCCGCGATGACCATCCGGGCCGGCATGGTCCGGCGCAGGCCGGCGAACGCCTCGACCGCGATCACCGGCGCCTTGTGCGGCAGCAGCCTCCCGACGAACAGCACCACGGGGGGGCCGGCCGGCCGCTGGCGGGGTTCGGCCAGCCACGGCGCCGGCAGGCCGTCGGCCATCATGAACCGGACGTCACGCGCCCCCAGCCGCCGGGCCGACGCCGCGGTCGCCGAGTTCGCCACCAGCGTCACCGTGGCGTTGCGGAGGGTCTCCCGGCTCCGGGTGTTCGTGGTCAGCAGCGACCCGGCGAACACGGTCCGGAACGTCTCGGCGGGCAGCTGCCGGCCGAACTGGCGCCAGTAGCGGACCGGGGCGGTCTGGCCGCCGCCGATCGGGCCGTACACGAACGGCACCGGGAGCTTCCACAGCCTGCTGCCCAGGTGCAGGGACGCCCACGTCACGTGGTGGGCCACGTCCCACTGCCGCGGCGTCCGTTCGGCGAGCGCCAGCGCCGACTCCTGCCAGCGCCGGTAGACGTCATAGACGCCGAACCGGTTGCTGACGCGGCGCAGCGCCGACCGGGGAAACGGGATGAACCGGAAGTCGATGCCCTTCGGGTCCGCCGCGAAGATCGCGTCCCGGTCGTACGGGGTGGTCAGGACGGTGACGTCGTGCCCGTACTCGGCCAGCGAGGTGGCCCAGTGCCACCCGTTCCCTGGTTCGCTGCCCCGCCCCGGGCTGCACTGGAAGGCGGAAAGCAGGACCCTCATGAGGACACCCCCGGTCGGCTGTTCTTGTTCTTACGGTTCGCGCAGGCCATTGGCGGCAACCCGATTCCGGCGGTTCATGCTCACCGCGGCGGGCACCAGCAGCGAGGCGGCAATGGTCAGGTCGAGCATGTACGTCGAGGCGTCGGTGAACCCCACCTCGGTGAACGACGCGATGAGGCAGTAGGTGATCAGGAACAGGGCCAGGGCACGCTGCACGCCGCGCGGCTGGAAGAAGGCGGTCACCAGCAGGAACAGCAGCATCGCCGCGCAGATCGCGATCCCGAACAGCCCCTGTTCCTGGTAGGAGGCGATCCAGTTGCTGTCGATCGGCAGGCCCCCGAACTGCGCGTTGGACAGGCCGAAGCCGAAGATCTCCTGGAACTTGTTCCGCGGGAAGGCGAGCACCGGGGCCCAGAAGTTGGTCCGGCCGCTGAGACCGATCAGCTGCGAGCTGTCCTGGCCCCGCGCCAGCCAGGTGGTGATCGCGCCGGAGAACGCCAGGACCGCCACCGACACCGCCACGCCCGCGGCCGCGAACATCCTGCGCACCCGCGCCTCGGTGATGATCAGGCTCAGGCCCGCCACCGTCAGGCCCACGATCACGCCGACCAGCGCGGTCCTGGTATGGGTCATGATCATGATGACCCCGGCGCCCGCGGCGGCGAGTGCGGCCGGGCGGCCCCGCTTGTAGCCGCAGAACCACAGCACGGCCACCAGCCCGGTCGTCACCGCCGCGTAGTGCGCGACCTGCGTGGACGGGATCGGCCAGAGGGCGCCCTGGAGCCTGCCGCCGACCTTGGCGTGCCCGGGCGCGATCAGGTAGCCGAGGGCTACCGAGACGAGCACGACCGCCATCGCCTTCAGGTGGCAGCGGACGAGCAGCAGGTCGCGGCGCCCCCAGAACGGCGTGAGCAGCCACAGCACGGCGACGAACTCGGCGAGCCGGAAGGTGCGGTACGCGGCGCCCTTCAGGTACTGGGCCTCCAGGCAGGTCAGGATGGCCTCGATGACGAGCAGGCTGGGCAGGCACAAGAAGATGTTCGGCCGGATGACGAGCTTACGGTTGACGGTCAGGACCAGCAGCAGCGAGAACGTCAGCGATCCCTGGGTGATGGCCTTGCCCAGCGACGACGGGATGTGCAGGATCGATACCCCGGGCGCGAAGGTCAGCACGTTCAGGACCAGGAAGCCCCAGGCCCAGGCGACCCTGCGCTCCAGGCTGCGCTCGCTGGCCTTGGCCGGCGCCAGCGAGCGTACGTAGGGCCGCGGCCGGAAGGCGGCGACTGTTGTGTTCATGGGCTGGGGAACCTGACCGTCATGAGAGCTCCGTGAGCCAGTCCGGCAGTTGCGCGGCCCGCTCGTCGGTCCTGGCCAGGTTACTCGCCGCGATCTGGATCGCCGAAACGACCGCCACGTCCCTGACCGGGTACACGGCCGGCTTTCCCGCCACGATCCGGCCGAGGGCCTCGCGGTACATGGTGGTGTGGGCCTTGTCGCGGAACAGCGTCCTGGTGTAGTGCTCGATCCCGCCGGACCTGACCCGCATTTTCCACAGGTCGTCGATGGTGATCGTGGTCTTGCCCCGGCGGATGTCGATCTGCTCCTGCACGCCGCGGATGTCGTCGCCGCGGGTGGTACCGAGCACGGTCAGCAGCGACCCGTCCTCGAACGTCACGGTGAGGACGCGTTCCTCGTCGCTGCCGGGCTCGGTCCCCGGCATCCGCGGGGACAGCGTGACCGAGACCGGCGCCGGCTTGTCCTCCAGCAGGAAGACCGCCAGGTCGATCCAGTGGCACAGGTTCCCGGTGATCCGGGTCGCCTGGTTGGGCCAGAAGTACCAGTGGTCGGGCTCGAAGGTCAGCTCCTTGACCAGGCAGGAGATGGACACGGGCCCGGTTTCCTGGCGCAGCCTGGCGCGGGCCCGGCGTACCAGCGGGTGGTACCGGCGGTTGAACCCGATCTCGACCGCCCCGGGGTGTGCGCGCATGGCCGACACCAGGCGCCGGGTGTCCTCCTCGGTCACCGTGGGCGGTTTCTCGACGAAGACGCGGTGCCCGGCCTTGAGCGCGGCGCAGGCCAGCTGGGTGTGCGAGTCGTGCGCGGTGGCGACGACGACCAGACCGGGGGCGGGCGTCTCGGCGATGGCCCGCTCGGCATCCGTGGTGGCCAGCGTGAACTCGTATTCCCGGCCCACGATCGCGGCGATCTGCGGCTCGCGGTTGGCCACCGCGTACAGCGACAGCCGGGCCCGCCGCAGCGCCGGGATGATCTCCGTCCTGGTGTAGTCCCCGGCCCCCAGGACCGCGACCGGCAGACCCGGCGTCCGGTCCGCGGGCTTCAGCCGCAGCACGGTGTCCGCCGCGGGCCCGCCGCCCGGGGCCGGGCCCGGGGGTGGGCTGAGCACCTCGGCGGCCGGGCCGGCCGGGGCCCCGGCGGGCGCGCCGCCGGGGGACAGCGCTTCGGCCAGCGCGGTGACCAGCTCGCCCGGCGGCGCCATGCCGGAGTACAGGAAGCTCTGCCGGCCGAGCCGGGCGAGCAGGCCGGCCTGGGCGGACAGCCGGGCGGCCACCTGCCGCAGGTCGCCGACGGAGAAGCCGTCAGGGACCGGCTGGACCAGGTCGCGGTGGATCACCAGCTGCTGGGCCGCGGGCGGCACCCGGGAGGCCAGCGCCACCGCCCGCTGCCCGGACCCGATGACCTGCCCCAGGACCACGGTGACGCGGTAGTCGCCGGTGTACCGGGGTTCCTCCCGCTTGGTCATGGCCTTGCGCAGCGCGCTGCGCGGGCCGTCGGTCAGCAGGAACACCGCGACCTTGCGCCCGGGCCGCCGCTGCCGCCGCCCGGACGCGTTCTCGATCTTGAGCAGCGGTATGGCCGCGGACACCTCGATCGGGACGGCACCCTCCGGCACCTCGTACCCGGGGGCCTCCAGCCAGCCGTCGCGCCACAGCAGTTTCATCCCGGCTCAGCTCCAGATGTCCCGCAGGACGTTGAGGATGACGCGGGAGCCGAGGTGGTCCAGCCCGACCGGGAACTCCCGCATGTCCGGCAGGCTCTGGCGCACCGCGCGCTGCCGCTCGGCGGGGCAGATGACCAGGAGGAACCCGCCGCCGCCCGCGCCGGTCAGCTTGGCGCCGGAGGCGCCCGCGTCGAGCGCGCGGCTGACCGCGTGGTCGATCCGGTCGTTGGAGACCCCGGACGCCAGCTTCCGCTTGGCTTCCCAGCTCTCCCGCAGCGCGGCGCCGACCCCGTCCACGTCGCCGTCGCGCAGCCGCTTGACGGCGAACCCGGCCAGGTCGCGCAGCAGGTCCAGCTGCGGCTGGGTGGCTCCGACGTTCGCGTTCTGCTCGGCCAGGATCGGGTCGGCGCTGCGGGTGATACCGGTGTAGAACAGCATGATCTGCTGCTGCAGGGCGCGCCGCTCCGCCGCGGGCAGGCCCAGTTCCTGGGCCACGACCTCCTCGCCGGGCCCGAACCGGATGTCACGTATCCCGCCGAACGCGGCAATGTACTGGTCCTGCTTGCCTATCGGCTTGCCGCACCGGTCGATCTCGATCGTGCAGGCTTGTTCGGCCAGTTCCCGGGCGGATGCCTGGTGCCCGCGGTACGCGTACAGCGCGTGCAGCAGCCCGACCGTCACCGCCGAGGAGGAGCCCAGCCCCGACCCGGCCGAGGGGATGTCGGCCAGCGTGGTGATCTCCACCCCGCTGGAGACGCCGGTCATGTGCATCGCCTCGCGGACCAGCTCGTGCTCCAGGTCCTCGACCCGGGAGACGATCTCCTTCTTGGAGTAGTTGACGTAGATGTCGTCGTCGAAGCGCTGCTTCACGATGACGTACACGTACTTGTCCAGCGCCGCGTTGAGCACCCGGCCGCCGTGCTCGAGGTAGTAGCCGGGCAGATCGGTCCCGCCGCCGACCAGGCCGATCCGAAGAGGCGTCTGAGTGATGATCATCGCAAGGCCCGTTCGGGCCACTCCTGTCTGGCTCGCTGGTAGGCGTCGATGGTGCCGATGTCACGGAAGAACCCCTCGACCGGCACCGCCCGGGCCCGGCCGACGAGCCGGGGCAGCAGGTCGTAGCCGATGTCGCGCGGCGGCGCGCCGTCGATCTCGTCGAGCACGCTGGGGTGGAAGGCGTACATGCCGGCGTTGACCAGGTCCGAGACGGGCTCGGCCGGCTTCTCGGTGAACGCCGTGACCCGGCCGTCGGGGCCGAGTTCGACCACCCCGCCGGCCGACGGGTTCTCGGAATGGAAGACGGCCAGGGTGGCGACCGCTCCGCCGGCCCGGTGCGCGTCGGCCAGGACCTGCAGGTCGAAGTCGGTGAGGTTGTCGGCGTAGCAGGCCAGGAACATCTCCTCCCGGCCCACCCAGTCCCGGTTGGCGCGCAGCGTGCCGGCGCTGCCGAGCAGGTCGGGCTCGAAGACGGTGCGCACCGCGGGCGGCGCGGTCCGGCCGGCCAGGTGACCGCGTACCACGCCGGGCAGGTAGTGGAGGTTGACCAGGACCTCGTCCACCCCGGCCCGGTCGAGCGCGTCCAGCCAGATGTCGAGCATGGGCCGGCCGCCGATGGTCACCATGCACTTGGGCACGGTGTCGGTGACCGGCCGCAGCCGGCTGCCGACCCCCGCGGCGAGCAGGAATGCCTTCACCGGCCCGCCTTCCGTACCACGCCCAGGGCGCGCATCTTCGCGTTGGCCTCGGCCAGCACCGCGTCGAGGCCCTCCATGCCCTTGAGCCATTCGGCGTACGCGGCGACCGAATCGGCCGGGGAATGCTGCGGCTCCCAGCCCAGCGACCGCAGCGCGCCGATGTCGGACAGGATGTGGCGGGTGTCGCCGAACCGGTACTCGCCGGTCGTCACGGCCTGCTGGCCGGAGCCGTACTGGCGCCGGACGACCTCGGCGAATTCCCTGGTGGTGACGGGCCCGCCGCCGCCGACGTTGAACACCCGGCCGACCGCGCGGCGGTCGTCAAGGACGAGGACGTTGGCGTCCACCACGTCGTCGATGTTGACGTAGTCCCGGATGTTGCCGCCGTCCTCGTACAGGGTCGGCGGCACGCCGAGCAGGTAGCTCAGGCAGAAGATGCGGCACGCGCCGGAGTAGGCGTTGTACACCGACTGCCGCGGGCCCTGGACGATGCTGTAGCGCAGCGCGACGGTCGGGATGCCGTACCGGCGGCCCAGGTTGACCGCGACCATCTCCTCGCCGAGCTTGGACATGCCGTACGCGTTCTGCGGGTTGCTGACCCGTTCCGGCGTGGCCTGCAGCTCCAGCGGGCCGCCGCACACCGGGCAGGGAATGTCCCATTCGCCTGCGGCCAGCGCGCTTTCTGGCCGCATGCCGGGCAGCTGCTCGCCGTCGTCCGGGCAGCGGTAGCGGCCCTCGCCCATCGCCGACTGCGACGAGGCCACGACCACCCGGGCCAGGTCGAGCCGCTCGGCCACGATGATCTCGTACAGCAGCGCCGTGGAGACCACGTTGACGTCGGAGAACCGGGAGAAGTCGGGCAGGTAGTCCTGATGGGCGGCGAAGTGGTAGACCGCGTCCACCCGGCGCAGCAGGTTGGTGAGCAGGTCGCGGTTGCGGACGTCGCCCTGGAAGAAGTCGGCCCCGGGGACCTGGTTGGCGGGCTTGCCGCCCTGGTGGACGGGCGGGGTCAGCGCGTCGAGGACGACGACGTCGTGGCCGAGGGCCAGCAGCCGGTCGCAGGTGTGCGATCCGATGAACCCGGCACCCCCGGTGACGAGGATCTTCATTTCCTCCCTTTCCGCCTGCTCTCGGCGACCTCACGGTAGACGTCCAGGGTGGCCGCGGCCGTCGCCCCCCAGGTGAACTGGCCGGCCCGGCGCAGGCCCGCGTCGCGCAGCCGGTCCCGGCCGGCGATCGCCTCGCCGATCGCGCGGGCGATGGACGCCGGGTCCGCGGGGCTGGCCAGCACGGCGGCGCCGCCCGCCGTCTCCGGCATCGCGGTGGTGTCCGAGGTCACCACCGGGCAGCCGCAGGCCATCGCCTCCAGGATCGGCAGCCCGAAGGTCTCGGTGAACGACGGGTACACGAACACGTCCGCGGCCCGGTAGAACTGGACGGTCTCGTCCAGCGGCACCCCGCCGACCCAGACCACGTCGCCGCCGATGCCGAGCTCGGACACCAGGCGGTGCAGGGCCGCGCCGTACTTCTCGTCGCGGATCGGCCCGACGATCGCCAGCTGGCGGTCGCCGAGCTCGGCCCGGGCGTGCGCCCAGGCCCGCAGCAGCCCGTCGGCGTTCTTGTACGGCCACATCGAGGACACGAACAGCACGAACGGCTTGGTCACGCCGTAGGCCGCGACCCGGGCGCGGGCCTGCGCCCGGCCGGCCTCGCCCGCCGTAGCCGGATCGCCGGGCCGGAACAGGTCGTGGTCGACCGCCTCGTAGATCAGCTTGAGCTTGCGGTCCTCGACTTCCAGGTGGCGCTTGATCTCCGTGCGCAGGCTCTCGGAGTTGATGATGATGGCCTCGGCGACCTTGGCCGAGCGCGGATAGCTGAACTTGCGGTAGGCCCGGGTCAGCGGCGCGACCGAGTCCGGGTCGGTGAACGCGTGCATCGTCTTGATGTGGATGACCACCGACCAGGACGGGTTCACCACCGGGGCCATCAGGGTGCTGAACACGTCGATGCGGCTGAGCGGCAGCCGGGCCGGCGAGTACAGGTGCTCCGACAGCGTGCGCAGCTTGCGCCGCTCGTTCGACCACGGGTAGGTGATGTAGGACACGCCTGGCCCGTATCCCTGGTGCATGTGCCGGGACTTCGGGCTGACCAGCAGGCGCAGCTCCTCGCCGGACTCCAGCCGCTTGGCCATCTCGGGGATGACCCGGGTCCAGAACCAGTGGGCGCCGGACGGGTTCGCCGGGTCCTCGGTCAGTAGGTTGATCGCCACGCGCATGTCGTGCCTGCCGGCTCCTCGTGGGGTCATGGTTCAGAACACCGTCGCCTCGATCGCGCCGGCCGTCATCCGGGACTGGCGGATGTACTGGGCCAGGGCGTGCATGACGCTCTGGTGCAGGTCTTCGACGACGCCGTAGTTGATGCTGTCGACGTGGATGGCGACCTCGGCCGCGGCCCTGGCGCGGCCGCCGCCGAAGCCGGTGATCGCGATCGTGCGCAGGCCGTTGGCGCGCGCCCAGTCCAGGGCGTGCACGATGTTCGGCGAGCGGCCGGAGGAGGACACCGCGATCAGCACATCCCCGGCCCTGGCCTGGGACTGGAGCTGGTAGACGAAGACGTTCTCGTACCCGAGGTCGTTGGCGATCGCGGTGAGCAGCTCCACGTTCGTGGACAGGCTCAGCACCTGCGGGGCCAGATCGGTCTCGGTGCGGATGCCCTTGACGTGGTCGCATTGCATGTGGTTCGCGATCGACGCCGAGCCGCCGTTGCCGCAGGAGAACATCCGGGCGCCGCGGGCGTAGGCTTCGGACAAGATCGCCGCGGCGCGGTCGAACGCGCCGGGATCGACGGTCTTGGCCGCCCGGCTCATCTCCTCGGCGTAGGCGTCGAAATAGGACCCGGCGCTGGCGTACGGGGCGACCGGGAACTTCACCGCGCTGTCGTGGCTCATGCCGTCACCCGCTGGAGCAGGAACGGGGCCGCGGCGGCCAGGCTCGGGAAGCACCACACCCCCGGACGCTGGGCGTCCTGGCCGCCCAGGTAGACGGCTGACGCGCCGACCGCCTCGGCCAGGCCGACGTCCTCGGGCCGGTCGCCCACCACCCAGGAGGCGGTCAGGTCCAGGTTGAGCGCGGCCGCGGCCGCCCTGGCCATGCCCGGCCTGGGCTTGCGGTCCTCGCTGGTGCGGGCGAAGTCCCCGACCAGCCCGTCGGGGTGGTAGGGGCAGTACAGGAACAGGTCGATGCGCGCTCCGCGCTCGGCCAGGCAGGCCGCGATGTACTGGTGCACCCGGCCCACGTCATCGATCCCGTACAGGCCCCGTGCGACTCCCGCCTGGTTGGTCACCACCGCGACCGGGATCCCGGCCCGGTTGAACGCGGCGATCGCCTCCGGTGCCCCGTCGATGAAGTCCACCCGGTCCACCGAGCCCACGTACCCGTGGTCGACGATGATCGTGCCGTCGCGGTCGAGCAGGATGCCGGGTCTCGCCGGGCCCGCCGCGGCTGCGGCCGCCGTCACCGCGGCCGCCGCGCCGCCGCGATCTGCCACGGCAGCCTTCATCGCGTCACCTCACCTGACTTGCCCGTACCGGTAGACCTGTGACCCTGCATGCGTACATGCATAGGAGCGTCCGGCCGGGCGCCCTGATACCCCGGACCGGGATTTGCCGGGGTCAGCCCTTGTGGTCCGGAGCGCCGAACACCAGGATCGCGTCCTCCGGCGGCGGCCCGAACAGGTCCTGCACCAGCTGCTCGTCGAAGCTGCTCTCGTCCGCGACGTTGATGAAGTCCCTGATCGCGGTGCCGGTGCAATGCACGTCCACCAGCGGCGCGCCGTGCCCGGCCAGCAGGTCCGCCACGTGCACGGTCCGGAAGTCGACGCTGAACCGGGCCCGCCCGGAGGTATTCGGGATCGAGGCGTGCAGCTGGGTGCCGGAGAAGAGCAGGACCTCACCGGGGGCGGGCAGCACGATCAGCTCCTGGTCGGGGTGGTGGTCCAGCGCCCCGGGCCGGGCCTGGCGTTCCTTGGTGACCTGGGTCGCCGTGGTGGACCGCTTGGCGTTGTTCTCGTAGTAGTCGAAGGCGTCCGAGCTGTTGGGCACCGGCCGGGCGAATTTGGCCAGGTCGAAGCTCATCGCGTTGTCCTCGCGCACCGGGAAGACCGGCAGCCACCAGTTGACCTGCTGGGCGGGCGCGCTGTACCAGGTGTCGCGGTGCCACGGGAAGGCGAAGGCCACCCCGGTGGTGAGATGCCCGGCCGGGAACGAGGTCCGCGGCTTGGGCAGGTCGTAGTGGGTCTGCTCGGCCGGGAAGCCCGCCTCCTCGATGACCGCGCGGACCAGCTTCTTGGACTTGTCCGCGTGGATGAAGCGCGGCTTCCACGCGCCCAGGAGCTTCGCCATGGCCGGCGGGTCGATGAACTCGTGGACGTGCTCGGGGTCGTGCGGCTTGAACAGGTCGGTGAGCTCCTCGCGGGTGTAGTCGACGAATTCCTGCAGCGACTGCAGCCTGGTCAGGACGACCAGGTTCCCGTCGTAGATCCGCTGCCGCAGCTCCGCCGGCGTCCCGTCCGGGTCGATGGTGATGTTCATGTCAGTCCCTTCTCGCTTGCGGCGCCCGACGCGGGCACGAGTACCGATTTCGTGCACCTGAACGCCTCGGCGTAGCGCGCCCGGCACTCCATACCGCGCAGCCGGGCCAGCCCGAGGAAGACCTCGTCGTCCCACCAGTCCCGTCCGTGCTGGGACGGGTAGCACTTGTGCAGCAGCTCCACCTTGCGCCGCGCGAGGTCGGCCGCCAGCGGGACGTACACCGACGGGCGGCCGATGTCGCCGTCCCATTTGGGGATCTCGTAGCCGAGGTAGAGCTGGTCGCGGAAGACGGTGGGCACCAGCTCGCCGACGGTGCGGTGGTCCTGGTGCGCGTCGTCGGGAGACGGCGCGACGATCAGGTCGGGCGAGCACGACCGGGCCACCGTCTCCAGGATCTCCTTCACCCGCCCCCAGGCCGCGGGCAGCCGTCCCTCGGGCAGGTCGAACAGGTCGACGGCCAGGTCCGCGCCGGGCAGGAACGCACGCGCCGCGGCGCGTGCCTCCTGGTGGCGCTCGGCGGTGCCGGTCAGCACCACGTACCGGGCCCGCAGCGGGCCCGGTACGCTCTCGGCCAGGCTGAGCAGCAGCCCCCCGGCGCCGATCTCGATATCGTCGGGATGCGCGCCGACGGCCAGCACGGAAAGCGGCCCCGCCGACGGCGCCCTCAGGTACAACGGCAGCATGGACGGCTCACCCCGCGGCGACCACGGGCGGCTCGGCCGGCGTCGCGTGCCCGCCCGACCGCTCCTCGTCCCACACCATCCAGGGGCAGTTCCCGCGCTGGTACATCTCCTCCAGCTGGACGCGCTCCTTCACGGTGTCCGCGGGTGACCAGTATCCCTTGTAGGGGTAGGCCAGCACCCGGCCCAGCGGGACCAGGCGCACGATCGCGTCCTCGACCAGGTCCTCCCCCTCGTTGAGGTGGTTGAAGATCTCCGGGCGGAACACGAAGTAGCCGCCGTTCTCCCACTGCCGCAGGTCCTGCATGGGGGTCACCTGGGTGATGAGCCCGTTCTCGCCGATGTCCACCACGTGGTGGGTGGACTGCGGCGGCACCGCGAGCAGGCTGGCGACCGCCGTGCTGGCCTCGAACCGCGTGATCATCTCCGGCAGCGGGGCGTTGGTCAGCACGTCCGCGTAGTTGGCCAGGAAGGCGGGTTCGTCCTCGACGAAGCGCCGGACCCGGCGCAGCCGCTCGCCGATCGGGGAGTGCAGGCCGGTGTCGACGAAGGTGATCCGCCAGTCGGAGATGTCGGTCTTGAACAGCCGCGCCTTCGCGTCGCCGCGCTCCAGGACGAAGTCGTTGGACCGGGTCTCGTCGTAGTTGAGGAAGAAGTCCTTGACATACGAGGCGCCGTAGCCGAGGCAGAGCACGAAATCGGTGTGGCCGTAATGCGCGTAATAGCGCATGACATGCCACAGCATGGGCCGCTCCCCGATCATGGCCATCGGCTTCGGCCCGCTGCTTACTCCGTCACGCATCCGCATGCCGAGACCACCGCAGAACAGTACGACCTTCATGACTCACTTCCCAACGAAACAATTTGGAGCTCAGGGATCGGGAAGACCAGCTTCGCCCCCCACGACCCGGCATAACTCAGCTGGCGGGTTATCTCCTCCCGCAGGTTCCACGGCAGGACGAGTATGTAGTCCGGCCTGGTCTCGGCCAGGCGCTCCGGCGGATAGATCGGGATATGCGTGCCGGGAAGGAATTTCCCTTGCTTGACCGGGCTCCGGTCGACCGTGTAGGACAGCAGGTCCGACCGGATGCCGCAGTGGTTGAGCAGCGTGTTCCCCTTGCCCGGGGCACCGTACCCGGCGACCGAGCGGCCGTCGGCGGACGCGGCGAGCAGGAACCCGAGCAGGTCGCTCTTGATCTTCAGCACCGCGGCGGCGAAACCCTCGTGGCCCGCGACGGTGTGCAGGCCCGCGGCTTCCTCGGCGGCGAGCACCGCCTTGACCTGCGCGGCCGGCTCGCCGGCGGTTTCCTCGGGACGGGCGTAGACGCGCAGCGAGCCGCCGTGCGTGCCGAGCTCGTCCACGTCGACCACCCGCAGCCCGGCGGTGGCCAGCGCGCTGGACGAGGTCAGCAGGGACAGGTAGGAGAAGTGCTCGTGGTAGATGGTGTCGTACTGGCGGCGTTCGATCAGCCGGAGCAGATGCGGGAACTCCAGCGTGACGATGCCGTCGTCCTTGACCAGCTCCCGCAGCCCGGCCGCGAAGCCGCGGATGTCCGGCACGTGAGCGAAGACGTTGTTCCCGGCCACCAGGTCGGCCCGGCCGTGGCGCTGCGCGATCTCGCGCCCGGTCTCGGCGCCGAGGAACTGGACCTCCGTGGTGATGCCGCGGGCGCGGGCCGCCTCGGCGACGTTCGCGGCCGGCTCGACGCCGAGCACCGGGATGCCCGCGGCCTGGAAGTGCTGGAGCAGGTAGCCGTCGTTGCTGGCTACCTCGGTGACCAGGCTGTCCGTAGTCAGGCCCAGGCGGTCGGTCATCGTCTCGGCGTACCGCTTCGCATGCGCGACCCACGAGTCGGAATACGAGGAAAAGTAGGCGTAGTCGGAGAAGATGTGCTCACCGGATACGTAAGCGGGAAGCTGTACGAGCAGGCATTCCTCGCACAGCCGGACGTGCAGCGGATAGAAGACTTCCGGCTCGTCGAGCTGGTCACCGGGAACGTAGCTCTCGCAAAGCGGGGACATCCCCAGATCGACGAACGTACGGGTTAGCGGCGCGCCGCACAGCCGGCATGGATGCAACGTCGGCATAGACCCAATTACCCCCCAACTCCCCAGCTGGCCTTGGCCAGGCTAACATCGGTATCCGCGCGAGACGCGACGGGACTAGAAAACAAGGATATAAGTGGACAAGCATGCGTGCCGGGCCTGCCGTGGATCATCGGGCCATCTCGTCCTGGATCTCGGCGAGCAGCCGGCCTGTGACTACTTCCCGCGGTCGGATGACCCGGGACCTGATCCGGTGTACCCGCTGCAGATGTGGCTGTGCTCCTCGTGCGGCCTGGCCCAGTTGCTTGCCGACCCCACCGTGCCGGAGGAGCCGCGGGGCACCGAACCCGCCGCGCTGGTCGCGCAGGCCGCCGACGCCGTGGCCCGGGTCGGGGCGGCGGGCCTGCTGCCGGGCGGGGCGGTGGTCGCCGAGTACGGCAGCCCGCACGGCGGGTCCTGGCTGGGGCTGCTGGCCGGCCGCGGGCTCGGGACGGCCGTTCCCGGCGGGCAGGCCGACGTGATCCTCGACTGCTTCGGCCTGATGCACGCCGCCGACCAGGGCCGGGCCCTCGCCGAGCGCGCGGCCAGGGTCGCGCCGGGCGGCGTGCTGCTGCTGCAGTACCACGCGCTGAGCACGATCATCGCCTGCCGTCAGTGGAACGCGCTCAGGCACGGGCACTACGCGTACTACTCGACGACGGCGCTGACCGCGATGCTGGCGGCGGTCGGCTTCGCCCCGCGCACGGCCTGGCAGTTCGACCTGTACGGCGGTACCGTCCTGCTGGCCGCGGCCAGGGACGGCGACCGGGGAGACGGACCGGACGAAACGATCCGGTCGCTGCTGGCCGCGGACGCCCGGGCCGGCGTCCGTGATCCCGGCGCGTTCTCCGGCCTTCAGCGTGATGTCCGCGGGCATGCTAAGGCCTTGCATGACTGGCTGGCGCAGGAGCGAGCCGCGGGCCGGGAAGCCATCGGCTACGGTGCCGCGTCCCGGGCGGTCGCGCTGCTGTGCCAGGCGCACGTCGATCGCGGGCTGCTGCCCGCGGTGGTCGACGCCTCGCCGGCGAAGCAGGGGCTGCGGATGCCGGGAACCGACATCCCGGTGGCCGGGCCTGCCCTGCTAGCCGAGCGTCAGCCGGCCGCGGTGCTGGTGTTCGTCCCGGACCTGATGGCGGAGGTCCGGGACGCCTACCCGCAGGTCGAGGCCGCGGGCGGGCGGTGGGTCGATGTCGCGGCATTGGGCTCAGCTAGCCTGCAGCAGGACGCGTAGCCGGGCCAGGCATCGCCCGCGGGTGGGGCCGATGCTGCCAATGGGCAGCCCGAGCTGGTCGGATATCTCGGTGTAGGGCACCGGCGGGTCCGCCATCAGCATCTCGAGCAGCCGCTGCCACCGGCTGGGCAGACGGGACATGGCGTCGCGGACAACCTGCACGTTCTCGTCCGCCAGGAGACGCTCGTCGACATCCGGCGTGTGCCCGCCAACGCCCTGCAGCTCGTCGTCCTCGTGGCCGAGCACGACCCGCTTGCGCGCCGCCAGGCTGCGCAGGCACTCGTTCCGCGCGGTCGCCGCCAGCCAGGAGCCCACCCGGTCGGGATACTGGATGCGGTCGATGTGCTCGAGCAGGCGCAGCCAGGTGGTTTGCGCGACATCGGCGGCGTCGCTCTCGCCCAGCTTGAATTCCACCGTAATGGACCAGATCAGCCTGGCGAATTGCTCGACGAGGCGGTCCCACGCGGCCATGTCCCCATCAGCGGCCCGCCGCACCAGTTCCGCGACGTCAACCGAAGCGACACCTCGCTCCGCGGTCATGCTCATTTCCTCGAACCCTCCCTGTACGAAAACGCGCATAGCGGTCGCTCGATCACGGATCCGTGATCCGTGCCGGGCGGCCGTTTCATCGCAGTCCTAAAATTTATGATGAATATCGTGTAATTCTCATGAATGATCTCCCGGCGTCATTCGGCGAATGTCGCCGGGGAAACCATTATTAATGGATCGCCGGTAAGCCATTGCTAATAAGCACCCGATCCTCGCAGCAGCACGGCGACTGTCTTCCACAGGATCTGCAGGTCCAGCGCGAACGACCAGTTCTCGACGTACCGCAGGTCGAGCCGGACCGATTCGTCCCAGTTCAGATCCGAGCGCCCGCTCACCTGCCACAGGCCGGTCAGGCCCGGCTTGACCACCAGCCGGCGGCGGACGTGCTCGGCGTACTTCTCCGCCTCGTCGGGCAGCGCCGGGCGCGGCCCGACCAGCGACATGTGGCCCAGGAAGACGTTGAACAGCTGCGGCAGCTCGTCGAGGGACCAGTGCCGCAGGTGCGCTCCCACCGCGGTCACCCGCGGATCCTTACGCAGCTTGAACAGGACCCCGTCGGAGTCGTTGCTGGGCAGGAGCTGCTCCCGGCGCTGCTCGGCGTCCACCACCATGGTGCGGAACTTGTAGATCCGGAACGCGTGCCCGTCCTTGCCCACCCTGGTCTGCGTGAACAGCGCCGGCCCGCGGTCGTGCAGCCAGATGGTCGCGGCGAGGACCGCCATCAGCGGCGCCAGCATGACCAGCGCCGCGCCGGCCGCGAACCGGTCGAACAGCCCCTTGAGCACCACCCGGAAACCGGTCAGCTGCGGGTGGTCCACGTGCAGCAGGGTGAGCCCGGCCGTCGGCCTGATGGTGGTCCGCGGGCCCGCCACGTCCAGCAGCGCGGGCGAGACGCACAGGTCGGTGCCGGTCTTCTCGAGCTCCCAGGCCAGGCTGCGGAGCCTGATGCCGTCCATCTCCGGGCACGCGGTCACCGCGACGGTATCCGCGCCGAAGGACTTGACCGCGGCCGTGATGTCGTCCAGCCCTCCGTAGACCGGCACGCCCGCCACCTGGTGGACCTCGTCCGGCGACGCCAGGCAGGCACCGACCACCGTCAGCCCGTGGTACTTGTCCCGCCCCAGCTCGGTGACCAGGTCCGTGACCGCCGGCTCATGACCGACGGCCACCACGCTGTGCCGGCATTTGCCCGATACCCGCTTGTGGTGCAGCCGCTTGCGCATGCCGAGCCGGGCGGCCAGGTCGAACAGCGTGACGCTGGGCAGGGCGATGACCACGTAGCCACGGGACAGCTGGAGGTTGACCGCGTAGGAGAAGATCGCGATCGCGGCGGTCAGGCTCACCCCGGCGTTGAGCACCTTGCGGAACTCGTCGGAACCGGTGCCGATGAACCGGACGTCGTACGCCCCGGCCAGCCACAGGGCCACGATCCAGAGCACCGGCAGAGCCAGGCTCAGGGCCAGGTACGTCGGCGTGACGTAGTTCCCGAACCGGATCTGGGCCGCCACGAATACGCCGAGCACGGCACAGCCGAGATCAGCAAGTGCCACCTCGCGCAGGTAGTCCCTGGTCCAAGACGACAGACGCCTAGCCGTCCGTCGCTCATACCTGCCACCAGTTGTGGCAACATCAAACATGCGCACCGACCCCCCATGGGCAGCACCAGACTCCCGCCGGGCACTATCCCACGCTCCCACTCAGTTCGCTTCGCCTGAGTTCTCCCACATATAGAGACGCATAGTCAAACGCCTCGGTTTACCCTCATGCGCTGTGACTTACCGTGATGCCTAATGGGCGGAAACGGCAGCAACCTGCGGCTTGACGAGCAGGGGACCGCACATAAACCGAACAAGAAGCCGCGCGTTGCCCAAGATGCGCACAAAGCCCGCCGAAGATGCGCTGCGTGTATACCGAGGATGCGCTATGTGTATACCGGGCCACGGCACCGGCCCGCCGACGCCATCGTCAGCCGGCTCTCAGCCAACGGAAACCGGCCCTCCAGCCGTCCGTGACCGGTGCCGACCTGCGCAACTGCGCGCCGCCTGCGCCTGCGGCGAGGGCCAGGCGGCGGGGAGCCCGGAGATGCACGTCCCGAATAGCCGGTCGAGGACAGATGTGACGCCGTATATGACGTATGTGTCAGGCAGGCCCACTTCACCTAAATTTTACCTTCGTGGCCGGGTGTGAGCCCGGAGATGAAGGTTCCACCCGCCAGTTAGTTACGCAAAGTGATTACTTCCCGGTGAAGGTCACCCTATGCAATCCCACTAGGCACCAGAAGCCACCATTAGCGAAAGAAAGTTCGATGAACTAGGTGCTATCCTGACCGGTCACGTGGCCCTGGCCGCGCCCTCCCACCGGCGCACCAGCTCCAGGTAGCGGCGCGCGGCCGCGCGCAGCTCCAGCTCGGGATCGCGGCCGGCCGCGCGGGCCTCGGCAACCAGCCGGAACAGCTCCCGGCCGATATCCTCGCCGGGACCGGCCGAACCCGGATCGCCATCGAGGCGGGCCAGTTCGCCGGGTACGCCGGCCCGGTCCGCCCGGCGCTGCAGCTGCGCGGCCAGGGCCAGGGCCGGCTGCCCGAACGGCACGCCGTCCAGCGCCGACGGCGGGCCCGGCTCCGCCGCGCCGTTCCGCGCGGCCCGGGCCCTCTTCTCCTCCCGCTTGATCTCGTCCCAGTTGCGCTTGACCTCCTCCGCACCGCAGACGACCACGTCCCCGAACACGTGCGGATGGCGCCGGACCAGCTTGGCCACGATGCCGTCGGCCACGTCGTCGACGTCGTAGCCGGTGCCGTCGTCGCGCTCGGCGGCGACGCGCGCGTGGAACACCACCTGCAGCAGCACGTCGCCAAGCTCCTCGCAGAAGGCCTCGTCGTCCCCGGATTCGAGCGCCTCGAGCGCCTCGTACGGCTCCTCGAGCAGGTGCGGGGCGAGCGAAGCATGGGTCTGCCTGGCGTCCCACGGACAGTGCACGCGCAGCCGGTCCATGGTCGCCACCAGGTCGATCAGGTGCGCGCCCGGCAAGTCGGCGCAGGCCCGCAGCAGCCGCGCGCCCGGCGGGACCGGCGGGTCATCCCCCGGCTCGGGCAGCCACACCATGTCCCCGTCCGCGGCGAGCGCGGCGGCCTCGGGCTCCTCCGCAATCCGGTAAGCGATCCCGGCTTCGTCCAGCGCGGGCAGCTGGGGATGGCCTGCCGGGGCGAGGACGGCGGCGGCGGACCGCAGCGCCTCCCAGGCGGGCCAGCTGAGCAGCCCGGGCGCCACCCGCGGGCTGGTGGCCAGGACGATCAGCAAGCCGGCGCCAGCCCGGACGGCGATGCCGTCGGCGCCGGCCCAGGCGACCGGGTCACCGTGGCGGGCGCGGAGACCACCTGGTACTGGGTGTAGTCCATCCGGCCGAACTGCGGGTTGATCGCGATGTTCAGGTTCTTGGCCGCCGTGCACTGAGCGTGCTCGAGCTTGGCCGTGGTGGCCGACTGCTCGGTGGTCGTGGTGGGCGTCGTGCCGCCGTTGGCCTGCTTGATGAACTGCTCGTTGATGGCCTCGTACCGGCCGAGCTCGGGCGCCAGGTTCGGCGGGATCCCGTTGGCGGCCATGATGAGGTTGAGGCTGACGTTCGACAGCCCCTGGGCCTGCGCCTCGGACTTCGCGCTCGCGTAGATCTCGGCGAGCGCCTTCTGGGACTGGGCGGTGGTGACCGTGATCCCGGCCTGGCGGGCCAGCTC
>Ga0335081_10005817_pt1 | contig 19551 bp, 17 predicted proteins | sample Lox_Sample_35_FD_206713 | JGI IMG/M metagenome (GOLD analysis project Ga0335081, IMG submission 206713) | Soil microbial communities from Loxahatchee National Wildlife Refuge, Florida, United States - Lox_Sample_3.5 | ecosystem: Environmental > Terrestrial > Soil > Wetlands | place: USA... | reverse complement strand
CGAACGGCAGTCGGGCCAGGGCGGCGAGCTCCCGTACCCGCGCCTCGATGCGCGGCCCGCTCCACCCGAGGAAGCGGGCCACCAGCCCGGCGTTCCCGGCCGCGGTGAGGTGCGGAAAGAGCCCGCCGCCCTGGACCACGTAGCCGATGCGGCGGCGGGCCGCGAGCAGGTCCCCGTCGGAGAGCGGCCCGCCCGAGAGCCGCACCGCGCCGGCGTCCGGACGCTCGAGGCCGAGGAGCAGCCTGAGCAAGGTGGTCTTGCCGGCGCCGCTCGGGCCCACCACCGCCAGGCTCTCGCCGGCCATCACCTTGAGATCGATCGGGCCGAGGGCGACCTGGGCCCCGAGGCGCTTCACCACCCCGCTGAGCTCGAGCTTGGGGGCAGCGGCGCTCGGGGAAGCGCAGGCGGGCTTCAAGGGCCTCCCTCCCGGAGGAGCGCCCAGGGTGTGCCCGGGCGACGCCGGGGCGCCAGGGGTAGCGCCCGACGCCCTCGCAGCCACCTCGCCCGGGGTCTCCCCACGGTCGCCTCCCTTCGCCTCGCCGCCCGGGGCGAGGCGGCGCCCCCGCCTGGCGCCCTCGCTCGAGCCGGATCGCTCGTCGCGAGCCCCGCCGCCGACGGCCGGGCTCCCGCACACCCGCGACGCATGACGGGACAACTTAGGCACCGCCCGCGAGACGGCAGAGCCTGGACGGGTCGAGAGGCCTCGAATGGGGGGCCGCCGGCCGCGCGCTCGCCCCGGGACGTGTGGTGGCGGCGGGCCCGGGTTAGGCCGGGGAGGTGCGCGTCCTCGCCGGCACGAGCGGCTTCAGCTACCCAGCCTGGAGGGGGTCGTTCTACCCGGAGGACCTCCCCCCCGCCCGGATGCTCGCCTTCTACGCCGAGCGCCTCGAGGCGGTGGAGGTGAACGCGACCTTCTACCGGATGCCGAGGCCGAGCGTCCTCTCGGCCTGGCGGGCGGCGGCGGGCCCGCGCTTCTCGTTCGCTTTGAAGGCGCCGCGGCGCATCACCCACCTCCTCCGCCTCCGCGCGGCGGAGGGCCATCTCGCCGCCTTCTACCGGGCCGCCGCCGAGCTCGGGCCGTGCCTCGGCCCGGTCCTCTTCCAGCTCCCCCCCGACCTCGGCAAGGACCTGCCGCGCCTCAAGGACTTCCTCGGCCTCCTCCCCGCCGGCGGTCAGGCGGCCTTCGAGTTCCGCCATCCCTCCTGGTTCGCGGACGAGGTCCTCGCCGCCCTCGCGGAGCGCGGAGCGGCCCTCGTCCACACCGACGCCGAGGAGGGCGCGACCCCGCTCGTGCCCACGGCCGGGTTCGGCTACCTGAGACTCCGCCGGGAGCGCTACAGCGGAGAGGAGCTGCGGACCTTCGCCCGGCGGATCCTCGGCGCGCCCTGGGCGACGGCCCACGTCTTCTTCAAGCACGAGGACTCGGGGCGGGGGCCGGCCGAGGCGCTCGCCCTGCGGCGGCTCGTCGAGGAGGCCGCGCCGGCCGAGCTTACACCCTGAGTTCCAACCGTCCGGGTGCGCGTCTGTGGTAGGCTCTGGGGCGTGCACGTCGGGCTCGTCCTGACCGGCGGTGGAGCGCGGGCGGCCTACCAGGTCGGCGCGCTGCGGGCGCTCGCCGAGATCTGCCCCGGCCAGCGCTCGCCGTTCCGGGTCTTCGCCGGGGTCTCGGCGGGCGCCATCAACGCCGTCTCCATCGCCTCGGGCGCGGACGAGTTCCAGGTGGCGGCGGCGCGCTTGGCCGACATCTGGCGGAACCTCTCGCCGGAGCGCGTCTACCGCACCGACGCCCGCGGCCTGGTCGGCATCGGATCGCGCTGGATCAAGGACCTCTCGGCCGGGGGGTTGCTCGGGTCCTCGCGCATCAACTACCTCCTCGACACCTCTCCCCTGCGCGACCTGCTCGCCGAGACCCTGCCGCTCTCCCGCCTCAGCCTGCACTTCCGCACCGGGACGCTCCGGGGGGTGGCGGTCTCGACCACCAGCTACCACGACGGCCTCGCCGTGACCTTCTTCGACGGCTCGCGGGAGGTGGAGCCCTGGCAGCGCTCGACCCGCATCGGCGTGCGCCAGCGCCTGCGGCTGCAGCACATCCTGGCCTCGGCCGCCATCCCCATCTTCTTCCCCCCGGTCCGCATCCGCGGCCTCTACTACGGCGACGGCTGCGTCCGCATGCACGCACCGCTCTCGCCCGCCATCCACCTCGGGTCGGACCGGATCCTGGCCATCGGGGTCCAGACCACCCACGCCGACCGCCGGACCCACCGGGCCAGCGCGCCGCACCGCGAGTGGCTGCCGCCCTCGGAGATCGCCGGGGTGCTCATGAACGCCGTGTTCCTCGACGCGCTCGAGGCCGACGTCGAGCGGCTGGAGCGGGTGAACCGCACGGTGTCGCTGCTCCCCCCGGAGCAGCGCGGGACCGCGTCTCAGCCGCTGCGCACCATTCCCATCCTGGTGCTGAGGCCCTCCCTGGACCTCGGCACGCTCGCCGCCGACCAGTACCTGCGCTTCCCCCGCATGCTGCGTTACCTCCTGAAGGGCATCGGGGCCACCGGCGAGACCGGCTCCGACCTCCTCAGCTACCTCGCCTTCGAGCCCGACTACGTGGGCCGGCTCATGGACCTCGGCTACGCCGACACCCTGCGCCGGCGCGCGGCGGTGGAGGCCTTCCTGGAGGGCTCCGCCGAGGCGCGGGCCGACCTGGCGCGCTGACCCGGCGCGCCTTTGGGCCCGCGGGCCTTCCGCGCCGCTCCTCAGCCCCCCTCGCCCGGTGCGGCGGGCCACCGCTCGCGCAGCCGAGAGAGGGCACCGACCAGGTCGGGCCGCGCGGCGAGGAGCGGCGCGAGGGGATCCTCGCCCAGACGGGCGAGCCGCCGCGGCACGGTACGGACCGTGAAGCGCGACGGGTCGAGGCGCCGGGTGACCTCGCTCCACCGCAGCGGCGTCGAGACCGGGGCGCCCGGCCGGGGCCGCACGCAGTAGGGTGCGGCGAGCGTCTTGCCGGCGCCGTTCTGGAGGGTGTCGACGTACACCTTGCCGCCTCGGGCGGCCACGGTGCGCTCCAGGGTGGCGAGGTCGGGGGCGGCCTCCACCACCGCGCGCGCGAGCAGCCCGGCGAGCGCGCGCGCCTGCGGGTGGCCGAGCTTCTGGCCGAGCGGGACCAGCACGTGCAGCCCGGCCTGCCCGGTGGTCTTCACGAAGACCGCGAGCCCGAGTTCGCCGCACAGCGCGCGGATCCGGCGGGCGATCTCCACCACGTGGGCGAAGGGGGCCCCCTTGGGATCGAGGTCCAGGGAGCACCAGTCGGGCGCCAGGAGGTCGGGCAGCCGGGCGGCCCCCACGTGCAGGGGGATGGCGCCCAGGTTCACCACGTGCAGCAAGGACTCGAGGTCGTCGACCACGTACTGGGTGAGGTCCCGGCCGCCCTCCTCGCTGTGGACCACGGCGGTGTGGATGAAGGACGGCCGCCAAGCCGGGGCATCCTTCTGGAAGAAGGACTTTCCGTGAATTCCGTCCGGGAAGCGCGTGAGGGTGAGCGGGCGGGCCTTGAGCCAGGGCAGGATGAACGGGGCCACCGCGCGGTAGTAGCCGATGAGGTCGCCCTTGGTGAGGCCGTCCTCGGGGAAGTAGACCTTGTCGAGGTTCGTGAGGGCCACCTCCCGCTGCGGTGGGGCCTGCTCCTCCTTTTCCCCGGGCGCCTTCCCGCCCGGCGAGGGCCGGCCCTCGCTCCCGCACTCCTCCGGGCGCTTGTCGTCGCGCACCCGCACGAACACCGGTTGCCGCAGGCGCCCCTCGGCCGTCCAGGCGTGGTAGCTCACCTCGCAGACGATGGCGGGCTCGACCCAGCTCACCCCGCGCAGGGAGGGCGGGACGTCCCGGCAGGCCGGGGTTCCCCGCCCGAGCGGCTCCAGCCGCTCTCGGAGGCGGACGAGCTCCTCGTCCTTGAGCCCGCTGCCGACGTGGCCGGCGTAGCGGAGCTCCTCCCCCGCGCGGACGGCGAGGGCGAGCGACCCCAGCCCGAGCCGGCCCCGGCCCCCGGGAGCGCTGTAGCCCACCACCACGAAGTCCCCGCGGCGCTCGGTGCGCACCTTGACCCAGTCCGGGGAGCGGCCCGGCCGGTAGGGCGCGTCGGCGCGCTTGGCGACCAGGCCCTCCAGGCCCTGCGCCTGCACCGCCTGGAAGAGCTCACCTCCCCGCTCCTCGACCCCCTCGACGAGGCGTAGGGATCCGAGCCGCGGCAGGAGGCGGGCGAGGAGCGCCTTGCGCGAGCGCAGGGGGAGCGGGGTGAGGTCGCGCTCGCCCACCTCGAGCAGGTCGAAGGCGAAGTAGGTGGCGGGCTGGACGAGCTCGGCGCGCTCGACGTCGCCGGGGCGGGTGAGGGCGGCCCGGCCCTGCAGGGCCGCAAAGCTCGGGCGGCCCTCGGCGTCGAGGACGGCCACCTCGCCGTCGATAAGGGCCCTCGGCGCAAGGAGCGCGCGCAGCGCGAGCACGATCTCCGGGTAGATCGAGCCGGCGTCGGCGCCGCCGCGGTAGAGGAGGGTCGCCGCCCCCTCCTCCTTCACCCCCAGGGCCCGGTAGCCGTCGATCTTGGGCTCGAAGAGCCAGCCCTTGGCGCTGAAGGGTTCCTCGCGCGGGGTGGCCAGCATCGGGCGGAAGGGGCGCGCCTCGCCGCGGCGCACGGGCGCTCCGAGGCGCCGGGCCTCCTCCTCAAGGGCGGCCGCCCGCACCGTCGCCTCGGCGAGCTCCTCGACCGCGAGGCCCGAGAGCACCGACCCCTCGTCGAAGGGATGGCGCCGGCCCGGGTCGGCGTCCGCGTCGCGGTGCTTGAGCAGGATCCACTCGTCGCCCTGGCGGCCGGTGCGGACCAGGGTCCACTCCCCGTGGAGCTTGTGGCCGCGGAGGCGGAAGAGGAGCTTGCCCTTCACGAGGCCCTCGGTCGGATCGGCGAGGGGTTGCCAGGCCCCCCGATCCCACACGATGACCGCCCCGGCGCCGTAGTTGCCGGCCGGGATCAGGCCCTCGAACCCGGCGTACTCGAGTGGGTGATCCTCCACCCGGACCGCGAGGCGCTTGTCGGCCGGATCGGCGGACGGCCCCTTGGGGACGGCCCAGCTCACGAGGACGCCCCCCATCTCCAGCCGAAAGTCGTAGTGGAGTCGCCGGGCCTGGTGCTTCTGCACGACGAAGCGGGCGAGCGCCCCGGCCGCCGGGGCGGCCCTCACCCCTTCCCGGACCGACCCGAAGGGCTCGGGGGTGCGGGCGGGGGAACGCTTCGCGCGATATCGCGCCAGCGCGTCTTCGCCGGGCTTCGCCACGCCGGGGTCCTTATAAGGCGGGCATGGCGCTCCGCGCGATGGCCTCCGCCACCATCTCCTTCGGGCTGGTCTCGATCCCGGTGCGGCTGTTCAGCGCCACCCAGCCTTCGGCCGGCTACTCCTTCAACCTGCTTCACAAGAAGTGCGGCACGCGCCTCAAGCAGCAGTACGTCTGCCCGCGCGACGGCGAGAAGGTCGAGCGCGACGACATGCTGAAGGGCTACGAGTTCGCCAAGGACCAGTTCGTCACCTTCACCCCCGAGGAGCTCAAGGCGCTCGAGGAGGCCTCCTCGCAGGCCATCGAGATCGCCGAGTTCGTCCCCCTCTCCGAGGTGGACCCGGTCTACTTCGATCGGCCCTACTACCTCGGGCCCGACCGCGGCGGCGCCAAGGCCTACCGCCTGCTCGCCGAGGCCATGCGGCGATCGGGCAAGGCCGCCCTGGCTCGCTACGCGGCGCGCGGCAAGCAGTACCTGGTACTCCTGCGGCCCCTGGCCGGGCGGCTCGTCATGCAGCAGCTGTTGCACCAGGACGAGGTGCGACCCATCGCCGAGGTGGACCTCGAGGAGGCCGAGCTGAAGGAGCCGGAGGTCCAGCTCGCCCTTCGCCTCGTCGAGCAGACCGCCTCACCCTCCTTTCACCCCGAGAACTATCCGGACGAGGTGCGCGCCCGCGTCCAGGCCCTCATCGAGCAGAAGGTGCGCGGCCAGGAGATCCAGGTCTCCGCGCCCGAGGCCCCACGGGCTCAGGTCATCGACCTGCTCGAGGCGCTGAAGCAGAGCCTGGCCGCCGCGCCCGAGAAGGCGGCACCGGCCGAAGCCGCCCCGGCGGAGCCCTCGGAGCAGGCCGCCCCCGCCTCCGAGGTGGCGCGGCGGCCGGCGCGGCGCGCCCCGCGCGAGGCGACCGGAGGACGGGCGCGAGCCGCCGCCAAGAAACCGTCCTGAGAGAGACCCCTTGTTCGGGTACGGTTGCCGCCAGGCCGCGCGCATGCTCGGGCTTCCGGAGAGCCAGGTGCGGGCCTTCGCGCGCGAGGGCCTGCTCGCCGGCCACCGCGGCCCGCGGGGCGAGCTGCGCTTCAACTTCCAGGACCTCCTCCTCCTCCGGGTGGCGCGCGACCTCAGGCGGGCCCACCTCTCGCTTCCCCGGGTGAAGAGCGCCCTGCGCGGCCTCAGGGCCCAGCTCCCCGCCGGCCGCTCCCTCGCGGCGGTGCGCATCACCGCCGAGGGCGACCGGGTGGTGGTCCGCGACGGGACGCGCGCCTGGCAGCCCGAGTCGGGCCAGGCGCTGCTGGACTTCGAGGTGAGCGAGGTGGCGGCCGAGGTGTCCCCCATCCTGAAGGAAGCGGTGAAGGGCGAGCGGCGGGACGCCGAGGAGTTCTACGCCTGGGGCTGCGATCTCGAGGACGGCGCCCCCGAGCAGGCGCGGCTGGCCTACGCGCGGGCGCTCGCGCTCGAACCCTCCCACTACGGAGCGCACCTGAACCTCGGCCGGCTCATGCACGAGGCGGGCGACCTCGAGATGGCCGAGCGCCACTATCGCCGCGCGCTCGACGCGCGCCCGGGGGAGGCCCTGGCGCTCTTCAACCTGGGGGTGGCGCTCGAGGACCAGGGCCGGGCCGAGGAGGCCCTGTCGGCCTATGAGGCCTGCCTGGAGGCCGACCCGCGCCACGAGGACGCCCACCACAACGCCGGGCGCCTGTGCGAGCGCCTGGGGCTCCGGGCGAGGGCGCTCCGCCACCTCGGCGCCGCCCGGCGCCTCAAGGACCGCTCGCGGTGACCCTGTTCTCACCCCGGTTGCCCCACCTCTTCCCGCGCGCGACGCTCGCCCGGCTCGTCGCCCCCACCTACGCGCTCGGCCTCGGGGTCGACGAGGAGGAGGCCTACGGGAGGCTCGAGGCCGCGCTCGCGGCACCGGAGGTGAGGGACCTCCTCCTCGGCGGGCTCTCGGCCGCCCTCGAGGCCCGACAGGGCCCGCGCACCACCTCCGACCAGCTCCTCGATCGCCTCTCGGCGCGGCTCGGGAAGAGCAGGCGCGTCCGCGCCGCCAAGCCGACCCCGGCCACCGCCGCCGTGCTGGTCCGGCTGAACCTGGAGCTCGGCCTCGCGCCCGAGCCCATGCGGGCCACCCTGGCCACCGGCCGGGGAGCCCTCGCCCTCGAAGAGGGCCTCGCCGAGCTCGGGCGCCACCTCGTGAAGGAGCTCTTGCGCTAGGCGGGTCGCCCGGGGCGCTCCGAGGGGCGCGAGGTCAGTTGGGCGCCTCCTCGGGAGCGTCCTCGTCGTTGCGAGCGAGGGGCGAGGCCTGGTGGTGCACGAGCTTCCAGGCGCCGCCCTCGCGCACGAACACGTTGGTGGCCACGAGCTCGCCCCCCTCCACGTGCTCGCGGCAGATGACGAGCGCGATCTCGCCGAGGGCCTGCACGAAGGCGTGGCTGCAGCGGATCTCGGGCGAGGAGGACCCGTTCAGGATCGCCCGGAAGCTCTCCATCACCACCTGGCGGCCGTGGAGCGCATCCCACCCCGGGTGGATGCAGGCCACCGGCGTCTCGGCCGCCCACACGGCCTCCATGGCCGGGAGATCGTGCGCGGCGAAGGCCCGGTAGAAGGCGCTGTTCGCGTCGAGGACCTCGAAGTCGTGTGCCATGGGGTTCGCTTAAGGTCGTCCACCGGTCTTCGCCCGGCGGGGCGCCCCGGGCCCTTCCGGGCGGCCCCCTTTCGGGAGCGGAGCGAGGTGGGTCACGCGGGCGCGGCGTCGCGACCTCCTCTGCGGCCTTTCGACCGGCGAGTCCGGCTCGAGTGGCAGGCGCCGAGGATTCGGCCTTGTTCCCGGGCCCTGGGCCTGGCTCTGCTCCTCGCGACCCCGGAGGCGTCTTCCGGGGGTAGGTCGCACTCGCGCCAGGCGTCTCGCACGCCGAGCTCGTGGCGAGCTCCAGCTCGGCGAGCCGATTCCCCGCCTTCTTGGCGGCGGGGCTTGAGCTTGTCGCACCCCTCGTTCAGCCGAGCGCCCCCGGCGCCAGGCTCCCGCGCCAGGGTTCGCCCTACCCGCCCCGCACGAGGAGCCTCTTCAGCTTGTCCGCCAGGGTCGGCAGCCCGGGCCGCTCGGGCGTGGGCCCGACCATGCGGACCACCGCCGCGGTGAGGTTGTCGCCCGTCCCGCGCGCGTTGGCCGCCTCGAGCAGCGCCCGGCAGACCTGGGCCGCGTCCCCCTCCCGGGCGAGATGGGCCATCTCGGCGTCGGAGAGGACGTTGTAGAGGCCGTCCGAGCAGATGAGGAGGAGGTCGCCCTGGGCGAGCCGCTGGGTGATGCGGTCGCGGCTCACGATGAGCTCGCGCCCGACGCTCCTCGTGAGCACGCTGCGGTCGGGGTGGAGGCGCGCGCGCTCCCGTGACAAGAGGCCGAAGCGGACCTTCTCGGCCGCCACCGTGTGGTCCTTGGTGAGCTGGGTGAACTCCCGGTCGCGCAGGAGGTAGAGGCGCGAGTCGCCGACGTGGACGGCGGTGAGCTCACCGCGCTCGACCGCCACCGCGGTGAGGGTGGTGGCCATCCCGCGCAGCTCGGGGACCGCCACCGCGCGGTCGTAGACCTCGATGTTGGCCTGCTGGACGGCGCGGTAGAGGCGCTGGCCGGCCGGGGTGGTGGCCGGTTGCTCCCGGTAGGCGCGCAGGGTGATCTCGACCGCCATCTGGCTCGCCACCTCGCCGCCGGCGTAGGAGGACACCCCGTCGGCCACCCCCACCACGCCGCAGGCCTCGCTCTCGAGGTGGGTGGCGCAGGCGTCCTCGTTGCTCTCGCGCTCGGTGCCCACGTCGGTCTGGGCGAACAGCTCGACGGCGTACTCAGTCATGGGATCCATTCACCGACCGTTGGTGGGGGCCGAGGCCGCTCGGCGCCCTCCCGCACCACAAGAGTGTTGCGGGCGCGCGGCGGGCCCTACTACGCTGTCGGCCCATGCCAGGCTTGGCTCGGGTGATCTGATGCGCGATCCCGTCGTCGGAGACCGCTTCGACCAGTACCAGCTCACCGAGCTGCTCGCCCGCAGCGGGATGGCCTCCATCTTCAAGGCCAAGGACACCCTCTCCGGCGAGTGGGTCGCGCTCAAGATCCCGCACATCCAGTACGAGAGCGACGTGGTGTTCTCGGAGCGCTTCCGGCGGGAGGAGGAGGTGGGCCAGCGGCTCTCGCACCCCAACATCGTCCGCATCCTGAAGCCGGTCGAGAAGAGCCGCATGTACCTCGCCATGGAGTTCGTGGAGGGCAAGAGCCTGCGCAGCCTCATGCGAGCCAAGGAGCCGTTCCAGGTCGAGCGTGCGCTCGACATCGCCCGCCAGGTGTGCGACGCGCTGGCCTACCTGCACGACGAGGGGGTGGTCCATCGCGACATCAAGCCGGAGAACATCCTGGTCGCGGAGAACGGACGGCTCAAGATCCTGGACTTCGGCATCGCGCTCTTCGCCTCCGAGCGCCGGCTCACCTGGACCGGCCTTTCCAGCACCATCGGCACCCCCGATTACATGGCTCCCGAGCAGATCCGCGGCCGGCGGGGCGACCCGCGCACCGACGTCTACGCGCTCGGCATGATGCTGTACGAGATGCTGACCTGCAACCTGCCCTTCGACAGCCCGAACCCACGCGCCCTGCTCAAGGCCAAGACCAGCGCGGAGCCCCGCCCGCCCAGCTACTACGTCCCGAACTTCGACCCGTCGCTCGAGGCCATCATCCTGAAGGCCATCGAGCGCGACCCGCGCGACCGCTACCACAGCGCCCGCCAGCTGCTCAAGGACCTCGAGAACCCGCAGGCGGTGGCGCCGCGCGACCCCGAGACCGGGCGCGCCCGCCGCCGGGTGCGCGCCCAGAGCCGGCGGCGGGCGTTGCTGGCCCTGGCGGCGGCGGCGGTGCTCCTCTTCCTGCTCACCCTCATCCATCTCAGCGCGCGTTCCGCTCCCGCCGGCGCCCCGCCGCCGGGCGCCGGCCGTTCGAGGTAGCCCGTGTCCCCAACTCCGCTGGCGCTGTCCCTGAACCTGGCCTGGGTCCTCCTGGGCGCCTTCCTGGTCATGTTCATGCAGGCCGGCTTCGCGCTCGTCGAGACCGGGTTCACCCGCGCGCGCAACGCCGCCAACACCATGGCCATGAACCTCGTCATCTACCCGCTCGGCGTGCTGGGCTTCTGGCTCTTCGGCTACGGGCTCATGTTCGGCGGGGTGACCGACTTTCCCACCCTCGGCCCCTCGCTCATCGCCGCCCGTGAGGTGGGCTTCCCCCTGCGCGGCCACCTCTTCGGCCTCTTCGGCGGCGCCAAGTTCGCGCTGGTCTCGGTGAGCGGCGACGCGGGGAGCCTCGCCATGTTCCTCTTCGCGGTGGTGTTCATGGACACCGCCGCCACCATCCCCACCGGGGCCATGGCCGAACGCTGGAAGTTCAGCGCCTTCCTCATCTACGGCCTGTTCATGTCGGCCGTGCTCTACCCGCTCTACGGGAACTGGGTGTGGGGGGGCGGGTGGCTGTCGGCCCTCGGCATCGCCTTCGGGCTCGGGCACGGACACGTGGACTTCGCCGGCTCGAGCGTGGTGCACATGACCGGGGGGCTCGCCGCCCTGGCCGGCACGCTGGTGCTCGGCCCCCGCCTCGGCAAGTACCGCGCCGACGGCACCATCGCCGCCATGCCCGGCCACAACCTGCCCATGTCGGTGCTCGGCACGCTCATCCTGGCCTTCGGCTGGTTCGGCTTCAACGCCGGGTCGACCCTCTCCGGCTCCGACCCCCGCATCGCCCTCATCGCCGTCAACACCGTGCTGGCCTCCTCGGCCGGGGCGCTCGCCGCCCTGCTCTACGTGCGCTACTCGGTCCGCAAGCCCGACGTGGGCATGACCTGCAACGGCCTGCTCGGGGGCCTCGTGTCCATCACCGCCTCCTGCGCCTTCGTGAGCCCGGCGGCGGCCGTGCTCATCGGGACCCTGGCCGGCACGCTGGTGGTGTGGACGGTGAACCTGCTCGAGCGCCGGCTGCGCGTCGACGACCCGGTGGGCGCGGTGGCGGTGCACGGGGCCTGCGGGGCGTGGGGGGCGCTGGCCCTCGGCCTCTTCGCCGACGGGAGCTACGGGTTCGGATGGAACGGGGTGGAGGGGCCGGTGCGCGGCCTGCTCTTCGGGGACGGTGGCCAGCTCGTGGCCCAGGCCGTCGGGGTCCTCGCCAACGCCCTCCTCGTCTTCGGCGCCTCCTTCGGCTTCTTCAAGCTGGTCGATCGCCTGATGGGCAACCGGGTGCCGGCCGAGGTCGAGTACGCCGGGCTGGACGCGCTCGAGATGGGCACCGACGCCTACCCGCGCGGCTGAGCCCCGGCCCGGCGGGAGGCTCGGGGTGCGGCCCCCCGGCGGCAGCGACCGCACCCCGAGTTGTGGCAAGGCGCCTCCCCGCGCGGCCTATACCGTGACCGCCGGTTTCTCCACGTAGACGGTGCGGCCCTTCTTCTTGCTGGCGGTGAGGAAGTAGTAGGCGCCATAGGCGCCCCAGACGACGCACACCCCGAGGGCGATGTAGGGCTCCTTGACGCTCATACCACTCACCGTGAATGGTCCGACGAGGTAGAAGAGCATGCAGCCCAGGTTCGCCACCAGCCCGAAGATGGGGACGAAGAAGTGCTTGAACCCGCTGAAGGCGTGGTGCTCGCGGAAGGCCACGATGGCGATGACGCAGGTGAGCATGTAGAGCAGGAAGGTCCCGAAGTTGCTGATGAGGGTCATGATCACCAGGCTGTTGGGGAGCTTCGAGTAGGTCTCGGGGCGGAACAGGCCGAAGGAGTACCAGAGGTTGTGGTACTTGGTCTCGAGCGGGGTCGGGGTGGTGCCGCCCAGGTAGGTGAAGACGGTGATGATCCCGAGCACCGCCGAGATGATGGCGAGCGTCCAGATGGCCCGATGCGGGGTGAGGCGCTTGCCATGGAGCATGCCGAAGTGCTCCGGCACCTCCTCGTCGCGCCCCATGGCGTAGGTCACCCGGGCGCCGGTGTTGAGGCAGGAGAGGGTGGTGCCGATGAGGGCCAGGAACACCGTCGCCGCCTGCACCAGCATGAAGGCCCGGCCGGCCGCGTAGCTGCCGAAGAGCCAGGTGCCCACGATGACCATCATGTCGCCGAGGGGCGCTCCGGAGCCCGCCGCGTCGGCGAGGGTGTAGCCCTGGTTCATGAAGTAGTTGGCGGCGAAGTACTCGATGAGGTAGCAGACCACCCCCTGGATGAAGAGGGAGAGCAAGACCGCCCGCGGGATGTCGCGCTTGGCGTTCTTGGCCTCCTCGCCCATGGAGGTCACCGACTCGAACCCGACCAGGATCAGGATGGCGATGCAGGCCTGGATGATGATGAAGGAGAAGCCGTGCGGGGCGGGGACCGATCCGGCCGTCGGGTGGAACTTGAAGTGCGGGGTGAGGTCCTTGGGGTGGTCGGCGTCCAAGGGCTCCATGGTGACGGCCTGGTCGGCCGCGTAGGAGAGCGTGAAGGGCACGGGCTTGCCGTCCTTCATCTCGGGGACCGGGTTGCCGTCCTTGTCCATCTTGTTCTGCAAGACCGGCGCGCCGCTCGCGTCGAGCTTGGGCTTGCCGTCCTCGACGACCGGCTCCTGCGCCACCACGAAGTCCACCGGGGTGCCGTTCACGAGGTGCAGCCCGACCGAGCCCTCGGGGTGGTTCACCCGGTAGGAGATGGCCATGATCGAGAAGACGATGAGGGCCGAGATCTGGATGACGTTGACGGCGACGTTCACCCCCGTCGAACCGGTCACCCCGCGGAAGGCGATGTAGGCGATGAAGAGCGGGAAGACGATGCAGAACAGGATCATGAAGGGCAGGCTGTTGTAGGTGCCGCTGAAGGTGTCCGGCCAGAACTGGTTCAGGAGGTAGCCCGACAGGATGGCGGTCACCCCCACCATCACCCCGGGGTAGACCCAGTAGTAGAGGTGGCTCGCCCAGCCGGTGATGAACTTGGCGAGGCGCGCGAAGCGGTAGGCCCGGGTCTTGCTGAGGAAGGCCTGCTCGGCGAAGAAGTAGGAGGACCCGGCCCCGGGGTAGAGCTTGGACAGCTCGGCGTAGCTGATGGCGGTGGCGAAGCAGAGCAGGAGCGCGGCCACGATGCCGAACCACATGGCCTGCCCGGCCATGGGAGCGCCGTAGAGGGCTTGGATCTGGAAGGTGAGCCAGAGGAAGGCGCCTGGCGCGATGAGGGCCATGGCGTTGACGGTGAGGCCGGTGAGCCCGAGCGTCGGCCGGCTGGTCGTCGTGGCGGGTTTCGCTTCGTTCATCGTGGCGCTCTCCTGTGACGAGGTTTGCCCTGCATGGCGTTCGTGCCGCGACGCACGCCCCGTGGACGGCCGTGCATCCCGTTCGGTACCTTTGCACTTTGCAGGGGTCGTGCCGCACCGCGGAGGCCTCGCAGCAGCAGGCTTTTCGCGCCGGGGCGGGCCCGGTGGCGACACCGAGGGCAACGGCCTGCCCGGATCGCGAGCAAGGAAGGCCCCGGGGGAGGGCGCCGCGAGCCGCTACAGCAGGGGCAGGAGTTCCTGGCGGAGCCGCTCGCGCGTCTGCGGGTCGCGCGCCGCGCCCACCGCGCGCTCGAGCATCTCGGCGGCCTTGGAGCGGAACCCCTTCTCGAGGTAGAGCGCCGCGAGGGTGCGCATGGCGGGGAGCAAGGCCGGCTTGAGCTCGATGGCCCGCTCGAGGGCGCTCATGGCCTGGAAGAGCTCGCCCTTGCCGCGCAGGGCCTCGCCGAGCCCGTGGTGCGCCTCGGCCGAGAAGGGGTCGACCCGCGCGGCCTCCTCGAAGGCGGCGGCGGCCTCGGCGGGGCGGCCCTCCTCGAGCGCGCGGCGGCCACGCTCGACGAGGGGGGCGCAGGCCGTCCCCTGGGCGGCGGGGCGCATCTCGAGGACCGCGTCGATCCGGCGCAGGAGGTCGTCCACCCGGAACGGCTTCTCGACGTAGTCCTCGGCCCCGAAGCTGTCGCGGGCGTCCTGGGCGAAGCGCCAGCCGCGGTAGACCGCGGTCATGATGACGATGGGGATCTTGCGGGTGGCCGGGTCGGCCCTGAGCCGCCGGGCCACCTCGAAGCCGTGGAGCTTCGGCAGCATGGCGTCGAGGAGGACGAGGTCGTGGCCCCCGCGCCGCGCCACCTCCAGGGCCTCGAGGCCGTGCTCGGCGGTGTCCACCGCGAACCCGCGGTGCTCGAGGGCGCGCTGCACGAGCAGCCGGATGGCGGGCTCGTCGTCGACCACCAGCACCCGACGCGGGCCGCTCTGCACGGCCACCGCGTGGACCACCTCCTCGACGGGCACCTCCTCGTCGACGATCTCGAAGTCTCCGGTGAGCCCGGAGTGCTCCTCGGCGCCCTCGCCCCCTCCAGCCGGCGGAGGGAGCCGCACCGTCACCTTGGGCCCGGCGTCGCTCCCGGCTGCCCGGCCGCGCCAGACCGCGCTGCCCTTCTCGCGGGCCTCGTAGCACTCGGCGATGGCGGTGCGCAGGGCGTGGAGCACCACCACGTACAGCGAGACCTCGCGCCCGGTGACGAAGCGCACCTCCGAGACCACCCGCTCGGACTCGGTCGGGGAGGCCACCGCCAGGTGCAGGCGGCCTCCTTCGAGGGAGATGGGGAGGAGCAGGTCGGTCTCGGCCACCGCCTGGGGGATGAAATCGAGGGCTGCGAGGTCGACCACCGTGCGCGACAGGTCCACGCCCGGCACCCCGTGGACCTCGGCCAGGGCCGCCACGAGGTCGCCCTCGTCGCAGGCCCCCATCTCGAGCAGCTTCGAGCACAGCCGGCTGTCGCCCACCCGCGCGGTGGCCGCGGCGGCCTCGACGTCAGCGAGGCGGGCGATGCCCCGCTCGACGAGGAGCCGGCCGATCGGAATCCGTTCGTCTACCACGGGTCCCCTCTCGCCAGACCACAGTACGTCTGGGGATTCACTCGGTCAACGCTGCGGTTTCGGCTCTACTCTCGCCCCGTTAGCCCACCGTGTCGGCGTAGGTCATGACGAGGTACATGATGGCCTCGCTCTCCCCGGGGTTGCGGTAGACGTGGGGCGCGTCGGCCTCGAAGACGATGGCGTCGCCTTGCTGCAGCTCATGGCGGACGTGCTCGACCTCGATCTCGACCGCGCCCCGCGAGACGACCAGGTTCTCCACCGTGCCCGGGGCGTGGGCGTCGGCGTGCTCCTCTCCCCGGCCGGCGAGGCGCAGCTCGTAGAACTCTACCCGCCTGGGCTCGTCGAAGGGGAAGAGGGCGCGCGAGCTGAAGCTGCCGTCGTGGCTGGTGAGCGTCTTGGCGGACTCCCCCCGGAGCACCACCACGCCCCCCGCCTGGCGCTGCCCGATGAGGCCGGAGAACGGCACGCCGAGGGCGGTGGAGATCTTCCACAGGACGTTGATGGTGGGCGCGCTCTGGCCGAGCTCGATCTGCCCGAGCATGGCCCGCGACACGCCGGAGAGCTTGGAGAGCTTCTCGAGCGAGAGCGCCCGCTTCACCCGCAGCCGGCGCAGGTTCGCGCCCACCACCGGCGCGAGGTCGGCGGTGGGCTGGCCCGCCGGCCCCGCCCCGGCGAGCTCCCGTCGAGCCTGTCCCCGCACCGTCCGCCCCGCCTTCCGCGCTCCACGGTCGCTCAGCTTGGCGCCTGTCATGGTGGCGTTATCCGCAGGAGCAGAGGCATTGTCAACATGGCGGTGAAGGGCGAAAAACCCCTCGGCACGCCTCGCCCGCTCGCCCGCCGCCCGGGCCCGGAGCCGGCTACTCCCACGAAGGCTCCCCTTCGGGGTGCGACGCTCGAGCGCTACCGGTCGCTGGCGCGGAGCCCGTCGGGCAGCTCGTTCCCCGGCCCCCCTCCCGACGGTCTGGGAAAGTGGCGCGTCAGCTCCTCGCCGCAGACCGCGATGGCCTCGCAGAACCCGGAGGCCGGGTCGCCGCGCTCGAGTCCGCTCGTGAGCGCACCGACCGCGCGGCGCCAGACCGCCTCGCCGGTCCTCTCGTGGATGCCGTGGTCGCCGAGCACGACCGCGCGGCGCTCGAACAGCGAGGCGAAGACGAGGACCCCGGTGCCCTCGGCGGTGTGCGAGAGCCCATGCTCGTAAAAGGCGCGCAGCGCCCGCTCGCGGGTGGCGAGGTCGAGCTCCGCCCGGCCGGCCAGGATGCGCTCGATCGGGCCGAGGAGCGCGACGAGCCCACCGAGCAAGCCGGCCCCGAGCTGGACGAGGGGCAGATTCACCGCCCTGAACGATGGGTCGAGCGCGAGCACCACCAGGGTGGCGAGGGCCGCGGCGAGGAGCGCGCCTCGGTAGCGCGCCTCGGGGTAGCCGGCCGATTTCAGGACCACCACCGGGACGATCTGCCCGGTGTTCCCGGCCTCGGCGGCGCGCACCGCGTCCTCGATGCGTCGCCTGGCCTCGGCTCCGAAGGCGCGCTCGATCATCACCAGCCTCCCGAGGCGCCGCCGCCGCCGGAGTGGCCGCCGCCTCCGCCCCAGCTCCCGCCGCCGCCCCCGAAGCCGCCGCCGCCCAGGCCGCCGCCCCCACCCCACCCGCCGCCCCAGCCGCCGCCCAAACCCCCGAAGGGCCCCCCGAACCCGCCGCCCCAGAAGCGGCGGCGGGGGCCGAAGGTGGTGAACACCCGCACCGCCAGGAAGACGAGGAAGATGAGGATGAAGACGGTGACCACTCCGGCCCGGCCGTGGTCCGGGGCCGCCCCTCGCGCCGTGCCCTGCGGCAAGGCGTCGAGCGCGGTGAGGATGGCGACCCCGGCCTGGTAGAGGCCGTCGCCGTACCGCCCCTCCCGGAAAGCCGGGCTGAGGACGTTGCGGATGATCCGGCTCGCCTGGGCGTCGGTGAGCGCGCCCTCGTTGCCGTAGCCGGTCTCGATCCGGACGCGGCGGTCGTCCTTCGCCACCACCACCAGGACCCCGTTGTCCTTGTCCCGGTCCCCGAGCTTGTAGGCCTCGAAGGCACGGCTCGCGAAGCCCTCAATGTCCTCGTCGCCGAGCGAGCCCACGAGGAGGTACTGGAGCTGTACCCTCTGGCCGGCGGGAAGGGCCCAGGCCGCGCGGGAGAGCGCCTCCAGCCGGCGGCCGTCGCGCGGGTCGAGGAGCCGCGCCTCGTCGACCACCGGACCCGTGAGCGCCGGCACCTCGCGCGCAGCGGCCGGCCAGGCCAGGGAGGCGTAAAGGACCACCCCGAGGAGCGACCACCGCCCGAGGCGTGCGAGCGCCGCCCTCGACGGCCGGAGCGTGGCGTCGCCCTTCAGAACTTGACCTTTGGCGCCTCGGCCGCGCCGGGCGTGGTCGCAGTGAACTGCGGCTTCGGCTGCTTCTTGTAGAAGAGGGAGTTCGTCCAGCTCGAGGGTGGGACGGTGACGAGGTTGTTGAAGCGCTCCACCGACTCGATGTAGCGGCGGCGGGCCACCGCGATGCGGTTCTCGGTGCCCTCGAGCTGCGCCTGGAGGTCGCGGAAGTTCTCGCTCGCCTTGAGCTGCGGGTAGTTCTCGGCCACCGCCAAGAGCCGGCCGAGGGCGCTCCGCAGCCCCCCTTGCGCCTCCTCGAACTTCTTCAGGTTCTCCGGGGTGAGGTCGCCCGGGGTGAGCTGGATCTGCGTCGCCTTGGCCCGGGCCTCCACGACCGCCTCCAGGGTCTCGCGCTCGTGAGTGGCGTACCCCTTCACGGTCTCGACGAGGTTCGGCACCAGGTCGGAGCGGCGCTGGTACTGGTTCTCCACCTCGCCCCAGGCGGCCGCGACTCCGTTGTCCGCGGCCGGGATGGCCTGGTAGCCGCAGCTGCACAGCGTGAGGGCGGCCGCCGAGAGGCCGGTGAGGAGCGCCCGTTCCGTCCGGTTCATGCGAGAGAGGGTAGCGCGCCCTTCGAGGCTGTAAAGTTGAAACCCATCATGCTGGCGAGCTCCTCCTTCGCACTCTACTACGCGGTCGTGCGGCGCATTCCGCGGGGGCGGGTCGCCACCTACTCACAGGTCGCGCTCCTCGCGGGGCGCCCGCGGGCCGCTCGCCAGGTCGGCTTCGCGCTCTCGGCCCTGCGCGGCACCGTCCACCGCGTGCCCTGGCAGCGCGTGCTCGCGAAGCGCTCGGCGCGCCTCGCCCGCATCGCGATCCTCGACCCCATGGGCGCCGCCGCCCAGCGCGACCTGCTCGAGCAGGAAGGCGTCCTGGTGGACGACCGCGGGCAGGTCGCCCTCGAGCGCTTCGGCTGGCACCCGCTCGTCCCCCGGAGGAGCCGCGTTCGCCGCGAACGCACCTCGGGAAAGGCCCGGCGCCGACCCGCACCCCAGCGGGCACTCCGCGGGATCAGGGTACCTTGATGGGGCTCACCCGCCAGATGTCGCGCGCGTACTCGAGGATGGTGCGGTCCGAGGAGAACTTGGCCATCCGGGCGGTGTTGAGGATCGCCATCCGGGTGAAGCGCTCGGTGTCGAGGTAGGCCTGCGCGACCGCCTCCTGCGCGCTGAGGTAGGAGGCGAAGTCGGCCAGGCACAGGTAAGGGTCCCCGCCGTTCAGGAGCCCGTCCACGATGGGCTGGAACAGGCGCGGCTGGCCGGGAGAGAAGGTGTCGCCGGCGAGGGCATCGATGACCGCCTTTAGCTCGCGGTTCTGCCGGTAGAGCTCCCATGGGTCGTAGCCGCTCCGCTTCAGCTCCTTCACCTCGTCCACGGTGAGGCCGAAGAGGAAGAAGTTCTCCTTTCCGACCTCCTCGCGGATCTCGACGTTGGCGCCGTCGAGGGTGCCGATGGTGACCGCACCGTTCATGGCGAACTTCATGTTGCCGGTGCCGGAGGCCTCCTTGCCGGCGGTCGAGATCTGCTCCGAGACGTCGGCGGCCGGGAAGATCCGCTCGGCGAGCGAAACCCGGTAGTTCTTGAGGAACACCACCGCGATGCGCCCGCGCACGTCGATGTCGTGGTTCACCACCTCGGCCACCGAGTTGATGAGCTTGATGTGCCACTTGGCCATCGAGTAGCCGGGTGCGGCCTTCGCCCCGAAGATGTAGCTGCGGGGTACCGGCAGGTAGCTCGGGTCGGCCTTCATGCGCAGGTACTGGGCCGCGATGTGCATCACGTTGAGGAGCTGGCGCTTGTACTCGTGCAGCCGCTTCACCTGGACGTCGAAGATGGAGTCGAGGTCCACCGTGATGCCGTTCTCGCGCCGGATGATGTCGGCGAGCCGCTCCTTGTTGGCGCGCTTCACCTCGCGGAAGCGGCGGCGGAAGGCCGGGTCGTCGGC
>Ga0335081_10005814_pt1 | contig 19554 bp, 16 predicted proteins | sample Lox_Sample_35_FD_206713 | JGI IMG/M metagenome (GOLD analysis project Ga0335081, IMG submission 206713) | Soil microbial communities from Loxahatchee National Wildlife Refuge, Florida, United States - Lox_Sample_3.5 | ecosystem: Environmental > Terrestrial > Soil > Wetlands | place: USA... | reverse complement strand
CGCCCAGCAAATGCCCGAACTCGTCGTTCAGGCGCTTGAACTGGTCGATGTCCACCATGACCACGGCCATGCCGTTGTTGAAGCGCCTGGCCCGTTCGATCTCTTCCGCGATGCGTACTTCGAAATAGCGCCGGTTGAAGATGCCGGTCAGTCCGTCCAGATAGGCCAATTGCTGGACTCGGTCAACATAATGCGCGTTCTGTATGGCAGTCGCGCAGATGTCCGCGACCGATTCCAGCGGTTGAATGTCCGTCGCGCTGAAGGCGCCGTTATGCTTGCTGTCAAGTACCAGGACCCCTAACGTGTGGCCGAAAGAAACCAGAGGAATGCACATGCGGGACCTGGTTTCCTCATTAAGGACGCCTTCACCGCCATGGCGTTTGACGTCATTCTCGATCTGCGTCTTGCCGGTTTCCAGGGCCAGTCCCCAGGATCCCGCTCCGGCGGGCAGGCGGCTTCCCTCCGGAAGGCGCGAGGTGAGGCTGCCCATTTGCGAGCGCAATACCAGGTCTTGCTCCTCTCTCAGTAATACAGAAACGTGTGATACCTGGAATGCTTTCTGGATTTTCACACAGACCTTGGAAAGAAGTTCTTTCAAGTCCAAGACGAGCGTGGTCTCCTGGGCGATCGAGTTGATGGCTTCCAGTTGCGCGGCCCGGCGCCGCTCCAGCGAATGCAAGTGCGCGTTCTGCAAAGCCATGGCGGCCTGGGTCGAAAACAGAGTTAGCAGGTCTGTAGTTTCTGCATTGAAATGATCGAGGTCTTCGCTTTGGCAGTCCAGAACGCCAACCACCCCATCGCGCACCATGAGGGGAATCGCCAATTCGGATCGCGTGCCCGAACAGTTGCTCACATAGCGTGGGTCCTTGCTGACGTCGGGAACATATAAAGGCCTCTTCTGCACCGCCGCGGCCCCCGTAATTCCCGTCCCGAGCGGCAGGCGCAGGTTTTCGCGCGCCGGGTCCCAGCCCAGTTGCTTGCATACCCGTAACTCGTTGCGCTCTTTGTCCAGCAACAAAACCGCTACATTGTTCAGGTGGAAATAATCCCGCACAACCATCAGGATTTGCTCCAGGACTTCGTCCTGGTTGACCGTGGACAACACTGCCTGGCTGGCATCGTAAAGGATGGCGATTTTTTGCATAGTTGTCCTGGGGGAATTGTAGCTGGCTGTGATCTGGTTACCGAGGTGCCCAAAGTAACCGTCGCCAGACTCACTTCTGGTCCCTACTCCGTTTCCACCCAACGATGGTCTTGATAATGCCAAACATGACCAGGCAGAACCAGAAGTCCACTACCAATCCAAGGTCCGGACGAAAAGGCATGTGCCGCGCCGTGGGCGGCAGGTGCGGCATCAGGAGAAAGTACGCAGCGTTTCCTGCAAGCACGGCTATCAGGGCATGCCAGAACTTGACCATCGCTTTCTTAGACACCGTGAGTGTCCCCGCTCAAACGCTTCCGCAAACCTGAGGCCACGCCTGCCGCCATCCTGTTACTATCGCGAGTGATGTTGGAACTCTCCACTTCCGTTCAATACGTTAAGGAAATTGGTCCGCGGCTCGCCGAACTGCTGGCCGCCAAAGGCATCCACACGGTGGACGATCTGCTCCATTATCTTCCTTTCCGTTACGAAGACCGGCTGAACCCGCGCGGCATCTCCGAGCTTCGTCGCGGAGAAATGGCCACCGTGATCGCCGAAGTGCGCAACTCTGGCCTGTTCCGCACGCGCCGCATGCCTATCTTCCAAATGACAGCTGGTCAGGGCCGGGCCCGGCTGAAGTGTATCTGGTTCAATGCTGCATATCTCCGCGACCGCTTCAAACCCGGCCAGATGGTGGCGCTTTACGGCAAGGTGGAAGAAGAAAGGTACGGCGGCGAGTTTCAGCTCGTGCAACCCCAGTTTGAACTCCTGGATGAAGGTGGAAATGATGGTCCCACCGACTCCACTGAGCGCAAATTAGCCGGTTCGCTTGAAGTCGGCCGCATCGTGCCCATTTACGAATCAGCCGGCCAGGGCCGCCTCACTTCGCGCTGGTTTCGCCGCATCATCCATACCGCGCTCGAAAATCTCCCGCCGGAGATTCACGATTCAATTCCCGCCGTTGTCCGGGGCCGGTTGAGCCTGATTCCTCCGCGCCAGGCGCTCTGGAAAGTTCATTGGCCTGAACCCGGAGAGAGTTTTGAAGACCTTCAGAACTCGCGAACCCCCGCCCATGTCCGTCTCATCTTCGAAGAGCTCTTTTTCCTCGAACTCGGGCTCGAACTCAAACGCCATCAGCAAAAGGCGCAAACCGGCATCGCTTTCCGGCTCGATGACAGCGTGCGCGAAGCCCTCAAAAAGATTCTTCCATTCCATCCAACTTCCGCCCAAAAGCGGGTCTTAAAGGAAATAGCCTCGGACATGGGGAAGCCGTTTCCCATGCGCCGCCTGCTGCAAGGCGATGTCGGCTCCGGCAAGACGATTGTTGCTTTCGAGGCCGCCATCATTGCGATGGAAAATGGATATCAAGTGGCCCTGATGGCGCCAACAGAAATCCTGGCCCAGCAGCATTATTTTTCTGCGCGCAGGATTCTGGAACCCGCCGGCTATCGCGTCGTCCTTCTCACTGGCTCACTCGAAGATGATCGCAAACGGGAGATCCGCCGCCACATCGCCCAGGGCAACGCTCAACTCGTCATCGGAACCCATGCCCTGATCGAACAAAAAGTCGATTTTGCCCGGCTTGGTGTGGTCATCGTCGATGAGCAGCACCGCTTCGGCGTTCTGCAACGCTTCAAACTCATGAAGAAAACCACCGATGGCCACGTAGCGTCGGACGCCCCCATCCGTCCGGGCACAGGCCACGTGGGGACGGGCGTCCCCGCCCGCCCGGGCGAGCGTAGCTCGCCAAACGAACCCGACGTCCTGGTCATGACCGCCACGCCCATTCCTCGCACCCTCGCCCTCACTCTCTATGGCGACCTTGACTTGAGCGTGATCGACGAAATGCCTCCCGGCCGCACGCCCATCGTCACCAAACTCGTCTCTGATGAGCACTCGGAAAAAGTCTGGGATTTTCTGCGCAAACAAGTCGCGAACGGCCACCAGGCATACGTTGTCTATCCGGTCATCGAGGAGAACGAAGAGACCGGAATCAAGGCCGCACAAAAAATGTACAAGGAGTTGCAAGAACGCGTCTTTCCCGATCTGCGCGTGGCCCTGCTGCACGGCCGTCTCGATGCCGACCTCAAGGAACAGATCATGCGCCTGTTTCAGAAGGGCGAAATCGACATTCTCGTCTCAACCACGGTGATCGAGGTTGGCGTCGATGTCGCCAACGCCACCGTCATGGTAATCGAACATGCAGAGCGCTTTGGATTGGCCCAGCTCCATCAGCTTCGCGGGCGCATCGGACGCGGCGCGGCCCGATCCTATTGCGTCTTGATGACCTCCGGCAAAGTCACCGAAGAAGCCGAGCGCCGCCTCGATGCCATGGTCCGCACCAACGACGGATTCCAGATTGCCGAGCTTGATCTCGAGCTTCGCGGCCCGGGAGAATTCTTCGGCACCCGCCAGGCCGGCATGCCCAGTTTTCAGGTCGCAAACCTCATTCGCGACCGGCAGCTGCTCGAAGCTGCAAAGCGCGAAGCGGCGGCCGTGTTAGCTGGCCCAAACGCCGAGGTTTCCCAGGAAGAAATCGACCGCGCCCTGCGTCACATGCGTTCCCGGTGGCAGCGCAGCTATGGCCTGGTGGAAGTCGCCTAGCTCTTCTGGGATTAACACCCCCTTGCCCGTTCGCCCGATTTATGCGACAAAACTGCAACCGATTTTGTGACGTCCCGAGGTGTACCTTTGCAAAGCACGCCAGTCTCAATCATCGTCATCATTCTCAGCGTTCTGGCTTCGACAGGCCTCGTCTATTTGCTTGCCCGCCTTTGGCCTCCCGGCACTCGCCGCAGCGCTCAGAACGATATCGTCGGACCCAGCGTGCAGGTGCTGGGCACGACCTACGCCGTCATTCTCGCTTTTATGCTTTCCGGCGTTTGGACCAACTTTCGATCCGCCGAGAGCAACGCAGAACGCGAGTCCAATTCCCTGGTAAATTTGTCGCGTATAACACGCGGCCTCCCGCCCTCAGACAGCACTCAGATTCACGATCTGACGCGTGCCTATGCCACTGTGATGGTGAACGATGAGTGGCCCGCCATGAATACGGGGAAAGTCAGTCCCAAGAGTCACGAGATCGTGCAGCAGATATGGCGGGTGCTTGAACATGTACAGCCCGGAACCACGGCCCAGCAGCTCAGTCTGGACCACGGGCTGGCGGAAATGAGTAACTTCACCGAATTTCGCCGCATCCGCCAGCTGCAAGCCCGTACCCAGATTCCCGCCATGCTTTGGGCAGTTTTGGTTGTGGGCGCCATTATCACGGTTAGTTCCGCCTGTTTGTTCACCGCAGAAGATATCAGGATCCATATGCTGCACGTTTTTTTCCTGGCGTTTATGCTTTCGCTGGTCCTCGTGGCGATTGCAAACATAGACCATCCCTTTCAGGGGCCCGTGCATGTCTCGTCGCGGAGTTTCAGTTACGCGCTTGAAACGATTAACGGAGAGGGGCAACCGTGATCCTGGGGCATTTTCCGGGACACATACTGAGCTCGTGGAAATGCTTTTCCTTCGTGCTCCTTCGTGCCCTTAGTGGTGAAATTACAAGACCCAAGCGCTGGTGCAGCCCGTAACCAATGCCTATCTCTTTCGCAAGCTGCCCTCGATGAGCTCTTGCGCTCGAGCGAAATGGAGAGGGGCAACCGTGATCGCCACGCATTTTCCGGGACCATACTGAGCTCGTGGGAATGTTTTCCTTCGTGCTCCTTCGTGTCCTTAGTGGTGAAATTGCTAGATCCCAGGCCTTGGGGCTTTCCAACCGCCATGGGATAATCCGCTGGTGCAGCCTGTAACCAATGCCGATCTCTTTCGCAAGCTCCCCTCGGTCGACGAGCTCTTGCGCTCGCCCGAAATGGTCACGCTCGTTTCTGCCGAAGGCCCAGTCGCAGTCACTGAGGCGTGCCGGATCGTCCTTGCTCGGCTGCGGGAAGAAATTGCCGCTGGTCGTCTCGATTCCACGGGCGTTGACCTGGCTCTGTCCGGACTGGCAGATGCTGTTGAGGGCGAGCTTCGGCAGGTCCTCAGCTATTCGTTACGCCCAGTGATCAACGCTACCGGGGTGGTCCTGCACACCAATCTGGGCCGGGCGCCGCTGGCTGCGACTGCGCTCGAACATATCTGCGGCATAGCTGGCGAATATTCCAACCTCGAATATGATCTCGCGACCGCCGAACGCGGCAAGCGCGATGTGCACGTGGAGCGCCTGTTCCGCAAGCTGCTTTCGCTCCATAGCAACGCGCAGGACGTTGACCGGAAACTTTCGGCAATCGTCGTGAATAACAATGCCGCCGCTGTCCTTCTTGCGCTGAACACTCTGGCCGAGGATGGCGAAGTCATCGTTTCCCGGGGAGAGCTGGTCGAAATCGGCGGCTCGTTCCGCATTCCCGAAGTGATGTCGAAGTCCGGCGCCAGACTCTGCGAGGTTGGCACCACGAACCGGACTCGCATCGCCGACTACGAACGCGCCATCAACGAACGTACCCGCCTTCTGCTACGCGTTCATCGCTCGAATTTTCAGATCACCGGCTTTACCGAACAGCCGCGCCTCGAAGATCTCGTAAACCTTGCACGCCGGAAAAATTTGCCACTAATGGAGGACCTGGGCAGCGGCGCGCTGTTTGATCTCACCTCGGTGGGAATCAACGACGAACCAGGAGTCCTCGACAGTTTGCAAGCGGGCGTCGGCGTGGTCACTTACAGCGGCGATAAGTTGCTGGGCGGCCCACAGGCAGGAATCCTCACCGGCCGTAGCGATTTGATCTCGCGCATGCGAACGAACTCGCTGTTTCGCGCCCTCCGCGTCGATAAACTCACTTACGCTGCCCTCGAAGCCACGCTGCTTGCCTATGTGAAGCGCGATTACGACGCGCTCCCAACGATACGCATGATGAGACTCTCGAAGGAAGAGATCACCGTGCGCGCGCAGACGGTTGCTGCGGCGACCAATTCTGCGCAACTTGAAGTTCAGGTGATCGATGGAGAATCGGTTATCGGCGGCGGCGCTGCGCCCTCGGCAGTGCTTCCTACGTCATTGCTGGCCGTCACCTCTAAGGCCCTCAGCGCGGATGAACTCGCATCTCGCCTGCGCGCCTTCGACCCTCCGGTTATTGCGCGCGTCGAAGAAGGCCGCGTTTTACTCGATTTGCGCACCGTCTTTCCCGGGCAGGACCGCTCAATCGCAGCCGCGATCAATGGGGCAGCGCGAAATCCATGATCGTCGGTACGGGCATCGACATTGCCGAAGTCCCACGCATCGCTCACGCGATCGAGCGCTATGGCGACCGTTTCCTGCGCCGTGTCTTTACGGAGGGTGAAATTGCCTACTGCGACTCGAAGGCCAACCGTGTGGAACGCTATGCCGCTCGCTTTGCAGCCAAAGAAGCGGCTATGAAAGCTCTCGGCACCGGCTGGAACCACGGAGTGCGCTGGCGCGATGTGGAAGTCTGCCGCCAGCCCGGCGGCCGCCCAACGATTGTTTTTCATGCAAAAGCCGCAGAGTTTGCGGCAAGGCTCGGTGCCGTCCGTGCCTCTCTTTCTTTGTCCCACACCGCGGCTGAGGCCATCGCGCACGTAATTTTGGAGAGCTGACAGAAAAAGTAAATTTTTCTGGCTCAACCTTCGTGTGCCTTCGTGCCCTTCGTGGTTAGCGAGTGTCGACTCTCCGAAGCCCCTTTTGAGTCTTCTGATAGACTGTCCCGTCCAATCAACCGAATGAGTTCGACCTTGGCCGCAGCTCCGGCAGCAAGAACAGAGAACTTTCCGAAGACCACGCTTCTGGCCGGAATTGCGTTAGGCAGTTTCTCCGCGCTGTTGCTGGAACTGGCCCTCACCCGCCTGTTCTCGGTAGTTCTTTTTTACCACTTTGCTTTCCTGGCGATTTCGATCGCGTTGCTCGGTTTGGGCGCCGGCGGCGTCTTCGCCTATCTCCTAAAATCATGGCTCGCGAGATTTGAAACGCGGCAACTCGCGGCCAGACTTTGCATTCTGAATGCTCTGCTTTTGCCTCTTGTCCTTGAGACCATCCTGCACGTTCCAGTTTCTCTGGAACTCTCCTCTGCGAACTTTTTCCGGCTGACTGTGATGTATCTCGCTTCGGCCATTCCGTTTTTCGTCACCGGGCTGCAATTCTCGATCATTTTTGCGCGCGAGTCCGATCACATTCCGCGGCTCTATGCCGCGGACCTGCTTGGCGGCGCGATGGCATGCCTGGGTGTTGTCCCGTTGTTGAACTGGATCGGAGGCCCAAACACTATCTTGTTTGCGGGTTTGACCTCCGCTCTCGCTGGAACGGTATGGGCGATTCGACAAAATGTGCGTCGAGTTAGCGCGATCATGGCGCTAGGCCTGGCAATGTTGATCGCAATCAATCACTCCGGTCGAGTCATCGACGTCGTCTACGCCAAGGGTGAGCTGCGCGATCCCGCCTGGGTGGAATTCGCCGCCTGGAATGCCATCTCGCGCGTGGAAGTGGACCGCGTGGGCCCGGCCAAGACCGTCGTCATCGACGCTGACGCCTCCACTTACATCATGAATGCCAACCCCAGCCAGTGGCAGGGCACGGTGTGGCAAAAGAACCTGATGGCTGCGCCGCCCGCGCTGGCCAATGTGCTGCGGCCACACGGCGAGTACGCCATCATCGGGCCCGGTGGCGGAGTTGACGTGTTGCGCGCAGTTGCCAACGGCAGCCCAAGCGTGACGGGGATCGAAATCAATCCCATCATCGCGAACACGATCATGCGCGGCCGCTACGCCGATTATTCTTACCACCTCTACCAGCGCCCTGACGTGCACCTCCACGTTACCGATGGCCGCTCGTTTATTCGCAACTCGCACCAGCAATTCGACGTCGTGCAAATGACTCTGGTCGATACCTGGGCCTCCACTGCTGCCGGAGCCTTCGCCTTGAGCGAGAACAGCCTCTATACGGTCGAAGCTTTTCGCGAATATTTTCAGCACCTCAGGCCTGACGGAATGATCGCCATCACTCGCTGGGAATTTCAGCAACCGCGCGAAGCATTGCGCGTGGTCTCGGTGGCGATGCAATCCTTGCATTCCTTAGGGATTACCCAATGCGCCAGAAACTTCATCGTCGTTTCCGAAGGCGATCTCGATGAAGACGGCATCCCCGTGGTGGTGCTGGCAAAGAAAACTGCCTTCACTCCTCGCGAGGAACAAGCGGTTCAGGAACACGTTGCCAGTAACCCGGTTTTGGTGGGACTCTACCGGCCATCCGACCCGGGACAGAATCCATTCTCGACTTTAATTTCCGGGAACGACGCGTACGCCTTCGCCAAAACTTATCCCTACAACGTCGCCCCGGTTTACGACAACGCGCCGTTTTTCTTCTTCACTCTTAAATTCAGGCAAATCCTGGGTTCTGAATCGCTTCAGCAGGGCATCGATTGGAAGGTCAACCTTGGTGTGGCTGTGCTCGGCATGGTCCTGGTGATTTCTTGTCTCGCCGTGTTGGTCTTCCTCGTGCTTCCTTTGGCGCTCCGCCCGGGCCGCAGGCAACGCATGCTGCCCTTGCTCTTTTTCGTCGCCGTCGGGCTTGGATACATCCTGGTGGAAGTGGCCTTCATCCAGCGCTTCGTATTGTTTCTCGGCCACCCGACTTATGCTCTCACCGTAGTTGTTTTTCTGCTGCTCCTTTCCAGTGGCGCCGGCAGTCTGACCTCGCGCCGCTGGCTGGCGCATGTTCGGCAGGCGTGGCTTCCGCTGACCGCGATCATCGCTGCGCTTCTGGTTTATGTCTTCGTTCTCCCTGCTTCATTGGAAGCCTTGGTAGGCGTTCCGTTTGCTCTCAAGCTTGGTTTTAGCGCGCTCTTTCTCATTCCGCTTGGCTTTGCCATGGGCATGCCCTTTCCCACCGGCCTGAGAGCGTTGGCTAGCAGTCCAGCGCCCGAATTCCCCGCCTCACAGCGCAATGCTCCGGAGGAAAACACCGTGGAGTGGGCCTGGGCGATGAACGCGGCCTCCAGCGTGCTGGGATCGGTGCTGGCCATGGTCATTGCCATTCAATTCGGACTGAACCTTACCCTGGCATCAGGAGCAGCGGCTTATTTGCTGGCCTTGATCCTTCTCCGGACTTTGCGTTCCTCCCCCGCGTGAAGCTCTACCGAATGGTCTGCTATCATGTCGAGCATCGGCCGGTTCAAAGCTGCTTGCAGGGAGTTCTTGCACATGGCATCGCTTGGGGAGAGACGTGCCTAGCCAGAAGCAACTGCAATGGTCTGAATTAAAAGTTGGTCTCACGGTGCTGGTGGCCAGCATCACGCTGGCGGTGTTGATTTTCCTCATGAGCGGCACCGGCGGTTTCTGGTCGCACAAAATCCTCCTGAAATCTTATTTCGATGATGCCAGCGGTTTGAAGCCGGGCGCGCCGGTACGCCTCGCGGGCGTCGACATCGGCAACGTCAGTGCGGTGCGCGTGGTTGCCGATAAGCCATTGACCCCGGTGGAAGTGACGATGAAGGTGAACACGAAGTATCACTATGCCCTGCGCACCGACTCCGTGACTTTGCTCTCTACTGCCGGAGTGCTCGGCGAAACCTACATCGATATCGATAGCTCTCAAGCCACAGGGCCTGAAGCCAAGAACGGGGAGATTCTCAAGAGCCGCGAGGTGCCCGATTTTTCCGACATGGTGCGAGCCGGCCAGGGCACGCTGCAAAACATGGACGCTCTCATCAAGCGCCTTGACCACATCATCGCCTTCGTAGAAAGCGGCCAGGGATCAGTCGGCAAGGCCATCTACGATCCCGCTCTCTATAATCGGCTCAATGCTGCGGTCACCGAGCTTCAGAACCTGCTGAATGAAGTCGCGCAGGGCAACGGCACGATTGGCAAATTGCTTTCCACTGATGAACTTTATCAAAAGGCCAACGCCACCATTGACAGAGTCAATGTGATCGTTGACGACTTGAATTCGGGCAAAGGGACTGCGGGCAAACTGCTGAAAGATCCAGCGCTCTACGACAACGCCGATGCGACGGTCAGTAACGTGAAGAAGCTCACGGACAACATCAATGCCGGCAAGGGCGCATTGGGCAAGCTGACGAACGATGAAGAGTTTGCCAACAAACTGCAGAACACGATGAACAAGATCTCAGCCATCAGCGACCGCCTGGAAGCCGGGCAGGGCAGCGCCGGCAAATTTCTTAAGGACGAGTCTTTTTACAACAATGCTGACGATTTGATGGTTGAGAGCCGCGCGTTGATCAAAGCCATCCGCCAAAATCCCAAGAAATATCTGACCATCCGCCTGAAGATTTTCTAAAATCTCAATGTAGGCGCGCCGAGGTCGACTCCGCCTGTTCGTGCGCGTGATAGCTCGAACGAACTAGTGGCCCGGATTCCACGTGACGGAAGCCAAAGCGTAAAGCTTCGCTCTTCAAATAATCGAATTCATCCGGCGTGTAGAACCGCGCAATTGGCAGATGATCGCGCGATGGTCGAAGATACTGGCCCACGGTGAGAATGTTTACGCCGCGCGTGCCGAGATCGCGGAAGACATCGACCAGTTCAGTCATCGTCTCGCCGAGTCCCACCATAACCCCGGACTTCGTCACCATTCCCGGCGAGAACCGTTTAGCATTTTCCAGCAGTTGCAAAGTCCGCTCGTAACGAGCCCCCGACCGCACCGCGCGATACAGCCGCGGCACGGTTTCCGTATTGTGATTGAGTACGTCGGGCTTCGCGTCGAGAACAATTCGCAGCGCTTCATCCAGGCCCTGGAAATCGGGGATCAGCACCTCTACACGACAGCCGGGAGAAAATTCGCGAACCTGCCGGATGGTCTCGGCAAAAATCCGCGCCCCGCCAAGATTGTCGTCATCGCGGTTCACGCTGGTGATGACTGCGTGCTTTAACCCGAGCGTTGCTACAGCCTCGGCCACGCGGCGAGGTTCATCCAGATCGATCGGCCCGGGACGGCCCTTGGGCACGGCGCAGAATCCACAGTGCCGCGTGCAGATATCGCCCAGCAGCATGAAGGTCGCCGTGCGATGGTTCCAGCATTCGCCGATGTTAGGGCATTGCGCCGACTCGCAGACAGTATGAAGCCCCAACCCACGCGCCAGCTTTTTGAGATTATGAAAATTCTCCCCGACCGGCGCTTTGGCGCGGAGCCAGTCCGGCTTGGGTTGCCGCACAGGCGGCCCAAGCTCAATCTGCACCAGTTGGGATGCGATGGCCATTCACTGGATTTTACCTGATCTCCCAGCTACAGTGTTCTGCCCCGTGATGTCCAGCAGTTGACGCTCTGCTGTATAATCCCGCGTGACCTCTGGGGGGAAATAGGAACTCCTCTCCCTACATCCTTTCGGCGTTAACCGCTGGTCCCCTCTCACTCCTGGAGGTCTTTGGAGAAGTGGTCATGAATTCCCCGCACCCGGTTCTGATTGCCGTCGCTGGAACCCGATTCTTGGGTTCTGTTGCCGCCACAGCAGTTCTGATCTTGTTTTTCTCCGTCGCTTCGGCGGGGCAAACAACGGACACGGCGTCTCAAAGCAAGCCTGGAACTGACCTCGCGGTCAGCACTCCCTCACTCCCGGCGACCCCTTTTTTCAATAGTCCGCTCATCCTCCTGCCCCAGGTGATCTCCAGCGCAGGAAGCAACGCAGACGATAGTGGGTTCCCGTCCGCCGCGATGGCAGACCTCGATGGCGATGGAAAGCTTGACCTGGTCGTGGTCGGGGCCGAAACGCTCAATACAGCGACCGTGATGCTCGGCAATGGCGATGGTACCTTCCAGGCGCCCCAGAGATACAGCACGGGCCTTTCAGCAGTAGCGGTCACTATCGCAGACTTGAACGGCGATGGAAAACCCGACCTGGTGGTCGCCGGGTTGAGCTCCGGCTCTACCAACGGCGAGGTTGCGGTGTTATTGGGCAATGGTGACGGCAGCTTTAACACGGCAACCGTCTATCCAACCGGCGGATGGTCGCCTTCATCGGTCGCGACTGCGGATGTGAATCGGGATGGCAAAATGGATTTGGTAGTCATGAATGCGTGCGGGAATTCGGCGTGTTCTTCCCTCGGAAAGCTAGGCGTGCTGCTCGGAAATGGTGACGGTAGCTTTCAAGCGGTAAAGACCTATGGCACGGGCGGATACGGCAACTCCGCTCTGGCGATCGCCGATGTGAACCACGATGGCAACCCTGATCTGCTCGTAGGCAATAACCAAAGCCAGCGGGTGGGAGTGTTACTGGGCAAGGGCGACGGAACTTTCGCGGCTCCTGCCGGATACGCGTCGGGCGGGACCGGTACGACTTCCATCGTTTCAGCCGATATCAACGGAGACGGCAATCTCGATCTCGTCGTTACCACCACGTGTCCTAAAACGTGCTCGTCCCTCTCCGATAGCACTGTCGGCGTCTTGCTTGGCAACGGGGATGGGACCTTCCAGGCTGCCACTTCATACGACTCCGGGGGAAACCTGGTAAGCGGAGCGACCTTCATGGATGTAACCGGAGATGGCAAGAATGACTTGATGATGGTTGGCTTCTGCAATGAGAATTCGGCCGGCTGTGGCAGCGCTCTGGCCAATGTGTTTGCCCTGCCCGGCAACGGCACTGGAAGCTTCCAGCCGGCGGTAATTCTCTACCCGATGGGAGCGTTCGGCGGGCGGAAGGCGGTGGTAACGGGCGACCTCAACGGCGACGGCAAACCGGACGTAGTGGTCGTGCACGGCTGCGACTCCACGAATTGTTCCGTCGATGACCTCGAAGTCAGCGTGATGTTGAATAACACCGGCGCTCCGGCAACCACCACCACTCTAACTTCCAATAAAAATCCTGTACCTCGCTTCCAGGCCGTGACCTACACCGCCAAGGTAACGGGCGGATCCGGTGGGTCTGTAACCTTCGCCGACGGCGATGACCCGGTCAAAACCGTGGCTTTGTCGGGTGACCAGGCAACCTACACGGTCACTTACGGCACCACAGGGCAGCATCAGATCACCGCGGCCTATTCAGGAGCCCTTCACAGTGCTGCAGGCAGCCGGTCGAGCGCGCTGAGTGAGAATTCCGTGAACCCCACCAAGACGACGCTCACGACCTCTGGATCTCCCAGTTTCGTCAGCCAACCGGTAACCTTCACGGCGACCGTCACTTCCAGTTACGGAACAGTCCCTGACGGCGAACTCTTAAACTTCTTCGATGCAAGCACTCTGCTGGGTTCGGCGCCATTGACCGGCGGGAAAGCAGCATTCACCACGTCCAGTCTGACAGCGAAGTCGCACGGAATAAAAGCGATCTATCCGGGAGACGATCAGTTTGCCACCAGCACAGGGTTGGTTAATCAGGTCGTGGAGCTTTACTCCACCACGACTACTCTGACCTGCAGTCCCAATCCCTCCAGCTCCGGACAAGTGGTAACCATGACGGCTACGGTGAAATCCACCGGGCCGGTAACGCCCACGGGCAAAGTGGCCTTCAGCGACGGCACAAAAGTGATCGGCACGGGAACCCTAAGCGCTGGAGTCGCTACCCTCACCAAGTCGAATCTTGCTCCAGGTACTCATCCAATCACGGCGAAGTTCAAAGGGGACGCCAACTCCGCAGCCAGCACGTCTTCAGTGGTGAATCAGGTGGTCAATTAGAAACAGAGACCAATATTGACGCAAGGAGTGGAAGATCTCCTCCATGAAAGTTTCCACATGTTTTCTGCTTGGTCTTGCCCTCTGTGCTATCTCCGTGCTGGGTCAGACTGAATCTGAGATTGGCAATCGAATCGTCGGTACATGGAAGCTGGTTTCTACCGAGGAAACCATGAAGGATGGGACGACCCGGCCATTCCCTTCTTTCGGGCCGCATGCTCAGGGCTTTCTCATATACCAAGCCAACGGTTATATGTGCGCCGACCTCGTGAATCCGGACCGTGCAAAGTGGGCTGATCCATCTCATACCACCGCAGCGGAAAAAGCCGCTGCCGCCGATGGCACGTTTGCCTACTGCGGCCGGTATGAGATCGATGTGAAACATAGTCAGATTATCCATTTGCCGGAGGTGGCCACTGATCCCGGATGGGTAGGCTCTCGCCAGGTCCGGCCTTATTTTTTGGAGGGCCAGCGCCTGATCCTCAGCGATGTGGTGAAAGACGATCCATCCATTGCGCGCTGGAAACTCATCTGGGAGAAGGTGCCGTAGGACGCTGATTCCCCCTGTTGGAAACGGGCAAGGGTGGAGCACTCGGCAGACCCGAGCTTGACCTGGTTTCGCAAAGAGCGTACATTGTACGTACGTCAGGAGCCAAGTGTACGTACAGAGGGGCCCGGCCATGGTCGCAACCGTAACCCGCAAGAAACGTCCGGAAAGGTTCAACGTTCGAGCCAGCGAAAAAGAGGCCAGGCTCATTCGGCTTGGCGCCGAACAACGAGGTGTAAACATCACGAACTTTATATTGGAGAGTGCATGTGCCCGCGCAGAGCAGGAGATTGCCGACGCGCGGTCTTTCGCGCTCAGCCCGAAAAACTGGCGGACATTTTGCGAGGCCCTCGACAGACCAGCGCGGTCGAAGCCCAGACTTAAGAAGCTCTTTTCTGAATCAACCGTGCTCGAACAGAGTTGACGTCCCAGAGCTGATGCCTCACCCCAAGCCCGCGCTCTCGAAAGTTGAGCCGATTTCGGAATCACACGACGTGGGCCGGTTCGATTGTGGGGGACACGAATCTCTCAACGACTGGCTCAAGCGCTTCGCCCTCACAAACCAGAGGAATGAATCGGCCCGGACCTACGTTGTTCACCGTAACGGGCTGGCTGTTGGATATTATTCAATTTCTGCCGGCAGCGTCTCTTTCGAGGAAGCGCCTGCACGGATCTCAAGGGGGCTCGCAAGGCATCCAGTTCCCGTTATTTTGTTGGCGCGGTTCGCCGTCGATAAGCACGAACAAGGTACCGGGCTGGGAAAGGCGCTCCTCAAGGATGCACTTCGACGCATCGCCCAGGCTGCGGACATCATTGGCGCGCGCGCGGTTCTGGTTCACGCGATTGACGAGCAAGCCAGAAAGTTCTACGAGCATTTTGATTTCGAGCCTTCGCCAGTCCACGACCTGCAACTGATGTTGCTCATGAAAGACCTTCGGAGGGTGTTGGGAGAGTAGTTCAGCCCCCAAAAGCTACTCTGCCAATTTGACAGCCGTGATGGATGCCACGATGGCCCCTATAGAAGTCTGTTTCTTCGTCATTACTACCACCGAACTTAATGGAGTGATCTCGTATACCAGCCCGCTGCGCAGGGCACTGCTACCTCGATCACAGGAAAACTACTTCGGGGGGAACCTAGACGTCCGGACACATAGTGCACGAGTCTAGCCGGGGCGTCAATGAGGTAGATCGCATCCTCGAGGAGTAAGGAAACAGTATGAAATTCTGCATATGCTTGTGGTTGGTTTGTGTTCTCTGCTGGCTCCGCGCTGGAAACTCATCTGGGAGAAGGTTCCGTAGCGAAACGTGCTAACCCTCTAGATATGCGTCAATCCACTCTTTAATCCGCAGCCGCCGGTCGTCCTTGGGATCGAAGCGCACGCCAAAAGTTTTGTTGGGCTTTCGCCACGTAATCGTGGCCCGCACCCAGAGACGCGGCAAAGTCAGGAGCGCGAAGGAAAGCTCCACCGGCAGATCCGGCGAAACGTCTTCTGAACTTTTCATCGACATGCCACCCGAGCTGATCTCCTGGCTGGTGGCCGTGAATCGGCGGCCATCGTTTGTGACCAACGAAATCTCAGTGATCACAGGAATACGCACGTAGCGGTGGAACTCGTGCTGCACCAGCATTTGCGTGGCCCGAACCAGCTTGAGAGCAGCCTGACGCTCCAGCGGTTCGTGGAAGACCGCGTTGATTCCGTGCTTGGAAAATTTCATCGCGTCCTGCGCGCTGCCGCCAAGGCCATAAATCACCATGCGGCTGTTGGAAGGAGAATTGCGCGCGGCTTCTATGACCGGACCCGCGTCGGCCGCCGCCAACTTGACCACACAAGCCTCAAATTTTTCTTTGCTCAGCCGTTCCGCCGCGCTCGCGGTTATGGGCACGGCTTTGATGCCAAACTGGCGGAAGCATTCCGAGAGGGTCCGTGCCGTTGCGTCCTTGATATCTACGAGCGCAACGCGTGCAGCAGCCTTCTTGCTGTGAGTGATGGGGGCGCTGTGGGCAAGGACCGTTCCAGTGGCTTTTGGCATCGGCTTCGGCTCGAAATCCCATTCTGGCGTGGGATTCGGGCCTGGCAAAGGTCTAGAAAGGACGATGCGCGGGGTACTAAAGGGCAATTACCGGCTGTGCACTGATGGTTTTGCGGATGGTCTAAAGGCGCTATTAGCAGACTATTCCTTCCAGCGGCGAAACAGCAGTGCGCCGTTGGTCCCGCCAAAACCGAAGGAATTGGAGAGGGCATATTCCAGCGAAGCCTTGCGCGCGTGATTAGGAACGAAGTCCATGCCCGCAGTTTCGGGTTCCTGGTTTTCCAGGTTGATGGTGGGCGGAAGGATCTGGTCGCGCAGGGCAAGAATGGTGATTCCAGCCTCAAGGCCTCCGGCCCCGCCGAGCAGGTGGCCGGTCATCGATTTCGTGGAACTGATGGCAACTTTATGCTCGCCAAAAAAGTTGCGGATGGCGTGGGCCTCGAGCGTATCGCCGATGGGCGTGGACGTGCCGTGCGCATTGACGTAGTCCACGTCTTTCGGCTGAATTCGGGCATCATGCACTGCATTCTGCATGACCCGGAAACCGCCCTCATGCTCGGGCGCGGGCTGAGTGATGTGGTAGGCGTCGCCGCTCATGCCGTAGCCCACAATTTCCGAGATGATGTTCGCTCCGCGGCGTTTGGCAAATTCCAGGTCTTCGAGAATCAGAATGCCTGCGCCCTCGCCGATGACGAATCCATCGCGCGCGGTGTCCCATGGACGGCTGGCTTTATCCGGCTCATCGTTGCGCGTGGATAAAGCGCGCATGGCGGCGAACCCGCCCACCCCCATGGGGGTGATGGCTGCCTCTGAGCCTCCGGCGATCATAACTTCCGCATCGCCACGTTGAATGATCTTGAACGAATCTCCAACGGAATGGGCGCTGGTGGTGCACGCCGTTGCCGTGGCCTCGTTCGGCCCCTTGGCCCCGAAGCGCATGGAAACATGACCCGCCGCCAGATTGATGATGGCGGCCGGAATGAAAAAAGGCGAAATCCGGCGCGGGCCTCCGTGCAGCAGATTGCAATGCTCCCGTTCGATGACATCGAATCCGCCGATCCCTGAGCCAATATGCACGCCCACGCGCGGCGCCAGCTCAGGCGTGATCTTCAGGCCCGACTGCTGCATCGCTTCTTCCGACGCGGCCATCGCCAGGTGAATGAAGCGGCCCATCTTCTTCAGTTCTTTTTTTTCGATGAAATTGAGGGGATCGAAGTTCTTGACTTCCGCCGCGATCTGGCAGGCAAACTTCGGAAGGTCCTCTTCTTTAAATGCGCCCTGCTTGACGGCTTCGGTAATGCGCCCGACCCCGCTCTTGCCGGCCAACAGGTTCTGCCAGACTTCTTCGCGGGTGTTGCCGACGGCGCAGATCAGTCCAAGGCCGGTAACGACGACGCGACGCCCCAACTACTTCCCGCCTTTCCCATGCTTCCCGATATAGTCGATGGCGTCCTGCACGGTGCGGATCTTCTCGGCGTCTTCGTCGGGGATTTCGATATCGAAGGCCTCTTCAAAAGCCATTACCAGCTCAACCGTATCGAGCGAGTCAGCGCCCAGATCGTCTACAAAAGAGGCTTTGGGCGTCACTTCGCCCTCATCCACTCCCAGTTGTTCCACAATAATTTCTTTCACTTTATCGTCAACGGCTGCCATGTTTTCCTCGCGCACTGATTGTGGGATTAGTTTCTACCATTGCCTCGGCTGGTGCATCAAACCGCTATTTGCTCACTTTGGCGTGTTTGTCGATATAGTCGATGGCGTCTTGCACGGTGCGGATTTTTTCCGCGTCCTCATCGGAAATCTCCAGATCGAAAGCCTCCTCTAGCGCCATCACCAGTTCCACCTGATCGAGCGAGTCCGCGCCCAAATCATCTACGAACGACGCGCTCGCTGTGACTTCCCCTTCATCAACACCCAATTGCTCGGAAACAATCTGCTTTACTTTTTCCACCAGCTCTTTCTTTGCATTACCAGCCATATGAGTGCTACCTCCTCGCTGAATCCGCAGGGAAGAAGTAGTGTAAGGCCCACTAGGAGTGGATGTAAAGAATGGGCAGTTTCCGGTAGTGTCTGAAATGTGCGTTGAAGGCACACGTCGCCATTCAGACACAACCCAGTTTCCGGTACTGGGTCAGTTTCCTTTCCCACAGGGGGCGAGTATGATTAGCCCCCCTAGGCCGCCTCGCCTCTATCGGAGAAGGAAAGTGACCATTGCTGCTGGATACCGCTTCGATACGGGAATTCTCTTGTGTTCAGACAGCCAATATACCGGAGCTGCCAAGACTAACGAAACGAAGATTTTCCCTATTAAGCATAAGTCTGCAACCGTGGTCCTGGTCCTCACAGGCAGGTCTACATTCGGCAAACGTGCTTTTGAAAGGATTCGAGATGGCATTCTGACGATCCCTGAAGATCAATTGACCAGGGGCAGGATGCAAGATGCCATCGAGGTCGGGTTGCGAGACATTTTCAACAATCATATCTACACGCATCCAGACTGGGGCACAAATAATGCCCCAGAACTCTCATTCATAATTGGCCTATATTCCCCCATCGATGGCGATTTCCTTCTCTCGACCGATGAAACGATATGCGCTGAGATGCCTGACCATGTGTGCTTGGGGTCAGGCAGTTATCTCGGAGACTTTCTCTCTCGGATGTACAAAGGCAGAAAGCAGCTCTTTCGGGAAGTTGTTGACCTTGCGATTTATATCCTTCAACAAACAAAATCTTACGATGCCTATTGCGGCGGTAACAGTGAGTTCATAATTCTCTGGGACGATGGCGACACTTCCCCGATCCAAAATCTCGATGTCACCTTGGGCGAGACATACTCGCAGGCATTCATGCTTTGCGTATCGTCACTGTTTTATTCCGCTGCCGATCTTGACAAGACTAACGACGCTGTCATCGGAGACATGAAAAGCAGCATTGACACGCTCCTCGGCAACCGCGTAATCCGTAAAAAGGTGAAAGACCAATACGATGCTTGGATGAATTCATTTAAGAAGGCGGCTAGTTCGGAAGGGAAAAAGACTAGCCTAAAGCCTTCAGCACTAAATTCTTCTCAATCACAGAAGCCTTGACCGAGGGTTTCGGTAGCAATGCGCAAAGTTCCTCAATCGTCCAAACGTGGTCGGTCAGCCCCACTTCCATGGCGGGAGTGCAACGTAGGGTCTGATGCACGCGACAGAAGTTGTAGACCATGTAGTGCAGCGCAACCATGTGCCG